>Ga0172370_10004321_pt1 | contig 19082 bp, 13 predicted proteins | sample LakKiv5m_FD_114538 | JGI IMG/M metagenome (GOLD analysis project Ga0172370, IMG submission 114538) | Freshwater microbial communities from Kabuno Bay, South-Kivu, Congo - kab_022012_11.5m | ecosystem: Environmental > Aquatic > Freshwater > Lake | place: Democratic Republic of the Congo...
ATCTGCTCTCGCTTCCTCTTCCATTACTCCAACTACCATAGCAATAGATAAATCTTCCCCAGAAAGTATTTTTCCTTCTAAATCGGCAAGGGTAAATCTTTTCTCTCCATATACCTTAACTTTAGGAATTCCAATGTACCCATTTGGCAAAATTGTATTAATTAAGTTAAGTTCTAGTACTAGGGTAAGAAGATAAAGGGATAAGAATTTGGGAAAGGACAAATTCATATAAATAAGTATTATTTACCAAGAGTAGAAAAGCAAGAGTTAGTTTGCAAAATTGACTATTTTTCCAACCACATAAATTTCCTTGGAAAAAGGCTTCCCACCACAAATGTTTTTGACAACAGTCGTCTCATAAGCCTTGGCTAAAACAAATTCTTTATCGGCAATTTTTTCTATAGGAATTGTTATAGTTGCCTTAAATTTCCCCTGAATTGTTATTGGAATTTGCACAAGGTCGTCTTTAATTTCTGAAATATCAACTGTTGGCCACGGATCTTTATGAATAGAGATGAATTTATCCTTTCCGTTATTTGCGTAATATTCTTGCCACAGCTCTTCTGTTATAAAAGGTGCGAAAGGTGCAAGTATTTTTAGGGCATTACCAATATCTGCCTTATTAAGAGGAGATTTTTCCCAACTGTTAACAAAAGACATCAAGCTGGCAATGGCAGTATTAAAGTGAAAACTTTCAATATCGGATGTTACTTTGGCAATTGTTTTTGCAAGAAGTTTATGTGTCTCATTAGACTCATCAGACTCATGAGACTTATGGGTAATATCCACATCTCTTTTAACCAAGGTATAGAACCTTTCCAAAAACCGCGTAACTCCACGAATTCCAGCATCGCTAAAATCCCCACCCTCACTGTAAGGACCCATAAACATTAAATAAATTCTAAAAGCATCGGCACCAATTTTTACAATATATTCATCGGGATTAACAATATTGCCCAAAGATTTGCTCATTTTCTTGCCATCTTTAGTAACCAACCCATGAGCAAAAAATTTAACAAAGGGCTCATCGAAATCTACAATGCCCATATCGTGCAAAGCCATTGTTAAAAACCGCGTATACATTAAATGCAAAACAGAATGCTCTGCACCCCCTATATATAGGTGTACTGGAAACCATTTTTTAAACGATTCTTCCGCATATCCAAAGGGAACATCGTGTCTATTGGCGTAAGGGTATCTAAAAAAGTACCACCCTGAATCTAAAAAATTATCTAGAGTATCGGTTTCTCTTTCTGCTGGTTCTTGGCAATTTGGACATTTTGTATTAACAAATTCTTCCACATTGGCAAGGGGACCTCTACCATCCCCCTTTGGCTTCCAATCTTCTACAAAAGGTAGTTTTACTGGAAGATCTTTTTCCAAAACTGGTACTGTGCCACATTTTTTACAATATACAATTGGAATAGGGGCACTCCAATAGCGCTGGCGGGAAATTAACCAATCTCTAAGTTTATAATTTACCGCAAAATTACCGCAACCCATTTTTTCCAATTTTTTCACAATCTCTACTCCAGCCTGTTTTGAATCTAGACCATTAAACTCGCCAGAGTTTATGAGGGTACCATAATTTTCAAAAGCAACTTCCATAGGAGTATTTGGGGTGTTAGGGATATTAGGGCTATTAATTACCGGAACAATCGGAAGGTTGAATTTCTTGGCAAAATCAAAATCACGAGCGTCGTGTGCAGGAACTGCCATTATTGCCCCTTCCCCATAGCTTAAAAGAACAAAGTCGGAAATCCAAATAGGAATTTCTTCTTTAGTTAGTGGATTAATTGCGTAAGAACCAGTAAATACACCAGTTTTTTCTTTATTAACAGATCTTTCCATATCGGTTTTACTTTTTGCAAAAATTTTATACTCATTAACCTCTTTTTGGTTGTTGGCAGAGATCTCGTTTACAATAGGATGCTCTGGAGCAAGTACAATATATGTTGCTCCGTAAAGAGTATCGGGTCTTGTTGTAAATACTGTAATTTCGTGTGTTGAATCTTTAATATTAAATTTTATTACTGCTCCTTCGCTTTTTCCAATCCAATTTCTTTGAGCTTCTACTACTTTTTTGCTCCAGTCTATTTTATCAAGGTTAGTAAGAAGTCTTTCTGCATATTTTGTTATTTTAAAAAACCATTGTTTAAGAATTTTTTGAGATACTTTGCTGTGGCACCTTTCGCACTCTCCAGAAATAACCTGTTCATCGGCAAGAACGGTTTGGCAAGAACTACACCAGTTTACGGAAGCTTCTTTTCTTTCGGCAAGACCTGCTTTAAATAGCTTTAAAAATAGCCATTGGGTCCATTTATAATATGCTGGGTCGTAAGTCCTAACCTCCGCACCCCAATCGTAACCATGCCCAATTGCCATAAACTGCTCGTCTCTAAATCTGTTGCACAGATCCTCCATAAGTATAGAAGGGTGCTTTCCAACTTTAATAGCATAGTTTTCCCCATGTATACCGAAAGCATCAAAACCCATGGGTTGAAAAACATCAAACCCTTGCATTCTTTTAAAACGACCAATTATGTCACTACCCGTAGATGCATAGGCGTGGCCAACATGCATTCTTGCTCCCGAAGGGTATGGAAACATCCAAAGGTTATAAAAAGGATTTTTAGAATTATTGATATCGCACAAGTACAAATTGGTTTCCTTCCAAATGCGCGACCACTTATTTTCAATTGTTTTAAAGTCGTATGAAGTTCTTTCCATATTATTGGAATTTAGGCTAAATTTACTGTGTTGTCAATTAACCACAACATAGTGGTATAATCTAGAAAACTGCCAAGCTAACACATGGAAAAACGCAAAACTTTATACCTATCCTTAAAAGAAATTGTTCTCCTATCAAAAAGGCAGGGTGTGAATTTTGGAAAAGGAAGTCCCTATAACAGACTTCGTTATTACACAAAAATAGGTCTTCTTCCAAATATGGTAAGGGTTAAATCACAAGGTCATTACCCAAAAGATGCTTTGGAAAAGCTTGTTAGAATTGAAAAACTAAAATCTCTAGGGTGGGATAACGAAAGAATAAAAGAAGAGTTTAAAAAGGAATCACTAACTATTAAATTAAATCCCGAAAGCAAAAAAAAGTGGCTCCAATATTTCTTTGCTACAAGTTTTGCTTGTCTTTTGCTTATTGGTGTATTTCAAACAAATCTCGGTTTAGCAAATAAGACTTCTGATAATTTTACCAAAGGAGCAGGAACAGTATTACCGGGACAAAAATCTATCTTTGTTTTTGATAAAGATGTAAAAAATGAATCAAAAATATTTGTAACTTTTGTTTCTTCCTATGCTCCGGCCACCTCTTATTTTGTATCGTCTAAAGTTGAGGGTCTTGGATTTGAAGTAACTCTTTCTTCCCCATCTTCTAAAGTGGCTGAGTTTAATTATTTTGTGGTAAATTAGTATTTCCCGTAACGGGAAATGCCTCTTGACACTACTTTTTTTATTTGATCTAATTCCTTTATTATTAGTTTTTGTGTAGCTCGTTAATTAACCTCTATGGAAAATAATGCCAGCCCAAACACCGGCTATGCCAAAAAAATATTTTTGGCAAGTGATTATATTATTAAGATATTATTTTTGGGATTGTGTCTTCTAACCCCATTGTTTTTTTTGCCCATTTCGTTTGACTTTTTTGATTTTAATAAAACGGCATTGTTTTACTCTTTTGCCTCTTTGTCCTTTGTACTTTACGCGGTTAAAATGGTTGCTTCAAAAACCTTATATTTAAAAAGATCCTTTCTTGATTTGCCTCTTCTTTGTTTATTAATTACATTTTCAGTTTCTTCCTTTTTTTCGGAAAACAAATACTATTCTCTAATTGGCACACAGGGTTCTTTTGAGTATTCTTTGGTTTTTACCTTAGTTTCTTATTTGTACTTCTATACAATTACATCTAATTTAAAAAGGGCCGATCTAGAATTTGGTCTTATGAGTGTTTTGGCTGGAGGAGCAATAGCATCTTTACTTTTTATTCCCTATGTTTTGGGCTTTAAGCTTATAAACAATTATTGGACATCGGATTTTTTTAACACAATCGGCTCGGTTTCAGCACTTGGCGCCTATTTAGCTATCTGCTTTGTTTTGGGAATAGGTTTGATCATAGAATCCGAAAAAACCTTGGTGAAGGGTGTTATTTCGGCAGGGGTTTCGATAATAGCCCTTGGAGTTGTTCTACAACTTAATTTAATCTTGTTTTTTACAATGGCTATTGGTTCGGGATTAATGCTAATTCTTGCAAAAGACGATATGGTTAAAGAGAGCCTTCCCCACCTTTCTAGCGTTGCCTTAACTACCATAATTTCCTTGCTTATTGTTATTACTCCATCAATAAGAACCTCTCTTGGAATAAAATACCCTCTTCCTAGGGACATTAACCCTTCTGTACAAGTTTCGTGGTCTGTTGCTTCTACCATAATTGGAAATAAACCATTTTTTGGTGCGGGGTTAAATTCTTTTTACTCTAACTATTCTAGGTATCGCCCTGTTTACACCAATTCCTTAGATACTTGGAATTTTAGATTTGCAAGGCCCTCTTCCGAATACATAAATATTTTAGCCACAGCAGGTGTTATGGGACTTTTGGCAACAGTATTTCTAGTATTTAGAGTAATAAAAAAATCGGTAGGTGTTGAACAAAAAGCCTCTATTTTGGAGTACAAGGGTACAAAAGAATCTACCGGTTTTGCAATTTCCAGTAAGGTTGTTTTAATTTCCTTATTTGTACTTTTGGCCCTTAGACCAACTTCGCTTACTTTATCGATTGTTTTTTTGATTATTCTTAGCACCTTTTCGGCTCTAGCAGATTCGTCAAAGTTTATAAAAAAGGAAACCCCAGAAGTTCCCCCAGCAGTACTAGTTGTAGTATCTTTGCTCTGTGGAACACTTTGGTATTTTTCCTATCGTGCCTATAGTGCTGATTACTACTTTAGACTTGGGATAAACGATCTTTCGCAAGGCGGAAGAAATACATACAGGTTAACTCAAATGGCTGTAGCTCAAAACCCCTTAAGCGATCTGTACCGAAGTAATTACGCACAAGCCAACCTTGCCCTTGCTAATGTACTGTCGCAAAAACAAAATTTAACCGATTCTGAAAAATCCGATGTTCAAGCTTTGGTTTCCCAAGCAATAAGAGAAGTTAGGGTTCTAACCGAAGTAATTTCCCCACTTAATCCAGATTCGTGGGAAATAAGAGCAGATATCTACAAAAGCTTAAATGCTGTTGCTGAAGATGCCAAATCTTGGTCCATTAGTGCATATAACAACGCCATAATGCTCGACCCTTATAATCCAAGACTTAGAGTTAATTTGGGCGGTATGTATTTTATGTCTAAAGATTACCAAAATGCGCTTGCTTCCTTTGCAAGTGCTGTTAATCTTAAAAACGACTATGCTAATGCCCACTACAATCTTGCTCAAGCTTACAAAGAACTAAAAGATTTAAACAACACTGCAATAGAACTAGAAATTGTCCAAAGGCTAATACCACAAGATTCTGAAGATTATAAAAGGGTGGAAGAGGAGCTAAAGCCAATTAGAGAAGCTTTGGAAAAAGCCAAATCTACAACCCAAAAGCCAAGTGTGGAGCAACTAGAAGCAAAAGGCACCAAACCAGCACAAGTACAAGAACCGCTTAGAAACCCTGCCGAGCAACAAAACAGCATACCAGCAGGAAACGATATTACCACAGTACCACCTGTTGAAAATCCTTAAATAATCATATTGTCTATAATAAAACCCTCTCGCTTAGGCGAGAGGGTTTGTGGTAGTATTAGCAAATTCAGGGCCTGTAGCTCAGTTGGTTAGAGCGCCTGCATGGCATGCATGAGGTCAGGGGTTCGAGCCCCCTCAGGTCCACCATCTATTTAAAAACTATTGCTTTGTTTTTTAGATCTTCCAGAAAAAAGGTTTTGGGGAGTTTTTTTGATTCTTGCACAATATCTACTTTTGGCAATTCCCGTACATTTAACGCAAGTGCTTCTTTAAGCTTTTGTAGCCCTTCCCCAGTTTTGGTAGAAATTAGTAGCACTTTTTCTTTTATAAAATCTTTATTGGTAAGAAGATTTAGTTCATCATTGGATAAAAGGTCTATTTTATTTAAAACAACTATTTGTTTTTTGTTTAGAAGCTCTTTATTCCAAGTTTGTAACTCGGCGTTTATTAAATTAATTTCTTTTTTAATTTCCAAAAAATCGTGTTTTTTAAAGGAAACATCTATAACAAAAACAAGAATTTTTGTTCGCTCTATTTGCCTTAAAAACTCAAAACCCAAACCCTTTCCTGTGGATGCCCCTTCTATAATCCCCGGAATATCGGCAATAATAATTTTTTGATTTTCTACCATTAAAGATCCCAAATTTGGCTCTAGAGTGGTAAATGGATAGTCGGCAACCTTAACACGAGCGTTGGTTAAAACATTAAGAAGTGAAGATTTTCCGGAATTGGGAAGCCCCACCAGCCCAACATCGGCTATAAATCTAAGTTCTAAACCAACATACAGTTCCTGACCTTCTTCTCCTTTTGTAAATTGCATAGGCTTTTGATTTACACTAGATTTAAAACGAAAGTTCCCTTTGCCACCTTTACCGCCAACAGCAATTAGCACCTTTTCGTTTGGTTTTTCTATATCTACTATAAGCTCTTTTCCTTCACTCTCTTCGCCTTCCAATTTATATACAGTTGTCCCAATTGGAACTATAATAACTAAATCTTCCCCTGATTTTCCAAAAGAATTTTTCGCACCACCTTTTCTGCCATCTTCTGCCTTAAAATTCCTTTGGCTTCTAAAATCGTATAGGCTTAATAAATTAGAATCGGAAACAATATAAATATCCCCACCTTTACCACCATCTCCCCCATCGGGACCTCCTTTTGGAAGAAACCGCTCTCTATGAAAATGGACCAACCCATCTCCACCATTTCCTGCTTTAATTTTTATGTTCACTCTGTCAACCATACTTATTAAAATTCTAATTCCTAAATTCTAATTCCTAAACTTAGAATTTTTCATAAATAATCCAGTGGGTTTTTAAACTTCCCATAATACTGAATTGTAAAATGAACATGAGGGCCAGTGGAACGACCCGTAGATCCCATCATTCCAATTTCTTGCCCCTGATCTACTTCATCCCCAACCGAAACATACAACTTGCTCATATGGGCGTACGTTGTTACAAAACCGTTACCGTGATCTATTTGAACTGCAAAACCATACCCATTGGCCCACCAACCCGATCTTATAACTGTACCAGAATCGGAAGCATAAAGTGGAGACACTATACCAATATCAATTGCAGGATGATACCAACTAAAGTATTGGGTAATTGCACGGTATCTTGTTGGCCAAATAAAACTTCCCCCACCTTCTACACCATCTTTGGAATAAGGAATATTACCATAAGCACTGGAATCATAATAGTTGCCAGGACTTGAGGGAGAAGTAATTACTGGTGCTGGTATTTTGGCATCGGGAATAATAAGCTTTTGCCCAACAGCAAGTAAGAACGGCTCGTTTAAATAGTTAAAGTCGGCGATTGCCTGTGTAGCAACTTTATATTTGGTGGCCAAAGTATCTATGGTATCTCCAGATTTTACGGTATGAATAACCCCAGAAACTGGAGGAATGGTAAGCTTTTGACCTACTCTAAGTGAATTGGGGTTGGTAATATTGTTGGCATAGCGAATAGTTTCTACAGTAACCCCGAATTCGTTTCCTATAGAAGAAAGAGTGTCTCCTGGTAATATTTCGTACTCAATTTCGGCATCTCGTACTCTACCGGATGGAAGAATTGTTGTTGCGGTAATTTTTTGTGGCACAATATAGCCCACACTAGAAATGTAAAGGCCTGAAGCAAGCGATTTGGAAATTAAACGGTATTCAAAATTGCTAAGAAAAAATACGGAAAGTGTAAAAAGGGTTCCAGAAAAGCTAATTACTGGTTTAAGAAGCCTTCCTCTACCCCAAATTAACTTCCTACTTGAAAAGTATTTAACAAACAATACCGCCTTGCCTAAGGATTTATAAACTAAAATGCTTAGATTTTTACTGGATAAAATCTTTAAGTAGAGGAAATATCCCAAAAAGCGAAGAAACTCTATCCAAAGATTTATTGCAACTCTTATCTTGGCAAGTCTTTTTATACGAATCTGGGAAAAAGCAAGATTCATGTGGCTAATTATACCGTTTTTACCTGTTTTCGTGCAAAGTTCCCATAAACTCTTTATTGTCTTTTGTCTTTTTTAATCTTGCTATAACAAGCTCTGTAGCTTCTTTGGGATCTAAAAGATCCACCATTCGTCTTATTCTATAGACAGAATCCATTTCTTTTTTATCAAACAAAAGCTCCCAGTTTCTTGTTCCGGAATCTATAATATCTATTGCTGGAAAAATTCCTCTATTGGCAAGGCTTCTATCTAGGTGAAATTCCATATTTCCTGTTCCTTTAAATTCTTCGTAAATTACATCATCCATTTTGCTTCCAGTATCAACAAGTGCTGTTGCAAGAATAGTTAAGGACCCGCCTTCTTCAAAATTTCTGGCTGCTCCAAAAAAATGTTTTGGGGGATACAAACTGGTGGGATCTAAACCTCCAGAAAGGGTTCTTCCAGATGGGGCAACAACAAGGTTGTAGGCTCTTGCAAGTCTTGTTATGGAATCCATTAATATAACTACATCTTTTCCTTTTTCGGCAAGTCTTTTTGATCTTTCTAGTGCCAGCTCGGCAACTCTGGTTTGAACTTCGGCATCTTCGTCAAAATTAGAAGCATACACTTCGCCTTTTACCGATCGTTTCATGTCGGTAACTTCTTCAGGTCGTTCTCCAATTAAAACTACTTTAAGTACAATATCTGGATAATTGGCTTCTATTCCATGAGCAATATCTTTTAAAACCCAAGTTTTACCAGCCTTTGGGGGGCTAACTATCATTCCTCTGGTACCTTTTCCAATTGGGGCTACTATATCTATTAGCCTTGTTGTAATAACATCGGCTTTTGTTTCTAGACTTATCTTTTTATTTGGATAAATTGGGGTAAGCTTTTCAAAATTTGGCCTTTCTTTAGCTTTTTCTGGATCTACACCTTCTACTTTTTCTACTTTAAGAAGCGACAAGTATCTTTCACCTTCTTTTGGAGGTCTAGCAAAGCCGTCCAATAGATCCCCCATTCTTAAATTAAATCTTTTTATTTGTGATTGAGAAACATACACATCTTTAGGAAGACCAGATTTAACCTGCTCTTCGTTTGGTGCTTGTCTTAAAATACCATAATCGGGAAGAACTTCTAAAACACCAGAAACTTTTATGGTTTCTCCAGAAAAATCATCGGATCCGCTTTGATTTTCCCTAAAATAGTCTCTTCTAATAGAGTAGGAATTATTGGGCTTTGACCCAGAAAATGGTGTAGATTCGTAAGCCATATAAAATAAATTTACTTATAATTTGATATTAATATGTTGATTTTTTAAATTTAACATGGGGAAACAATTCCTAGAGACACGGTATATATTATAAGATAACAAGCAATATATTACTTAGTCAATACCCCAAAATATATGGGGGGAGATAGCCACTGCCCCCTGCTACCAGCCCCCAAAGAGTGCGGGACCCTGCCCTTTTCCCGCACTCATTGGGGGAGGCGAGGTTGCCCTCGCCTACCCTTATTTTGTTATCTATTCTTTGTAACTTTCTTTAAGGCAATTCCAAGCATAGTCATTCCAAGCCCAACAATTAAGGATTCTACTCCTCCTCCAGTTTCTGGAAGTTTGGCTGGAGTACTTGCTGCCAAGACCTTACCTTCGGATTGTAGACAGAACTTGGCTTTAGATTTAGTTAGCAATTCTTTGCCTTCGTAAATCTTTGCCTTGTTATCTAAACACCCACTTTGCATATCGCTTTTTACCTTGGCAACAAATCTTACTTCATCGGTAGATCCAGCCTTAAGGGACTTGATCTTGAATACTATTTCGTTTGCATCCTTATCGTAGTCTCCTTCCCCACTATCGTATGTTAAGTAGGAAGGAAGCTCGTCCACTATCTTAAGGTCAGAGATATCCTTTGTTCCTCTGTTACCAAACTCTATTTTAAAGTACACCTTTTCGGAAGCCTTAAAGCTGTGGTTAGTTAGCTCCATTTTGTAGTCTCCGTCTTTCTTGGATACGAATTTATCCATCCAAACATCGGTTTCGGGATGCTCTACTTTACCTTCAAAGTAAATGTAGGCTATGTAGTTGTAGCATCCGTACAAAATCTTGCTATCTGGTAAAGAGACTCCGCTTCCAAAAAGATTAGAATCGTTGATTTTCTTTTCGTCGTAATCGGCTTTACCATCACCATCTTGATCCCAAGAGATTCTTAAAGAACTGTTGGTATAAACAATTCTGGAATCGCTTCTTGCAAAGTTAACGGTAACTTCGCTATTATCGGATCCCGCATTGTTAGAGCTTCCAATTGCCTTTATTTTGTAGCTATTGGCAAGTTCGGTTGCCCAATCAAGCTTAAACTTAACATCTTTGGCTTCGGTTCCTACAACTTTGTTATGAAGCTCCATTAAGTAGGAAACTGTATCGCCACTTTCGGCACTAACTGTAGTATCCCAGTTACCGTCTTTGGTAATGTTTTTGGCTCTAAAAATAACTTCTAATTTACCGGTAGCCACAACATATCCTTGAAACTCTACGGATATGGTTTTTCCGGCAACTACTTTTCCAATGTTTTTACCCTTATTTAGAAAGTCCCCTCCCAAAGAAATTTCCGATACGCTACCATCTCCATCAAAATCTCCGATAGCTTTAGCCGAATTAGAATCATAGAACAATCTGTAATTATCTTCCTTTAAAGAAACGCTTACTTCTTTAGAATCGGTGTCTTTAGCACTTGGCCCATCTTTTGGAGAGTTGGAACTAATTTCCACACTTACCTTTGGGTTTTTAGTGTTTTCTGGCATGTCCAATTTTAAGGTTAGGTTATCGGCTTCAATTCTTCCTTTATTCTCAAATTGAGCATAAAAGTAGACTTTTTCCCTTGCTTCTATATTAGAAACACTGGAGCTCCAATTATTGTTGTCTTTGGAAACTTGGAAATCGGAAAGATTTAAATCTATTCCATCGCCTGTATTTGCTTTTATGCTTTTAGGAAATAATGAAAAAACTCCCACAAATAGGGAAATTATTAAAGAAATTAACAAAAAGTTTTTAGGAAAACCAAAAAGGTTTTTCATGTTTTTTATGTTTTGGCAGGGAAAACTAACTATTAATAATTGGACTAATGTTCTTATTGTAACACAAACCTACCCCACTTGTCAATCCTATAGGTTTATTGGTTGGTTAATGAGCCTTGCGAATTTACCAACCATAAATGGTGAGCGTAGTCCTGAGCGTAGTCGAAGGACGAAGTCCTGAGCGAACGAAGTGAGTCGAAGGACTTTGTCGAACCATAATTGGTTGGTTAATGAGCCTTGCGAATTTACCAACCATAAATGGTGAGCGAGTCCTGAGCGTAGTCGAAGGACGAAGCCCTGAGCGAACGAAGTGAGTCGAAGGACTTTGTCGAACCATGTCTTTTACCTTCAAGATAATCTTGTAAGCAAAATACAACGGGCAAGAAAGGCGGAGTAAAATTGCATCTTTGCAACTTCCTCATGCCTTCCTTGCCCTAAAACCCCTTGAATTACTTGATGGCAATCGGGGTCGGTTTAATTGCCATCAATTTTTCCCGGTCGGCTTTCGACAGCTCTTTAATCACGGAACCCTCGGGCGGGTCCCATTGAATAAAGACCGTCGCCGTGCAAGTCTGGTCACCGTCTTTATAGGATACAGTGAACCAATACAACTTGCCAGGGACCAGCGGGGGTGCCACATACTGCCATGGTCCCCATTGAATCTCCACCTTGTACCCCTCTGACCAGTGGAGATAAGCCTGAGACACCGCTCCTCCATCTAACATCTCGAATTTTACTGGTATAAACCAGTTCATCAAGATGTTCCCATAAGAGGGGCCCGGCCAAGGACCAAATCCGACATCCCCCGTCATCCCATTGTAAGTTACCCTAAGCTTCCGGGTGCTACAAACAGGGGTTGGACTCGGAGTGAGCGTCGGCGACGGACTCGGGCTCGGGGTCGGCGTCGGCTGAAGGACGACGATCGGAAGGTATTGGAAGTACCTCCGAGTCGGCGTCACGCTCAGCGTGACTGTTGCCGTCGGTGTCGGGCTCGGCGTGATCGTCGGCGTGTGCGTGCTCGTCAGCGTTACCGTCGGCGTTGCCGTGTTCGTCGCGGTCGCTGTCGGCGTTGCCGTCGGCGTCCGAGTCGGCGTCGCTGTGTCCGTCGGTGTGCTCGTCGCGGTCGCTGTCGGCGTTGCCGTCGGCGTCCGAGTCGGCGTCGCTGTGTCCGTCGGCGTGTTCGTCGCGGTCGATGTGCTAGTCGGGCTCGGACTCGGTGTCCGAGTTGCGGTCGGCGTCACGCTCAGCGTGACTGTTGCCGTGCTTGTCGGCGTGTGCGTGCTCGTCAGCGTGCTCGTTGCGGTCGGCGTGTTTGTGGCCGTACTCGGCACCGTTGCTGTCGGCGAGCTGGTCGGCGTCACGCTCAGCGTGACTGTTGCCGTCGGTGTCGGGCTCGGACTTGGCGTCCGGGTTGCGGTCGGCGTCACGCTCAGCGTGACTGTTGCCGTGCTTGTCGGCGTGTGCGTGCTCGTCGGCGTTACCGTCGACGTTGCCGTTGGTGTGATCGTCGCGGTCGGCGTGAGCGTAGCCGTTGGCGTATGCGTCACGGTCGGCGACGGACTCGGACTCGGCGTGTTCGTCGCGGTCGCTGTCGGCGTTGCCGTCGGCGTCCGAGTCGGCGTCGCTGTTGCCGTCGGTGCCCATGTAGGCATCACCTCATGGGTCGCCGTCGGCAAAGCCGGTGGTTGCGTGACGGTCGGGATCGGCGTTGCCGTGGGCAACGCGTTTTCCGTCGGCCGAGCCGTGTTGGTCGGGTTCGGGGTGTTGGTCAGTGGCGGACCATCCGGAATCGCCCCCGGCACCGCCCCAACCGTCACCACCCCCAACAACCCCAACAACACTCCCAAAAAAACCAACCCTCCTAAAACCCCTCTCATATCTCCCCCTTTTCTGCCCTCCGGGCAAAATAAAAATATCTGCCAAGCAGGCAGAATGTATACGAGCAATTATACCAAATTTTCAGGCTATAATCAAATACTATGGGAAATTTTGTTGGGAATAAAAAACGAACGAGCCACTAAAATTACCATTCCGGTAAAATGCAGCCCGTTCTTAGAGGTGTTTAAAAAAAATCTTGACCTTTAGGACAGGAAAAGGCCAGACACCAATAGCCTTAATTTATACTAACCCTGCCCCAAGTCAAAGAGATTTATGTGGATAAATTGTGGAAATGTAAATGGGATTTAATTAAAAGTTATTGCTTATTTTTATTTTTAAATTCCATTCTTTTTTTAAAAAGCTTCTCTCTAAAACCACCCTCTTTTATAAATTTATCCTCAAGCGATTTAATTTGATTTGTTAAAAGGTACGTTTCCATTTGGCAAAATGTTAAAAGCATATTGGCAAATTCTAATGGGCTATCTGGGCTTTTGGGGGTATTTGGAATTGTTTTATCCAAATCAACCCAAATTGCCCGAAACGCCCTAATTGCCTTAATTTTAGGATCGTCTTTGTTCCATATTAAAAGACCGTGCTGTCTTAAATAATCCTCGTAGTCTAAAGACAACTCCTTAAAAGATCCTTTTGAAACCCCTAGCATTTTTATATAGCTTTCCGTACTTTCTAGTGTGTAACCTTCTGCTATATTCTGCTTACCGCTTCTTGCAGCTTGTGTCATTTGGTCGTAAGTACGAAATCGCTTTTCTATGTATTTATTGCAAAAAATAACCGTTAAATCGTGAATTATTGTTGCAAAAACAAATGTGTTTAAATTTCTAAAACCATCTATAAACTAACTAACAATTTTTGCAAAAATCATTTTTCCTGCATCTTTTTGCAAAACTCGCACAACTTCAACCTTTACATCTTTACCCAAAAAATTTACCGAATTTTCCACAATTACCATTGTCCCATCTACTAAATAACCCACCCCTTGGTTTTCTTCCTTTCCCTTTTGGGATATTTTTATTGGAACTATTTCACCCGGAATAAGAGAAGTTTTTATGGCGTTAGCAAGCTCGTTTACATTTAATACTTTTATTCCCGAAACCTTGGCAAGTTTGTTTAAATTAAAATCTACAGTTAAAATTTTGGCGTCATATTTTTTGGCGTATTTAATTAATAGGCTATCCACTTCTCCCCCATTTTTTTGCTCTAAAACCGAAAAACTTTTGCCCAGAATTCTTTTAAGCTCATTAATATTATCTAAGCCTTTTCTTCCCCTTTGCCTTTTTATATGATCCGAAGAATCGGAAACCTGTTGCACTTCTTCCATAACAAACCTTGGAAAAACCACAAGACCTTGCAAAAATCCACAGCGGGCTATATCTAAAATTCTGCCATCTATTATTGCTGAAGAATCTACCAAAACGCTTTCTTTGTACTTTTTAATTCTTACAGTTTCTTCCTTTTTTTCTTTATTTTTCTTATCATTTCTAATTTTCTGCTCCAAATAAAACCTTTTAAGAGTGGATGAAACAGTTTTAGAAATAATTTTTTCTAGCCAAAAAGTAATATTTGTGCCAAGCACTGGAAAAATAAAATAGGTTAAAAAGCCAACAACAATTGCAAGAATTGTTTCGGCAAAATAGGATATTTCTAAAAGTGGGTTAGTGGAAAAATACCACCTGTTAGCAGAAAAAAAGGTTAAAATTGCAAAAATAACAGCAATTACTATTTTTATAATTATTCTTTTATTTATCACCTATTGTTTTAGAAATCGCATCTTGTAAAGACTTGCATTCTTGCCAAGTTACTCCTTGTGTAAACCCTAATCGTTTTCCTTCTTTTATTCTAATGGCTAAACTTGAAACTTTTCTTATTTCTCCAAGAAGCCCCACTTCGCCAACTGCAAAGCACTGGCTTGCAACTGGCAAGTTTTTACAGGAAGAAGCAATTGCAAGACAAACCGCTAAATCGGCACCGGGCTCGGTAATGTTAATACCTCCTGCTACACTAACAAAAACATCTTCGTTATAAAGATTAATTTTTGCCCTTTTTGTAAGAACTGCACACAAAATATTTAACCTATTTAATGAAAATCCACTTGATGCTCTTTTAGGAAAGCCAAAAGGGGTTTTAGAAGTTAGGGCTTGAATTTCTAAAGCAACAGGACGCGTTCCTTCCATAATAATTGTTGTTACCGATCCAGGTACATTATTTACTCTTTCTGCTATAAAAACTCCCGAAGGGTTGGAAACTTCTTTAAGACCCCCCTCTTCCATAGAAAATACCCCAACTTCATTTATTGGGCCGAAGCGATTTTTTGTTGTTTTAATAATTCTAAATTCATGGTTTGTATCCCCCTCCATATATAAAACAGTATCTACCAAATGCTCTAAAACCTTAGGTCCAGCAATTGCTCCTTCTTTGGTTACATGCCCTACAAGAATTAAAGGTATTCCTAAAAACTTAACCGCTTCAAGAAGTCTAAAAGCACATTCCCTAACTTGCCCAATAGACCCAGAGGTTCCTGTTAAATCTGTTGTGTTTAAGGTTTGAATAGAATCTACAATTATTAGTTTAAAATTATCTTTATTATTTTTAAGAAATAGGATTATTTCATCTACATCAGTTTCTTGGTAGGTAATTATTTTTTCTCCATTTATTTTAAGGCGTTCTGCTCTTATTTTTATTTGCTCGGGCGATTCTTCCCCCGCAATATACAGAACAGACTTTAGATTATCTTTTTCCAACCTCCCACTTCCAATTTCTTTATCTACCTTCCCACTTCCAACATCTAACTTCTCGTATCTTATTCTCGATGCAATTTGTAGCAAAAGAGTAGATTTTCCAATACCCGGCTCCCCAGCAAGAAGAACTACCTGCCCCGGTACAAAACCACCTCCTAAAACTCTATCTACTTCTAAAAAGCCACAGGAGTTGACATTTCCAAAATGGGATTTAACGGCGGATAAATCTAAAGGCTGGGCATTAGATTGTAGTTTGCTTGCTTGCCCTATTTTGGTTTTTTTAGTAATTTCTTCCACCAAGCTGTTCCATTGCCCACAACTTGGGCATTTTCCTTCCCATCTTGGAGAACTGTTTCCACAGCTTTGGCATATAAAAATAGATTTCTCCTTGGACATGCTTTGATTTTATCATTTATCAAAAATTAATCTCTCTAAATAGTTAGTACCCCAAATTTTAACTATTTTGGGGAATTAAAATCCCCATAATTGACATATTTTAGGGATTATGGTATAGTAGCTGTAAATTAAAATTATGATATATCGTTATTACAACAATTTAGAAGAGTATCTGAAACCAAACAAAGTCTTGGTAATTTATGGTCCAAGACAGGTTGGAAAAACTACCTTAATAAGGGATTTTATTAGTTCTACAAAATATAAATACTTTTTGGGAAACGGGGGTGACGCCCTAATAAAAGATATTTTTACAGGATCCAATTTAAAAAAGTTAACAGAGTTTTCCAGAGGTTACGATTTAATTATAATAGACGAGGCTCAGGTTGTGCCAAACATAGGTGCAAATTTAAAACTTTTAGTAGACGAAGTAAAAAATATTAGAATTTTGGTTACAGGGTCTTCCTCCTTTGAACTAGCTGGACAAGTTGGCGAACCACTAACTGGAAGAAAAATTACCTTAACTTTATTTCCAATTTCCCTACTTGAGATTGCTAAACAAAATAATGTTATAGAAATTAATCAGAACTTAGAACAATATCTTATATTCGGAATGTATCCAGAAGTCCTTACCCAAGAGTCAAATCGTCAAAGAGAAGATGTGCTAAACGAAATAACAAGCTCTTACCTATTAAGAGATGTTTTAGAGTTAGAAAGAGTAAAAGGCTCTAAAGTTCTTCTTGATCTTCTGCGTTTAATTGCCTTCCAAATCGGCAACGAAGTTTCCATTTCGGAGTTGGGATCCCAAATTGGTATGGATAAAAAAACGGTTTTAAGATATTTGGATATTTTTGAAAAATCCTTTATTATCTACAATTTACGAGGCTATAGCAGAAATCTTAGGGACGAGATTAAAGAAAAATCAAAATACTATTTTTACGATAATGGCATTAGAAATGCACTAATTTCCAATTATAACTTGTTAAATTTCCGAAATGATATTGGTGCCTTATGGGAAAATTTTTTATTTATGGAGAGGATGAAAAAAAGAAAATATCAAAAATTAAGTGCCAATTGTTTCTTTTGGAGAACATGGGGCGGTTTGGAAATAGATCTTTTAGAAGAAAGAGAAGGAAAACTTTTCGCCTTTGAATTTAAATACAAAAATCAAAAGGCGAAAATGCCAAAAAAATTTATAGAGGCTTATCCAGAAAGCGTTTTTAAAGTAATAACAAAAGATAATTTTTGGGAATTTATTTCTTAAAAAGAAGCCGGAAAGAAGAACCCCAAAACAACAAGGTTCTAACTTTCCGGCTTTTTGCTACTTGGGCAGGTACTTTGACGGGGTTTTATTGAGGTACTCAAACCCCGTCCTGCCCAAGAATCCAAGCTTAGCCTCACGAGCAAGGCTAAGCCAAGCACAAAAACCGCAATTACAATCTGTCTGGCTTTCATAAACACCCTCCTTTCTTTTTTCCCTAAGCAAAAGGGACAAAATTTATCCTCTTTGCTTAAAGAATAGGAATACCAAACTTTCTAACCTCGTTTGCCAAAGGAAAATACTTATTTTCCAAATCCTTTGGAGTAAAAGGGTGTGGCTCTATATCTAAACCAAAATCTCTTCTTTTTTTAAAAAGATAGCTGTAGCTTTTTCTAATATCCCCTAAAAAATCATTAGAAACAAACGCCACATCGTAATCGCTGTAAACATGGCTTGTACCTTTTGCCCTAGAACCAAATAAGTAAACTTGTAAAATATTATAACGCCCGTCTGCATTAATTGCTTTTGCATATTCTTTTATTCTTTCTATGTTTTTTGTATTTTTTACTTCCTTTTTATTAGCCATTTGTAGTAAAAATCGCATTTTTTACCCCACTTTTCGGAAAAAGACGGGGTTGCCTTTTTATAAAAATTGTACCTGTAATCGTCATACCTTGCTTGAAGATTAAAGGTTGTAATTTCGTCAAAATCTTCAATAAAATCCTTGGGCAACTCTAAACCTGCTTTCTTTGCCAATCTATTTAAATCATGAAGAAATGGTACTTCTTCTCCTTTATAGGAGATTATAGCTTTAAGGGTCTTTTCCAAAACCAGTTGCCATATAAAAAGTGACCAATCGTAGTGCTTTAAAAGAAAAAGTCTTTTGCTGTTTTTCTATCTTTTTTAGCACTAGAAAACCAGAAATTAACTAGCGTTTCTCTATTTTCTCTATCTTGATCCATAAACCAATACTAGCATATCTTTAAGCAAAAGGGACAAAATTTATCCTCTTTGCTTAAAGGCAAAGATTGGGAAACCTTCCCCCCTCTTTGCCAGTCCACTCCTCACAGCGTTGGGATGCGAAGCCCAACAAGAAAGGAGATGATGATAGCAAAAACTGCAATTCCGTTTTTGGCGGTAATTGGATCGTAATAGTCAATCACTTCCCCCCTCCTTCAAAGAAAATCTTGTAAATCTTTCTCCAAACCCACCCCCGGATCCCCTTCCTAGCCCAAACGGGAACGGGAATGGTTGGGGTCAGAACCCCGGCATCCTCGGGTACCGAGGCCACACCTTCGTTAAAGCCCGCAAGCACATCGGCAAGCCTTTGGAACATTTGCATGGTGCTGCCCCAATCTGAAAGCACTACGCAGTATCCAAAGGTCACCGTTACGGTCCAGAAGCCGGGTACAAAGCTAACGTACTGCACTGTGTAACCCTTGTCTTCTAGAGCACTTGCAACCGAGCGCAGATCGCCTTTAAAGGCACGCGACTTGGCAACGACATCTACCGCAAGTCGGAAGTACAGCCAACCGGAAGATAACACCCCGCGC
>Ga0172370_10004324_pt1 | contig 19075 bp, 16 predicted proteins | sample LakKiv5m_FD_114538 | JGI IMG/M metagenome (GOLD analysis project Ga0172370, IMG submission 114538) | Freshwater microbial communities from Kabuno Bay, South-Kivu, Congo - kab_022012_11.5m | ecosystem: Environmental > Aquatic > Freshwater > Lake | place: Democratic Republic of the Congo...
AGATGCCAAACTCAAACAATCCCACTTATTGGGATTTCTCTGCAACTTTTCCTTTGTGCTGTTTGCGCACTTCTGCTACTAAGTTAAGCACAACCACAACAAAAACCCCCATTGCTCCAAATCTAACAACATCCATATCTATATCGTTTTCATTGGAAAAAAGCGTCAGTATTCCAAACACGGCAGTACTTGCAATATAAAAAAGCGAAATTTGGGGCTTTTTCCACCCTAAATCTAAAAGACGATGGTGCAAATGTCCTCTATCTCCCCAAAAAGGCGATTTTTTTTGCAAAATTCTTCGGGTTCCTGTTACAACAGCATCAATTAACGGAACAAGAAGAACCATGCTTACAATGTACACCTTGGAAAGTGAAAGTATGGATAACGCACCAATTAATAAACCAAAACTTGTTGCTCCAAAACCCCAAAGAATCTTTTGAGGAAACCAAGTAAATTTAAGCATTCCAAAGGAACAACCACTGGCAATTGCTCCCAAAACCGCCAAAGACATTTGCGTAGGGTCGTTATCCGAAATACCGGTTTTTAAAGAAATTAAAGAAATAACTAAAGCGGTAATACCAGCAAAACCAGCAAATTGACCATCTATTCCATTAGACCAAGAAACCGCATTTGCCAAAAACACAAGCCAAATTAAAGCAAAAATATCGGCAAAAAGAACAATGCTATGATTTCCCAAAAAATTAAACGGCAAAACAACCTTATCTAACCTAATAATTTCGCCAAAGGGATTTGCAATATAAGAAATACCAACACCACCTGCAACTACTAAACCCGCCGATAAAAACTGCAAAAAAAGTCTAATTTTAGGGCTAGTGTATTTTTTTCTATCATCAATAAGACCAATAATTACAAGCACAAAAAGCCCAAGATAAATACCCAAAGTTTTTTTATTTAAAGAAACAAAAATTAAAGACACAAGTAAAAACCCCAAGAAAAACGCCAAAGCCCCGCCCCGCGGTACCGGGCTTGTTAAAAGTTGTCCGGGGTGGTTATGGGTTTTTGGATCGTCAATTAAATTATATTTATTGGCAATTTTTAAAGTAATAGGCCCAAAAAGAAAAATAGAAATAAAACCAAAAACCCAAGGTAGTACTAAGCTAAAAATTTGGGTATCTACAAGATGCGTATTAAAAGAAAACCTATTTACCAAATTAAAAAACAAAAAATTACAAACAAAAGACCACACCACAGAAAGGTATCTAATAACCATCGCCTGTTCATTTTTACCTTCTTTTTCAAAGTAACGGCAAAGTAGAATAAGAAGGGCGAAACTAACAGTTAAAAAGGCTGGAATACCAAGCAAATACTTTGGGAGGGCAAGTCTTTCTTCTCCCCAAGTGTTAAAGAAAAATAGCCCAACTTTATGAGGCAGAAAATTTAAGTTATAAAAATAGAAACCTAAACTTAACAGTGTTGGCAAGAAAAACAAAGCTAAAGTTTTTTTTAAGTCTAGGCTAATTTTTTTCATTATCGCTTCTAATTTTTGGGGTAAAGTATAAATCTTTCATTTTTCCCCCAAACATATATTTAGTCTCGGCATGGATATAGGGAATAAAACCATAAGTTAAAAGATTAATTACAACCAGAGGTCCTTCAAAATAGCTCCAAAGTTTTTTCCAAAAAGGCCAGTTTTCTGGCTTTTTGCGAGATAGTTTATCTTTAATAACGCTTGCAGGTATTAGTAAAAGAATAGCCAAAGTTAAAACTGTACTTGTAACCTTGGGTATGGAATAAGCAAGCGGATTTTGCTTAGCCTCGGGATTTACTGCATACAAAATTAATATTCCAAAGCTAATTAAAAATACAATAGTAATCCACAAAGTGTATGTTTCTATTAAATAGTAAAGTTGAGTTAATCTTTTAAAAATTGGAATTCTTCTATTTCTAACAAATCCCTTAACGGCAAGAGGAAAAACCAAAACCCCCCACCCCCACCTAACCAGTTGTTTATACTGGCTTTTATGTGAGGAGAACCAAGAGGAACCTTGGACAGCATCACTAGAAACTGGAATAAACAAACCGTACCCAGAAAAATTACCATCCTTTGCAATGTAGGCTCTCCAAAAAAACGGAGTGTCATCTACACCCAAAGAAACATCCCAATAATCGGCTTCTAAAAGTGTGGAAAGCGCTGTGGAGTACGCGGAAAAGGTTTGCATTCTTCCCGGCTCTATTACCCAAGCCGAAATTATTGCCATTGTTACGCTAGTTGCCTGTATTCGCATTAATGTGGGTACTTCCCAAATATTGTTATCGTAAAGATAAACAGCAGTCTGGTAAAACCTTTCCCTTCTTTTTGGATCTGTTAAAAAAGCGTAGGTTAATCGGGAAAAATACTTAGCGTGAACTCTGGCATCGGCATCGTAGGTTGTAAAAATATAATTGTCTAAATTTTCCCCTCGTTTTTTAAGCTCGGCAACTGCATGCTTTGCTCCCCATGCTCTGTTTGCAGCACCTGCTCCAATTGCTTCACCTTCTATCCCCTTAGGGTGGGTATAAAAAAGTATTTCGGGAAGATTCTTAAGGGTTTTTTTTAACTCGTTTATTCTTGCTTCAACCTCAACAGCCCCCCTTTCTTCGCAAGTTACAGCAACTATAATTTGCTTTTTGGGAAAATCTGTTTCTACAAGACCAAGAAGGGTATTTTTTAAGACCGGAATACCTTCATTTACGGTAGGAATTAAAACCAGATGCCTTATACTATCCACTTCTTTTTTGTTTAAATTTTTTAGTTTCTCCATCCAATTTACCTGTATTTCGTGCCTATATCTTCTGTAACCAAGAAAACAACCAAATGTATGAACAAATGCCCGATACACCCAGAAAAAAGAAAGGAAAGTTATAAAAAAAATAATTCCCAATGGGTACCTTGGACCAAGCCATAACGGAGATAAAAGTACCGACCAAGTTAAAAAGCCAGGAATAAATTGCAAAACACGAGTAAGGAAATTTTTAATTAAACTGTTCATTCTATGTTAAAAAGCTTAAGGGCATTTTCTGTACTTTGGTTTGCAACCTCTTCAAAAGAAATGTTTTTAATTTCGGCGATTTTTTCTGCAATTATTTTAACATAGGCGGGCTGATTCCATTTAATTTTGGGATTACTTCTTAAAGGCTCTGGAATTAAAAAAGGAGAGTCGGTTTCCAACAAAATTTTTTCAAGTGGGGTAAATTTAACAATTTCTACAATCTCTTTCCCACTTTTGTATGTTAGTATCCCATTAAAAGATAAGTAAAAACCGGCATTTATGGCAATTTCTGCAGTTTTAGTATCTTCTACAAAACAATGCCACACCCCCTTGCCTTTAAAACCTTTTATACCTTTAAGGGTTTCTTCCTTGGCATTCCTTGAATGAACAATTAGTGCTTTATCCAGTTCCAAAGCCAAATTTTTTTGGAATTCAAAAATCTCCTGCTGAATTTCATAAGGTCTTTCCTCCTCACCAACTACAATTTTAGAAAAATCAAAACCGCACTCACCTATTGCAACAACTTCTTTTTCTTTTGCAAGTTCTGCAATTTGACCAAGTTGCTCTTCAAGAGATAAATTTAACAAAGGGTTAGTATTTTGAGGATGAATTCCCACACCCGCCACAACAAAGGGATCGTTTTTTGCAAGGGCAACGGTGGTTTTTGCCTCTAAAAGGCCCGAAGATACGCCCACAATTTTTACAAGGCCTTTTTTAATGGCATTGTTTTTAATTTCCAAAAACTCATTTTCCAAGTCCTTCCATCTTAAATGGGCATGGGTGTCAATAAGATTCATTTCTTAATTAAAAAAACAAATTCTATGCCAATAAGAAATAGAAAAATAGCTAAATATACTTGAGACGAATTAATAGAAAAATATCTAGTAACAAGAAACGTGCACAAACCAAAACTTAAAAGCATTCCTCTTCTTAAGGAATCTCGGTAAATACACCTAAGCTCAAAGGGCGAGCATTTTTTTTCCTTAGGCTTTCCAACTATAAACGAAAAAGGCAAAGAAAAAATAAGGCTTGCAAAAACCCACAAAATAAACAAAAAACCAAAAACTTTAATCTTGGTTTCTGGCTCAAAAGAATTAATAAAAAAAACTAAACAAGTACCAACAAGTATTGTTGCAATAATCACTGTTATAATAAACTTAGGCATAGTTAAAATATTACCATGTCAACAAACAATCTAAACGAAAATCAACTTTTGGCAGTAAATCATAAAGAAGGTCCTTTGCTTATAATTGCCGGAGCGGGAACCGGAAAAACCAAAGTAATTATAGAATCAATAAAAAAATTAATCCTTAACAACAACATTTCCCCACAAAACATTTTAGCAGTAACTTTTACCAACAAGGCGTCTTTAGAAATGCAGGAAAGGCTTGGCGATATAATGCCTTTAGGCTTCGAAAACCCCAAAATTTGCACATTTCATACATTTTGTGAAGATGTTCTTAGAGATTATGCAATAGAAATTGGTCTAGATCCAACTTTTAAGCTTATTAATCAAACCGACTCCTACTTATTATTTAAAAATAATCTTTTTAATTTTCCCTTAGATTATTTTAGACCTTTGGGAAATCCCAATAAATTTATAATTGCAATTCTTAAATTTTTTTCTAGACTTTCCGATGAACTTGTAACAGCCGAAGAGTTTGAAGCTTTTGCAAATTCTATCCCTAACTCAACGGATAATGCAGAAGAACAAGAATTGGAGCAAAAAAGGTATAAAGAGCTTGCCAAAACTTATACTATTTATAGAAATCTAAAAAACAACTCTTCTTTTATGGATTTTGGAGACCTTGTTTATTGGACAATTAGTCTTTTTACCAAACGACCTAATATTTTATTAAAAGTTCAAAAAGAATTTAGGTTTGTTTTTGTGGATGAATTTCAAGATACAAATTGGGCCCAGTATCAGCTATTAAAATTGCTCTGCCCCAGTAACAAAAATCCAAATCTTACAGTTGTTGGAGATGATAATCAAAGTATTTATAAATTTAGGGGGGCTTCTATTTCTAATATTTTAGACTTTAAGAAAGATTATGAAAACGCGCAAGAAATAATTTTAAACAAGAATTACCGAAGCAACCAGGATATTCTGGATGCCTCTTATAGCTTAATAAAAAATAACGATCCCGACACTTTAGAAGCCAGGCTTAAGATTAGCAAAAAACTTATCTCGCAAAAAGGAGCTTTGGACGATCCGAGTATAAATTTTCAAGTATTTAATACGGAGGCAGAAGAAGCAGATTTTGTTTGTAAAACTATTAAAAGCCTCATGGATAATAATCCCAATTTAAAGGCTTCGGATTTTGCTGTTCTTGCAAGGGCAAATAACCACCTAGATCCAATAATTGCAACGCTACGACAATACAATATTCCTTATAAAACTGTGGGAAACCGGGGCCTTTTTGATACAGATGAAATTAGTCTTTTAATATCTCTTCTTAGATTTACTGTCGATCCAGAAAACGATCTTTATATTTATAAAATCCTTACAACACCTGCTTTAGAAATACCACATACTAAAATCCTTAAACTTTTAAAAGAGGCAAAGCAAAAAAACATTCCTTTGTGGGATCTTGTGGTTGGCGAAAACTTTATAGATAAAAAAGAAATTGATTTTTTAAAAAATGTTCTTGTTAAGTCCCAAAGGGAGAGCGTTTCCAAATTAGTTTACAGCTTTCTAATGGAATCTGGTGTTGGAACACATATTCTGGAAAATGACAGTTTAGAAAACAGGCTAAAAATAGATAACATAAACCGTTTTCTAGGTTTTATAAAAAACTTTGAAAAAGATCATTTAAATAGCACCGCGTTAGAATTTGTAAAGTATCTTGATCTTGCTTTAGAATCCGGAGAAAATCCTCCTCAAGCAGAAATAGAAGATTTTGATTGTGCAAATTTAATAACCGCACATGGCGCCAAGGGGTTAGAATTTCCCGTTGTTTTTTTAATCTCACTTACTTCGGATCGCTTCCCTTCTAGAAATCGTGGCGATATTATAGAAGTTCCCGATGCTCTTATAAAAGAATCTTTACCTACCGGGGATTTTCACCAACAAGAAGAACGAAGGCTTTTTTATGTTGCTCTAACAAGAGCAAAAGATAAAGTATTTTTGAGCTTCGCAAAAAGTTACGGCGGTCTTAAGGAAAAAAAGCCCTCCGGCTTTATTGCTGAATTAAAATACCCTTTTTCCACAGATATCCAAAAAGTAAGTAGCATTACAACCACAACTCAAATGCCAAAAAAACCGCTTCCAACACAAGATCTTCCCTTTGTTAGCTACAGCCAAATTAGTATGTTTGAAAGTTGCCCAAAACAGTACGAGTACCGTTACTACTTTGAGCTTCAAACACCACCGCATCACGCCTTTACTTTTGGACAAAGCATTCATAAAACCTTACGGGATTTTGAACAACAAGCTCTTGTGGAGAAAAAGGCTCTTAACCTAGAAGAATTGCTAAGAATTTATAATAGAAATTTTGATCAATCGGGATATGAATCAAAAGAACACAAGGAAAAAAGGTTTCAAGAAGGCCAAGAGTACTTAAAAATGTATTTTGCAAAAGGTAGAGAAACTCTTGGAAAGCCTTTAATGCTAGAAAAAAACTTTCGGATATTAGTTGGAGAAACTGCGCTTATTGGATTTATTGACAGGATAGATGAAAAAGACGGTCATTTGGAAATAGTAGATTATAAAACAGGACAATTACAAACCTTGGAAGAAGTTTCCAAAAACGAACAGCTTTTTTTGTATATCCTTGCCTCTAAAAAGGCTTTTGGCTTAGATATAGATTCTGCTGGGCTTTATTTTATTGAAGATGGGCAGTATATAAAAACTACAAACGATGCTAAAAAAATATTAAAGTGCGAGGAAAAAGTTAAAGATACAATAATAAAAATAAAAGAGGCCAGAAGTAACAAAAAATTCCCAGCCAAAACTGGGATTTTGTGTAAGTATTGCTCCTATAACGACATTTGTCCTGATTACAAAAACTACCTTAATCTCTGATATACTTTTGCTATGAGAAAAGCCCCTACGGTTGTTAGAATTTTTATTGCTTTTTTTCTTCTTATTTCGGCAGTTTTTGCATTATCTAACACAACATTTTCCAAAGACGAATTAGAAAAAGTACAAGATAAAATTAACGATACCAAAAAAGAATATAACGATGTTTCTGGAGATTTATCCAACATAAATTCCAAAATTTCCGAAATTACCCGCAAAATAACAGGCTATTCTTCCCAGATTGGGGTTACCCAAAATCAAATAAACGAGCTTTTAGAACAAATAAATTCCCTTTCCCAAGATATCGTCAAGCTTCAAGATACTCTAGAAAAATTTAATGGTGTTCTTTTGCAAAAAGAAAGTGAAAGAAACGAAGCTGTAAAAAGTCTTTATAAAAATTCCAGAAATTCGGTGCTTGAAATATTTTTTGCAAGCTCGGGAATTTTGGACTTAACCAAAAAATCCGCCTACTTTAAAAGTTACTTTAACCAGGCAACTAGTTTTGTAAAAGATGTTAACTTGCAAATTTCTAACTACAAGCAAAAAAAAGAAGAAACAGAAAAGGCAAAAGGCGCACTCGAAGTTCAAAAAGGAAAGCTAGATGCCTTAAAAGCAAATCTTGCAAGACAAGTTAAAACGGCCCAAAGTGAAGTATCGGGACTGCAATCCCAAGCCAATGCTTTGGAAGATCAGCTTAAAGACCTCTCCGATTCGCTAGATGAATTAACAAGCAAACAGGAAAAATTACTGCGAGAAAAATTTGGCGCTTCTTCGGAAAGATTAACAGTTGGAGAAAGCGAATCGGGAAAACAATCGTTACCAAACCCCGGATTTTCCCCAGCATACGCATTTTTTACCAGAGGTTATCCTCATAGGGTGGGCATGAATCAATATGGTGCCAAAGGAAGGGCCGACGATGGTCAAGATTATGAGGATATTCTTGAAGCCTATTATCCAAATACCACAATTACTGGAGATTGCGATAAAGATCAAGAAATATCTGTAGTTGGGTATGGGGATCTAAAATTGGAAGAATATTTATACGGCCTTGGGGAAATGCCCTCAAGTTGGAATATAGAGGCTTTAAAAGCACAGGCAATTGCAGCCAGAAGCTACGCCCTTAATTACACAGCAGGTGGTAGAGCTATTTGCACAAGTGAAAAATGTCAGGTTTATCTAGGTCACGAAAAGGGCGGTAGATGGAATCAGGCAGTAGATGAAACTTGTGGAAAATACTTGGAATATAACGGATCACCAATTCCTGCTTGGTATGCTTCCACGGCTGGGGGGTTTGTTAGATCCAGTGCCGATGTTTGGGGAAGCTCTAGAGCATATTCCCAAAGATTAAAGGATGGAAAATGCAACGATTGGGAAAACTGCTCTTATGATGGTCCAAAATATGGTGACTCGCCTTGGTTTCATAAGGCTTGGGGCAAAGGAACAGAAAGCGGACCCTGGCTTACAGAAGAACAAGCACAAGATATGTTTAATTCTTATCTACTTTCCAACAAAGATTCTTCATACAACAGTGATTTATCCCCAGCGGATAAAGAAGGAATAAGCGAAAGCGAAGTTATAAAAAAACTGGAAGAAGAAGATGTTACTCCGGTTGGAAAGATTAATAAAATTGAAGTTTATGATGATGGGCAGGGGTACACAACAAAAGTAAGGCTATTTAGTGAAAATTATTCAAGTGGGTTGGATTTTGATGGATATAAATTCCGCTCCATCTTTAACCTTAGGGCACCGGGAACTGTGGTAATATGGACAAGCTTTTTTGATGTTTTAAGAAAAGAATGAGGAGAATTATTAATTTTTAATTACTAATTATTAAGTTTTAAAAATAATGGAAAAGACCAGTTTAATGCTTTTTACCGACGGTGGATCTAGGGGAAATCCTGGTCCTGCTGGAATTGGATTTGTAATCTTTAAAACGGATCCCTTTGGCAAATTAGAAAAACTAGATCAAACTGGAAAACGCATTGGAATTGCTACCAACAATGTTGCAGAATATACAGCACTTATAGAAGGTTTAACTAAATGCCAAATTCTTGGAGCCTTGGAAGTTAGTTGTTTTTTAGATAGCCTTCTTGTTGTTTGCCAACTTACGGGAAAATATAAAATAAAAGATTTAAATTTGCAAAAACTTGCTCTAAAAATAAAGGCTTTAGAGAAAAATTTTAAAAATGTTTCTTATGCTCATATCCCAAGGGAAAAAAACCGCCTCGCCGACTCCTTGGTAAACAAGGCTTTAGACGGCGAGGCGTAAGAATCACTTGGGCACATACACATTATTGACCCATTTGCCCCCAACACACTTGTACGATGTGAAAATCCCCAGAACGGATTTCTTGGTAACAGTTCCGTCTCTACAAAGTTGGATCTTGTACGCATTGAACCCCTTGTCAAATCCACGAACGACCCCGTCTCCGCTGTACTGTTTGTATTGAATACCCACCACATCGCCATTTTTTACGGTCCCACCCTGAATAGTGGGTTGTAGGTTATCGGCACCAAAAGATGCCAACGAAAAGTAGGCATTTACGCTCGCCCAAATCAGAACACCAACAGAGACAACCACCAACAATCTAAGCAACATAGCCACCTCCTTTTAATGGCTAGGGTTTGATTGCAGATTACAAAACTATACAGTAGAAAATGGCAAAAAGCAAACTATGGGTTAGGCTTCTACGATTACTGGCAAAATTAAGGGGGTGTGACCCGTAGTTTTTTGGAAGTATTTATAAAGTCCTTTTTCCACCTCATCTTTTATTGTTGCAAAGTCACTCTTTTTCTTTCTTTGTTCCATAATTTTAACAATTGCGTCTTTTGCCCCATCTAAAAGCTCTCTGGATTCCCTCATATAAACAAAACCCCTAGAAACTATTTCTACCGACTTTAAAAAATCATTTTTTTCGTGATCAAATTTCAAAATAGCAACAAAAATACCATCTTCCGAAAGCACCTTTCTATCTTTTAAAACAACTGGACTTACAGCTTCTACATTGCTTCCAATATATACCGTTTGGGTTTCTACAACCCTGTGTTTATAAGCATTTCCAGAAGAAAAGGTTACACCATCGCCTTCAAGGAGCTCTAAAATATTTTCGGATTTAATTCCAAGTCGTGTCATATTATTGGAATATGCCCTCATTAAAGATATTGTTCCTCCAATTGGAATAAAATATTTTGGTCTAATTAAAGATGCCAACAAAGTGTGGTCTCCTTGGGAGCCGTGACCAGAAACATGAAGGTTTTCTTGAACTGCACTATAAATTACCTCGGCTCCAAGAAGCGTTAAACGATCAATTAATTGATATACCAAATCTACAGTACCAGGAATTGGGTCGGCAGAAAAAACCACAGTTGCCCCCGGCTTTAGTTTTATATGTTTATGCTCGTCTCTGGATATTCTTCCAAGAGCAGATTCAACCTGACCATAGCACCCAGCAACAATATAGGTAAGCTTAGATTCATCAAAACTTTGCGAGTGGTTAAGAGGAACAAAGGACTCTTTAGGGTAAGGCATGTAACCCAACCTTCTTGCCACCTCCACCGTTTGTTCCATACTTCTTCCACCAATAACAACCTTTCTTCCTGCATTAACAGAAGCATCCACAACCATTTTAATTCGTGAAATATTTGAAGACATTGTTGTTACAAAAACCTGACTTTTTGCTTGTGAAATGTAATCATTAAAGGTCTTTTGAATTTCCTTTTCGGAATGGGTAAACCCTTCGGATGTTGCCCCAAGACAATCGGAACACAAAGCCAGAACCCCCTTATCGGCAAGCCTTACAGCTTTGGGAATATCAAATGTCTTATCCATCATGGGAGTCCAATCAAATTTATAATCCGGCACATGAAATATGGTTCCTTGAGGAGTATTAATTGCAAATCCCAAACTTTCTGGAACCGAATGGTTAATCCTAAAACAATCTATTTTAAAACTACCAAGATTAATAGGCCCACCATCTGGATTTAAAATATTAAAAGAAGTGCCCTCCAAAAGATGCAACTCTTTTAAACGATTTTTTAGAAACTCGGAAACAATCCGGGCGCAATAAATGGGGATTCTAACCTCTTTTAAAAGATGAGGGACTGCACCAAAGTGATCTTCGTGACCATGAGTTATAACTAAACCTTTAACCTTATTTATATTAGAAAGAATATATTTAAAATCTGGGATAATTAGATCTACCCCAAAGTCATCTCTTCCTGGAAAGCCAATCCCACAATCAAAAATCACCATGTCTCCTGCGTATTCATATATATACAGATTCTTTTGCACATCTGTTGTTCCTCCAATTACCGTAAGCTTAAGATCGTACCTTTTTCTTGGGGTAAAATGTTGAAATTTCATAATTTTCAAATTAAAGATATCTGATTATCCGCACTTTTTACAACTACTTTATTTTTTAATAATTCTTCGCATTTTTCCATAACTTCTGGAATTTTTTTAAATTCTTTTTTTAAAATCTCTGCAACTTGGGGATTTCTAAGAGCCGCTGCTGGATGGTATAAGGGATAAATAATTCTATCTTTCCAAACCAAAGGAATCCCGTGCTTATTACTAATTTTAGCATCTTTAATAAAGTGCTCCAAGGCAAATCTTCCAAGAGTAACAATAATCTTGGGATTTATTAATCTAATCTGACTTTCCAAATAAGGGGAACAATTTCTAAGCTCATCCACCATAGGTGCTCTATTTTCTGGAGGGCGACACTTTACAACATTTCCAATCCACACCTGCTCTCTTTTTAACTTAATTCTTTCCAACATCTCCGAAAGCAAACTTCCTGCTCTTCCTACAAACGGTCTTCCCTGATCATCTTCATTTTGCCCGGGTGCTTCACCAACAAATATAATTCTGGAATCCAAGTTGCCTTCTCCTGGGACTGCTTTTTTTCTACTTTTGCAAAGACGACACTTTTTGCACGACACCACAGCCTTAGCAATTTGGTTTGCAAGTTCTATCTTATCCATTTTTAAATATAGCCAGAAATATAGGTTTTTAAATTGTCTTTGGTAATTTTAACCTGCTTAACTTTGCCATCTACTATTTGTTTGGCGGTCTTTCTTGCAATACCGTCTAAAATTCTCTTTAAGCTTCTAATCCCACTATCAAAACCAAGTGGTCTTATTATAGATTGCCAAAGAGCATCATCTACAGTAAGATCTGTTTCGCTTAAACCTGCTTGTTTTCTACTTCTTGGAAGTAAAAAGTCTTTGGCGATTTTTTCCTTTTCAGAATCGGTGTAAGAAGGCATAGAAATAACCTCTAACCTATCAAGAAGTGCCGCCGAAAAAGATCCAATATTATTGGCACTAATAATAAACATGACTTTAGATAAATCTATTGGAAAGTCTATGTAGTGATCCCTAAATTTATTATTTTGTTCCGGGTCCAAAATTTCTAGAAGAATTGCCATAAAATCGCTTCTTAAGCCCTTTTCTCCACTTACCTTGTCCATTTCATCAAGAAGAATTAGGGGGTTAAAAGATCCTGTTCTTCCCAGAGCTTTTACAATTTGCCCCGGCTCCGAGCCTGGGTCGGTTCTATTTCTTCCTCTTAGTTCCAAGGTGGATCCCAAAGCACCAAGCGATATTCTAATAAACTTTCTTCCCATTGCTTCAGCAATAGATCTAGCAATAGTGGTTTTTCCAGTTCCTTGCAAACCAACCAAACAAATTATTGGTGAATTTTCTTCGTTTTCGGTACCCTTTTGAACAAGTAGTTTTCTAACTGCAATGTATTCTAAAATTCTTTCTTTTACTCCTTCTAATCCGTAGTGATTTTCATCCAACACTTTTTTGGCAGAGACTAAATCCAACACATCTTTTGTTTCAATTCCAAAGGGAATTTTGGTAACCCAATCTACATACTTACTTAATATTTCATACTCTGTGCTGTAACCACCCATTCTCGCCATGCGGTTTATTCTAATTAGCATTTGATCAATTCTTGCTTTTAGTTCCTTTGGGGCAAGGCACAAATCTACCCGTTTTTTAAGTTCCGAAAGTTCGCTAAATAAAAACTCTTCTTTTTCCATAAGATTTAATTATTAATAAAAGATAAACTCTTTATCTTGTTGTTTTTCAATGTAAAGCAACAATTTGCTGGACTTTATAAATTTATCGCTTACAAAATTAATATTAAATAAGTCTTCTTTAGAAAACGAATTAGAAAAATCTTCTTTAGAGCCTAAATACAAGAAAAACGGCCCTTTGGAAGGAAGAATTTTAAATGATTCAATAAACTTAGAGCTCATTCCCAGATTTTTAGACAATTTTTCAAACACTTCCCCAACTTCTTTTTTTAGCTCGTCCTCTTTATAAAGTAACAGGTAATTTCCAAATTGGAATACTTTAAAAGAATCTTTAGCTGGCTTGTAACTATCTACTTTTTTTGGAAAGCTTTCGCCTTTTATAGAAAGCAAAATCCCACAACCTTCTTTGGTGCAAAATAAAGACATGCTGTCTTTAAAGTAAGAAAAAGCTTCCTCTTTTTTAAGATCCAAGGCACCTTCTAGGGCTTTTGTAAATTCTAAAGCAATATCATCTTTAAAGGGTTTACTTAAAATGTGACTCTCGGAGTAGAAGTAGGCGGTGGATGGAACTATTAGCTCGTATCTTTCCTTGCCAAAAGAAATAGAATCTACAAAACCAGATACTTTTATTTCTTCTTTTTCTAAAATTTCTTCTTGGCTTGGATTTATTTCACTAATTGTTAAAGTTTTACTAGGAGCGCTTCTAAGTGGAACAATTATTGTTGTGTAAACTCCAATTAAGGCCAACGCAAAAACCCCAACAAAAACTGGGGCTAAAGCCTTTACTTTTACTTTTGCTTTAGGATTACTGGGACTTTCGGTATTTTCTGGAACTTCGGCACTAACAGGCTCTAAAACCGCACCACAAAAATAACAAAACAGGGCTTGGGGGTTTTTAATTTCTTTTTTACACTTAAGGCAGAGTAATCTCATAAGGGTATTCTATACTATAGAAATTTCCTTTGCTATCTGGTATAATAACAGGGTTAATGCGGGTGGGAGGTGCAGTATCTCGCGGGGCTCATAATCCCGCTTAACCTCGGTGCGAGCCCGAGGACCCGCGACCAATTATCTAGGTAAGTCTTCTAAAAAGAACTTCCGAAGGCATTATTTTTGAATTTCCCATAACGGCAATTATTTTACTTGCATTTTCTGGCATTATAGGACTTAGAATAACTGCAATATCTAAAATTTCTTTTGTGGCAAAATTTAAAATTTTAATTTTTGTCTCCCCTTCCTTTTTCCAAGGTTCGTTTTGATTAATGTATTCATTAAGTGCTTTAATTTTACCCTTTACAATATTAATAACTTCAAAAAGTTGGTAGCTTCTGTAAGCTTTTTCTATATTTTCGTTTCTTGCTAATACTCCTTTAACAGAGGTGTCAAAATCGGAACCACTCATACCCTCATCAGCACACATTTTAGAAACCCTTGAAACCAAATTCCCCAAACCATTTGCAAGGTCATTATTATATGTATCTTTAAACCATTTGGTGCTAACACTAAAATCATCAAAATACGGCTGGCTTGCGCAAAGAAGATATCTTGTTCCATCTACCCCAAAGCTTGCAATTAAGCTATCGGGGGATATTACATTACCAAGTGATTTGCTCATTTTTACACCCTCTACATTGTAGTAACCATGAACAAAAATCTCCTTTGGCAAAGGCATATCCAAAGAAAGTAAAAGGGCTGGCCAAATTACGGAATGGAACCAGTTGTTTCCTTTACCCAAAAAATGAACGCTTGCCGGCCAAAAGCTTTCTTTTTTGTAAATTTTTGTTGCGGTGTAATAATTCATTAGGGCCTCTACCCAAACATAGATTGTTTGGGACTGATCCCAAGGAAGTGCTATTCCCCAAGAAACCTTTTGTCTTGAAACCGATAAATCTGAAATATCATCATTTAGCCTTGAAAGCATTTCGTTTTTTTTGCCTTCTGGAATAAGTTTTATTACTCCTTCTTCTAAAAGCTTTTTAACTTGGGGGATGTATTTTGAAAGTTTAAAAAAATAATTTTCTTCTTCACGGAAAGATACCTGATCGGCCCGGTGTTCCGGGCAAATACCGTTTACAAGCTCTCTTTCCTGTTTAAATTCTTCGCACCCCGTACAATAGCTCCCTTTGTACACACCTTTGTATATATCGCCTTTATCTTTAATTTTGGAAAGTAATTCTTTGGCAATTTCGGTGTGCTGTGGTGTGGAAGTTCTCATAAATATATCGTTTGTAATATTTAAGAATTTCCAATACTCTTTCCAGCGGGTTGCCATTTCATCTACAAATTCTTGGGGTTCTTTTCCTGCCTTTTTTGCTGTTTCGGCAACTTTTTCACCGTGTTCATCTACTCCTGTTAAAAACAATGTTTCATCCCCAATAAGCCGGTGATAACGAACTATAATATCTGCAAAGATTGTTGTAGAGAGATGCCCTAAATGGGGGATATCGTTAGAATAGTAGATGGGTGTTGTAATATAAAAATCCATTATCCTATTCTACCAAAAAGTGGGCGACTAATCTTTTGGCTCGTTATCCAACAGATAAATATCTGTAAAATGGGATCCTTTCCATCCAACAATTGGCGATTGAGCATGTAAATCATAGAATCCCACATCAATTTTATTTCCTTTTATGGTCCCCCCTACATCCAAAGCTCTACATAAACCATATCCGGGGACAAAAATTTCTGTCCACATTTTAATTACCTTGGGATCTACGGCACAAGTTCCAATGTCTAGTTTTGTCCCAAGTGCTGTCCATTCGTCACACCCTTCACAACTTTTATCATAACTTGTTGCCCAAACATGGGGAATGGACTTCCAATATTTTCTTTCGCCCTCTGGGGTATTTATTGTTTTCCAAACAATTTTAGTACCAACTTCAACAATTTCGGAAACTGGTGGTTTTTTAGATTCTTCTATAAGTTTTTTCTCGGAAGATGTGTTATTCCAAAAAGTAACTAGATACTTCCTTGTTAAAATTCCATTTATTCCCTTTTTTTTAACTTCTTTTTCTCCAACTGGGATATTGGGATTTTTTTCTTCTATAGTTGCATAGGCAATTTCTTCTTCTTCTGTAACTTCTTTTTGCAAAAAGGAAGTTGTTGTTTCGGGTTGTGTTTTTGCTAAATACAAAGTAGAGCTTCCAAGTACTTGCGGGTTTTGGGGGACAAAAATTATATTATTTAAAAAAATAAAAAAAGAATAAACAGTATTAGAAATACTCATTTTAATCAAAACTTGCCCTTTCTTCTTCTAGAAAATCTAAAAAGTCGCCTAGGCTTTTTTTAAAGTTAGAAGGCTTAGTGTTTTTGCTAGTTGCTGGATTCTGCATGTTTGTTGCTTCTATAAGTTGGGTTGGAATTTCTAAAACAAATCTGGAAACTACCCCAAAACTTGTTGTACCAAAAAAAAGTCTTTGTCTGGCATAGGTTAAAATTAGCAAAGATTTTGCTCTGGTTATTCCTACATAACAAAGTCTTCTTTCTTCTTCTATATCGTTATTTGATTCTAGTGATCTGGAATGTGGGAAAAGACCTTCTTCTAAGCCTACCAAAAAAACAACGGGAAATTCTAACCCTTTGGCTTGATGCAAAGTCATTAGGCTAACTGCTTCGCTTTCTTGCTTGGCAATTTTTTTATTATTATCGGTTGCAATATCAATGGGATTTACCAAAGATACATTTTCCAAAAAGTCTGGGAGGCTTTCAAATTTAGAGGCAACGGATCTTAATTCTTTTAAGTTTTCTATTCTTGACTGGGATTCTTCTGTACCATCGTCTAAATATTTTAAATAACCAACTGTTTCTAAAACAGCATCCAAAATTTCTAGTACTGTTTTTTTATTTTTGCAATTAAAAATTTCCGTTACGGGAAAGCTAGTATTTTTTTCTATATATTCAAGGTCAAAATTATTTTGGGAAATTAGATCTAACGATTTTTCTCCAATTTTTCTAGGGGGAACATTTATTATTCTTTCAAAAGAAACTGTGTCTTTGGGATTATTAAGTATTTTTAAAAAACTTAAGGCATCTTTTATTTCTTTCCTATCGTAAAATCTGGTGCCCCCAATAAGCCTGTAAGAAATACCTTCTTTAATTAGGGCTTCTTCTATGCTTCTTGATTGGGCGTTGGTTCTGTACAAAATTGCAAAATCGTTAAGCGTATAGCCTTTTTGCAGGGTGTTATTAATTGTATCTACAATATATAAGGCTTCGTCTTCTTCGTTTCTTGCTTCAAAAAGAACTATTTTTTCTCCCTTCTCGTTATCGGTTTCCAGATTTATTTTTATGTGGCTTTGGTTGTTGGCAATTAAATTTTTAGATGCTTCTACAATTGTTTTTGTAGAGCGGTAATTCTTTGCCAAGTGAAACACTTTAGGGGCGTGGAAATCTTTTTCAAAAAGCAAAACATTTCTAAAGTCTGCTCCTCTAAACGAGTAGATACTTTGCGATATATCCCCCACAACACAGATTCTGGGATTTTCTTTTTGGGCTAAAATTTTAACTAACTCGTATTGGGCATGGTTAGTATCTTGATATTCATCAACTAAAATATAGCTAAATAAATTTTGAAAGTAAGAAAGGGTACTTGCGTTGCTTTTAAAAAGGTTTACAGTTTTTAAAATTAAATCGTCAAAGTCTAAAGCGTTTTGTTTTTCTAGAGCTTTTTCATACAAGGGATAAATTTTGGCTACATTTTGTAAAAAAGGACCAAGGGCGTATTTGGAAAAGGCATTGGGATCTACAAGCTCGCTTTTTGCAGAAGAAATGCTAGAAAGAACAGCACCGGGATTAAGTTTTTGGGGGTCTATTTTTAGCTCTTTTTCAATTTGCTTAATTATATCTTTGGAATCGGAATCATCGTATATAGAAAAGTTTGGGGATATTCCAATTTTATTTCCGTGTGTTCGTAAAATCCTGCTACAAATGCTATGAAATGTTCCCATCCAAAACCCTGTCAAATTTGTTCCCGGTAATAGTTTTGCTACTCTTTCTTTAATTTCTAAAGATGCTTTGTTGGTAAAGGTTACGGCAAGAATTTGGGAAGGAAGAAGGTTTTTTTCTAAAATTAAATAGGCAATTTTGTGGGTTAAAACTCTGGTTTTTCCAGAGCCGGGTCCTGCAATTATTAGTTGGGGACCAGAACAATAAGTAACAGCTTCTTGTTGTTCTGTATTTAGAAAAGATAGTATGTCCATATTTAAGAAAAATTGTAATCTTAGCTATTTTAAAGCTAGATAAGAAATTATTTAATAGCCAGTTTGCATAAAGGGCAGTTTAGTTGGTAAAATCGTCGTTACCCCATTAAATAATGCGAAAGGAGTATAAGCAATGGCCCTCACCACGAGGTTTCATGGCGCTGTTGCAGTGGTCGGCTTTGACGGAACCCAAACCGCATGTGGCGATATTGTTGGCAAGGTCCAACAGCTCGTCGCAATGGGCACCGTCAACATTGTGGTCAATCTGGAAGGCATGACTCCGGGGCAAAGCATTCTTGCCACGCTGGAGGCGTGCAGAAGGATACTCAGGGACAGGGAAGGAAATTTGGTCCTTACTGGATGCCCGAGCAGCGTCGTTACAACCAACAACACACATAACGGCACAGCATTGTCAGTTTTCGAGAAGCTCGAAGATGCGTTGTCCAGCTACATTGGGGGCAGCGGCATTTGCGGAGGAAGTTAAAGTATAGGAGGCGGGCATGGATGTTCAACGAGTGGACATGAAACGATGCGTACTGTTGAGATTTTCTGGTATTTTGAACGGAAGTGTTGCCCCAGAATTTGCCTCTCGCCTAAGAGAGATTACGAACCACGATGGGTACAAGTTGGTTCTTAATCTCTCAGGGGTTACAACCCTAACGAGTGGGTGTCTTAGGGAGTTACTGGGGGCATGGAGAATTTGCAGACGCTGGAATCGGGGCGATCTCCGTCTAACGGGCGTCCAAGGCAATGTGGCAAAAGTGCTGGATTTAACCGAAGTTGATAGACAGATCATAATTTTCGCCACCGAAGCCG
>Ga0172370_10004325_pt1 | contig 19072 bp, 16 predicted proteins | sample LakKiv5m_FD_114538 | JGI IMG/M metagenome (GOLD analysis project Ga0172370, IMG submission 114538) | Freshwater microbial communities from Kabuno Bay, South-Kivu, Congo - kab_022012_11.5m | ecosystem: Environmental > Aquatic > Freshwater > Lake | place: Democratic Republic of the Congo...
AAAGTACGGGAAATGGGCAGAGGCGCTCATGGCGTACGCGCGGTATCTCTGGCTAAAAAAGATGAAGTTATTGATATGGTTGTGCCGCAAAAAAACTCTACAATCCTAACCGTTACAGAATTGGGATTTGCAAAACGTACGACGATTGATGAGTATCGTCTGACCAGCCGCGGCGGTAAGGGCGTGATCAATATTAAAGTTACTGATAAAAACGGAGAAGCAGTAAATTTAAAGACCGTTAACGATAAAGATGAGCTGATGGTAATTACCCAGAACGGAATTTTCTTGCGCTGCGCGATAAAAGATATCCGGGAAACCGGCCGTTCCTCGCAAGGCGTGCGTTTAATTAAGCTGCAGGATAAAGATCGGGTTTCTTGTGTTGCTCCGGTGATCGCGGAGGAAAGCGAATAAATGACCGACCTTGTCGTCTAGCCTGGTCCAGGACAAGAGCTTTTCAAGCTCTCGACACGGGTTCAAATCCCGTCAGGGTCATTGATAACTGGGTTCTCCCCGTAGCTAATAACTGCAGTAATGGTTGTATCGCTACGGGGCTTCGCCAGACAAAAACATAGGGTGCTCAGATGTGCGGAATAATAGGATATATTGGAGGAAGAGAAGCACAGCCCGTCTTGTTGTCCGGTTTAAAGCGCCTGGAATACCGTGGTTATGATTCTAGTGGTATCGCTATAATCTCGCCCAAGAAACCCGGCATATCAATCAGAAAAGCCCCCGGAAAAATAAGCGCGCTGGAAAAGTTAGTCAAAAACAAACCCCTTGGTGGAGTTGTAGGCATTGCCCACACCCGTTGGGCAACTCATGGAGCCCCTACTCAGGCCAATGCTCATCCCCATCATGATTGCAAGGGTGAGATTGCCATTGTGCACAATGGAATTATTGAAAATTATGAGCATCTCAAGGCCCAATTAATCAAAGAAGGCCACATTTTTACCAGTCAGACCGACACCGAAGTCATCGTTCATTTAATTGAAAAATTTTATAAAAATATTCCGCTTGAAGAGGCAGTCTGTAAAGCCCTCAAACTATTAATCGGTTCATTTGCTATCGGCGTGGTTTCTTCAAAAGAACCGAGAAAATTAATAGGTGCACGATCCGGCAGTCCGCTAATCGTCGGACTTGGCAAAGGTGAAAATTTTTTGGCTTCGGATGTTCCGGCTGTATTAGGTTTCACCAAAGAAGTTATTTTTATCGATGAGAATGAAATGGTTATTTTGGACCAGGATAATATCAGGATCACTGATTTAGACGGGAAAACCGTTTTTAAAAAAACAACTCATATAAACTGGGATATCGATCAGGCGCAGAAAAATGGATTTGACCATTTTATGCTCAAAGAAATCAATGAGCAGCCCAAGATTTTGGAAAACCTGATTAATTCCAGAGTGGATAAGGAAACCGGCAGGATTTTCTTTCAGGAACAGAATATCCCAGAAAGTAAACTCAATTCGATTAAGGAAATTTTTATTGTTGCCTGCGGCACAGCTTATCATGCCGGAATAGTGGGTAAATATGCTCTAGAATCTCTTTGCGGTATTCCCACTCAGATAGATGTTTCTAGTGAATTCAGATACCGCGACCTTTTAATCGGCCCGGAAACCTTGGTAATTGCCATAAGCCAATCCGGCGAGACTGCCGATACCTTGGCCGGAGTAAGGGAGGCCAAAAGGCGGGGGGCAGATGTAATTTCAGTCTGCAATGTTCTAGGTTCGACTTTGACCCGGGAATCCAATGGTATCATCTATACTCATGCCGGACCCGAGATTGGGGTGGCTTCGACTAAAGCTTATACCGCCCAGTTGGCTGCGTTGTACCTTTTTGCATTGTACCTATCTCAGATTAGGGGAGTTTTACCCCAGGCAAAAATCAAGAAACTGCTCGATGAATTAGATAAGATACCCAAGCAGCAGGCTGAAATTTTAAAAGATTCTAAAACCATTGCCGCCTTAGCCCGTAAACACTCGCACCTAGGTTCTTTCTTATACCTGGGAAGGAATATTAATTACCCCTCTGCTTTAGAAGGTGCTTTAAAATTAAAGGAAATTTCGTATATTCCGGCAGAAGGTTATGCCGCCGGAGAAATGAAACATGGGCCGATTGCTTTAATTGATGAATACCGGGCAGTAGTTTGCATTGTTCCAGCCTCAAAGATTTATGAAAAAATGGTTTCTAATATTCAGGAGATCCGCTCACGCAAAGGCAAAATAATTGCGATTGCCACAGCCGGAGATAAAGAGGTTAAAGAGTTAACCCCCGAAGTAATATATATTCCCCAGACAGAGGAAATATTTTCTCCGCTTTTGGTAGCCATCCCTCTGCAGCTATTAGCATATCATATTGCGACTAAACGCGGCTGCGATGTAGATCAACCGCGTAATTTGGCTAAATCCGTAACCGTTGAATAATGCTTTATATTGTTGCTACGCCAATCGGCAATCTCGGCGACCTCACCTTTCGGGCAGCTGATGTTTTAAAATGCGTTGACCTGATTGCCTGCGAGGATACCCGCCACACCAAGATTTTGCTTACTCATTACGGAATTACCACCCCGACTACCAGTTTTTTTCAGCAGAACAGATTTACCAAGGGTGATTATATAATCGGGCTGTTAAAGGCAGGTAAGAATGTTGCTTTGGTTTCCGATGCCGGGACTCCAGGCATACTGGATCCGGGGTATAATTTAATTAACTTGGCGATTAAAAATAACCTGGAGATTACCTTTATCCCCGGCGCCGCGGCATTTATTAATGCTCTTGTTTTATCGGCAAAACCCTGCCATGAATTTTATTTTGGCGGTTTTTTGCCTAACCGGACCATTGCCCGGAAAAACTATCTGGATAAGCTTAAACAGTTGAGCCAAACCCTGGTTTTTTATGAATCTTGCCATAGGATTTTAGCCAGCTTGCAAGATATAGGCGCAGTTTTTGGAGGGCGGGAAATCGTTGTGGCCCGCGAGTTAACTAAAAAATTTGAAGAAATCTTGCGTGGCACCCCAGAAATTATTCTACAGAAGCTTTCTAAAAATAAACCCAGGGGAGAATTTGTAATCATAATTTAAGGGTAGAATGGGTTGACTCTTTTGAAGCCTTAAGTTATAATAAAACTATTCGTAAGGGTCTAGGAAATATTCCTAGAGGTATTTTAGATGGTCGGGCCGCCATCTTGCCTAAAGCAGGATGGCATTTTTATTAGAGGGCTAAATGAAAAGAATCCTTATCTTTATTTTACCTATTTTGATCATAGTAGCGCTTGGCTTTACAATTTCCGGTATTATGCAGGCTCGCTTTACGGAAGAAAAGCTAATGGATGATTTGCAAAGAAAAGCTAAATCCGTAGCCGAAAGCCTAGAGGTGTCAGCCAGATACATCCTTGTTAATAATGATTTGAAGCAGGCTAATCGAATCGTTGAGAGTTTTCAAAGAAGAGAAAGACTTCAGGGTTGTGTCATCTATGATAAGTACGGCAAAGTTTTAGTTATTACCGAACGCTTGTCCGATTTTAAGACAGAAGATAGGCCGTATATTCAAGATATATTGGAAACCAAAACTCCCCGCGGGGCTTTAGATAAATTCGGGGAATATTCTGTCTATAGCTATATCCTGCCTGTTTTAGACGATGAAAATAATCTTCTGGGCATGGTTGAAGTAATTTATGACACATCTTACCTGTTTACTACCATGGCCCAATTATGGAGAAAATTAAGCACTGCTTCGGTAATCCTAATATTGTTAATTGTCCTAGTGACACTTCTAATACAAAGGCAGATATTTATTATGCCTGTGCGTAGGCTAACTCAATGGTTTACTCATTTCCAGCGCGGCGACATTGATAAACTACAACCTTTTTCTGAAAAAGGAGAATTTGGCAAACTGGTTAGTGAAGTAGAGCAGGTAGCTTTAAGTCTCAGGGTGGCCCGCCGGACAATTTCAGATGAGGCCCACGTGCGTCTGCAAAAGGAAGAATTGTGGACCGAAACTAAGCTTAAGGACCTGGTCCACGCCAAATTTGGCGACAACACTCTTTTTGTTGTTTCTAACCGGGAACCATTTATGCACGTTCTAGATGACGTAACCGGCGACACGGTCTGTATAAAGCCGGCCAGCGGAGTGGTTACGGCAATACATCCTATTCTGTCTGCCTGCGGTGGAACCTGGATAGCGCATGGCAGCGGCAATGCCGATAAAAAATTCGTCAATTCCAAGGATAAATTAGGTGTTCCTCCCAAAGACAACCGCTATATTCTTAAAAGAGTCTGGCTGAATAAAGAGGAAGAACAAGGTTACTACTATGGGTTTTCAAACGAAGGGTTATGGCCATTGTGCCATAATACCCATACCCGCCCAGTATTTAAAGAAGCCGATTGGCATATCTACAAAAAGGTAAATCAAAAGTTTGCCGATAGCCTCCTTGAGGAGTTGCCCGCAAAAGACCCTTTTATTTTTGTTCAAGACTACCATTTTACGCTTTTGCCAAAAATGATAAAAGACAAGCGTCCGGATGCCAAGATTGCTTTGTTCTGGCATATCCCCTGGCCTACTCCGGAGGCTTTTATGATTTGCCCATTCCAAAAAGAAATCCTCGAAGGCATGCTTGGCGCCGACTTGATTGGGTTTCATGTCCAGAGCCACTCCAATAACTTTCTCGACACAGCTAACCGGCTGCTGGAATCCCGGGTAGATACTGAAAAATTTAGCGTGATTAAGTCCAGCAAAGAAACTTTTATCAGGGCGTTTCCAATAAGTGTTAAGCCCCAGGCCTACGAGGAATCATTCGGCCATGATGATCTGCGCCAGGTTGAAAAGTTAAAGAAAGAATTTGAGCTCGAAGGAAAGATCGTCGCAGTTGGCGTAGATAGGATTGATTACACAAAAGGTATTGTAGAAAGGATGCTGGCAATCGACAGGTTCCTGGAAAAATACCCGGAATATAAAAATAAGTTTGTTTTTATACAACTGGCTGCGCCGAGCCGGACGCACATTAAACGTTATCATGATTTAATAGCTGAAATTGACGAATTAGTGGAAAAGATTAACTGGAAACATAAAGATGGCAGCTGGAAGCCTATAATTTACCTGAAGAAACATTTTTCCCAGGACGAGATCCGGCATTATTACCAATTAGGAGATATTTGCATTGTTAGCTCTTTGCATGACGGGATGAACCTTGTAGCCAAAGAATATATCGTAGAAAAAAGCGATCTGTCCGGCAGTTTGATTCTCAGCCAGTTTACCGGAGCAGCTCGCGAACTGAATGAAGCAATTTTGGTCAATCCATATTCTATCGAAGAGTTTGCTGATAATATAATGCTGACAATAAAAATGCCCAAAGAAGAAAAAATAAGACGGATGGAGAGCTTACGAAAAACTATTAACGAAAATAATATTTACCGTTGGGCAGCCAATATTATTACGGAGCTAACGGCGTTAAAAAAGGCGTAAACGGTTAGAAAACCAAAAAAACCGTTAAATTGGGCTTGACAATAGAATAGCCTGTGGTAAACTTAAATTAATGTGAGGACCTTTAAGCCCGGCTCCGTGAAGCTGGCAAGGTAAGAAAAATGGACAAATTTAGAATACTAAAACTAAACCCTTGGAAAAAACGCCAAGGGTGTTTTTATTAATGAGCGCTTAACTTACGATTCGCCGTAGGCGAAGAGTAAGTTAATGCGCGAATTAACCCCCGTCTGCCTCGTATGGGGAAGAATAAAGGGGGTAAAGTCAGGTGAAAAATGAAAGAAAAAGTTAAAATATTGGACCAGGAAGGGATAAATAGGGCAATTACCCGGATCGCCCACGAAATCATCGAAAAAAATAAGGGTATTTGCGGGTTATCTATCGTTGGGATCAGGAACCGGGGGGTTCATATTGCCAGGCGTATTGCCGAAGCTATTAAAAAAATTGAAGGAAATGAAATCCCAACCGGGGCTTTGGATATTACCCTTTACCGGGACGATCTGGCTTTAGCCAGCGGACAGCCTCTGGTGCGCAAAACAGAAATCGATTTTGATATTAACGACAAGAATTTAGTTTTGGTTGATGATGTCCTTTATACCGGAAGAACTATCCGGGCCGCCTTGGATGCTTTGATCGATTTTGGCCGGCCTAAAACCATCCAGCTAGCTGTTTTGGTTGACCGCGGCCACCGCGAACTGCCTATCCGGGCGGATTTTGTCGGTAAAAACATCCCGACTTCCAATAAAGAATCGGTTGAAGTCAGGCTGCAGGATGCTGATGGTATTGACGAAGTATTAATCGCGGAGAAAGAATAATGCTTTGGACCAAAAAAGACCTTTTAGGCCTGGAACAGCTGACCAGGGAAGAAATAAACCTGATCTTAGATACGGCCGAGTCTTTTAAAGAGGTCTCTACGCGAGAAATCAAAAAAGTCCCCGCTTTGCGCGGCAAAACCGCAGTCAATCTTTTTTATGAGCCATCCACTCGAACCAGAGTTTCTTTTGAAGTAGCGGCTAAAAGGCTTAGCGCCGATGTAATTAACATTGCAGCGGAAACCTCAAGCGTTCGAAAAGGAGAAACCTTAGTTGATACCGGTAAAAACATCCAGGCGCTTAAGGCGGACATAATAATAATGCGGCACAACTGTTCCGGCGCCGCAAATATACTGGCCCGTAATTTGGATATTAGCGTAGTTAATGCCGGAGACGGCTGGCATGAGCATCCTACCCAGGCTTTACTGGACATTTTTACATTAAAAGAAAAATTGGGCAAAATCGAAGGTTTAAATGTCGCCATTGTGGGAGACATCGCCCACTCGCGGGTTGCCCGTTCAGATATCTGGGGGCTTACTAAACTTGGAGCAAAGGTTATCCTTTGTGCTCCGAAAATACTGCTTCCCGTCGGTATAGAGTTAACCGGCGCAAAAACATCAAGCGATATCGATGAGGTATTGAAAAAAGCCGATGCAGTCAATGTTTTAAGGATGCAGTTTGAGCGCGATGAGGGTGCGGCATTTCCCGAACAATTGGAATATTTTAAAAAATTCGGGATCACCCAAGAGAGGCTAGCCAGAGCCCAAAAGAATATCGTTGTTATGCACCCCGGGCCGATTAACCGCGGCATCGAGATGTCTAGCGCCGTGGCTGACGGAGAAAACTCGGTGATATTAGAACAGGTAACTAACGGAATAGCCGTAAGAATGGCGGTTCTATTTTTAGTTAGCCAAGCTAAGGACATAAAAAAATGAGTATCCTGATTAAGGGCGGACATGTAATTGACCCGGCAAACAAAATAGATTCTGTAATTGATATTTTGGTTGAAGGTAAAAAAATATCCAGGGTGGCCCAAAACATTCAAGACAAGGCTGACCAGGTTATAGACGCCTCAAATAAAATTGTGGCTCCCGGCATCGTAGATATGCATGTGCATTTGCGCGAACCGGGAAGAGAAGACAAGGAAACCTTGGCCAGCGCAACAGCTGCAGCGGCTAAAGGAGGGGTAACTACTGTTTTAGCTATGCCCAACACCAACCCGGCAATGGATTGCCCGCAGAGTATTGAGTTATTAAAAGGAATCATTAATAAAACTGCAGTAATTAATGTATTTATCTGTGGAACAATCACCAAGGACCGCGCCGGTTATGAACTGAGCGAAATTGATAAGCTTAAAAAAGCAGGAGCTATCGCTATTTCGGATGACGGTTCTTCGGTTGACAATGATGAGCTGATGTCTGAAGCCTTTAAGCAGGCAAAACAGGCCGGTATTTTGGTTATTTGCCACAGCGAAGATAAAAAACTATCCGGAAAAGGAGTAATCAATCTGGGTTTTAATTCTACTCGGCTGGGATTACGCGGGATATCCGCAGAATCAGAATATAAAAGAGTGGCCAGGGATATCGGTCTGGCTGAAAAAAATCTGGCCAGGGTGCATATTGCCCATCTCAGCTGTAAGGAATCGGTCGAAATAATAGCTAAAGCCAAACAAAAACAAGAAAAGAATGTTACCTGTGAAACCGCGCCGCATTATTTTGCTTTATCGGAAGACGATATTGTGGATTATGATACAAACATGAAGATTAATCCGCCTTTAAGAACCAAAGAGGATGTCTTGGCGATCAAGGCCGGGTTAGAGCAAAGGATAATTGATGTGATTGCTTCGGATCATGCTCCGCATACGGAAAATGAGAAGGAGATTGAATTTGAACGCGCCGAATTCGGCAAGATCGGCCTTGAATCCGGATTGGCAATAAGTGTTATGGAGTTAATCGATAAAAAAATATTAAGCTGGAAGGAGTTGATTGAAAATATATCGCTATTTCCTGCAAAAATACTGGGAATCAATAAGGGTACTTTAAGTATCGGTTCCGAAGCCGATATAATCGTTATCGATCCGAATCAAGAATTCATCTTAGAGAAAAAAAGCATTGTTTCAAAATCCAAAAACTCGCCTTTTATCGGCAAAACAGTAAAAGGCCTGGTTGAGCATACGATCTGTAACGGTAAGCCGGTATATAAATATAATAATGGAATTTATCGCTGATTTTCATATCCACTCAAAATATTCCCGGGCCACTAGCCGCGATATGGACGTAAGACATCTTGCGGAATGGGCCAAACTAAAGGGTATAACCTTGATGGGTACCGGTGATTTTACCCATCATTTATGGCTTGAGGAATTAAAACATTCTTTAGAAGATTGTGGCAATGGTTTATTTAAGCATGCCGGTGTTTATTTTATACTTACCGCCGAAGTAAGCAGTATTTATTCGAAGAACGGCCGTAGCTATCGGATTCATAACTTAATCTTTAGCCCTTCATTAAAAACCGTCGATAAGATTAATGAGCGATTAAGCAGAATCGGTAATTTAGCCAGCGATGGAAGGCCAATATTAGGTTTAGACGCTGCCGAACTGGCCCGGATTGTATTTGATATCGACGAAAACTGTATGATTATACCGGCGCATATTTGGACACCCTGGTTTAGCCTTTTTGGTTCGATGTCCGGTTTTGATAAAATTCAGGACTGTTTTGAAAAACAAACCGACAAGATATTCGCCCTTGAAACAGGTCTTTCCAGCGATCCGGCGATGAACTGGCGGTTAAGCGCTTTGGATAACTTTACCCTGATTTCTAACAGTGATTCGCATTCTCCCCAGAAGATCGGCAGGGAGGCTAATATATTTAACTGTACGATGGATTATCAAACCATCAGGGAAGTTTTAAAAAACAAGGACAGGGAAAAGTTTCTTTCTACTATTGAATTTTTCCCCGAGGAAGGTAAATATCATTATGACGGGCACAGATTGTGCGGTATCCGTCTTTCACCGGAAGAGACTAAAGCTAACAACGGCAAATGCCCTAAATGTTTAAAACCGGTAACGGTAGGGGTGGTTAACCGGGTGGAGAAACTAGCTGATCGCCCCTTAGGTTATATTCCGGACAATCCTATTCCTTTTAAAAATTTAATTCCGCTGATGGAAATAATTGCCCAGGTTAAAGGAGTGGGCACGGCCTCCGTAAATGTAGAAAGAGAGTATCGTGCTTATATTGCTAAGTTCGGAACCGAATTTAATATTTTACTTAAATGTTCAAAAGAAGAGCTGCTTAAAGGATTACCACCTAAGCTTGTTGATGGGATCTTAAATGTGCGTGCAGGCAAAGTGGTTATTAAAGCCGGTTTTGATGGTGAATACGGGATAATCTCTATTGCGGACAACAAGGGGCAAGATAAAAAAACAGAACAGCAGTTGAGTTTGTTTTAACCAGCCCTTTTCGTTTTGATAAACCTTTGATTAAAGCCTTAAAATTAGGCGCCTGTAGCGCAACGGATAGCGCATTAGCCTCCGAAGCTAGTGGTGACAGTTCGATTCTGTCCAGGCGCAGATTTTAACATAAGTGGAGTAAAATAACCAAATATTAGTATTTTTTAGCTATTTAGTGGAGACTAAATGAAGAAAAGAGTCATAATTCTAGGGGGAGGGCCCAATCGGATTGGGCAAGGTATCGAATTTGATTATTGCTGTTGTCATGCTGCTTTTGCTCTTCAAGAGGAAGGTTTTGAAAGTATCATGGTAAACTGTAACCCAGAAACAGTTTCAACCGATTATGATACTTCCAATCGTCTTTATTTTGAGCCGCTTACCTTAGAAGATATAATGAATATCATTAACAAAGAAAAACCTTGGGGGGTAATTGTTCAGTTCGGCGGACAAACTCCTTTGAATCTGGCCTTGCCCTTACGCAAAGCAGGGGTCAAGCTTTTAGGTACCAGCGCCGATAGTATTGATATTGCCGAGGACCGCAAGCGTTTCAAGCATATGTTGAATAAGCTTGGGCTTTTACAGCCAGCCAGCGGGACAGCTTTTACTTTTAAGCAGGCCAAGGAGGTTGCTAGCCAGATTGGTTATCCTGTATTAGTCCGGCCTTCTTATGTTTTAGGCGGCCGGGCAATGGAGATCGCCTTTGATGAGAAAATCTTGGAAAAATTTATCAAAGAAGCAGCTAAAGTTTCTGAAGGCCACCCTATCCTAGTCGATAAATTCCTTGATGATGCAATTGAAGTGGATGTTGATTTAGTCGGCGACGGTAAGAATTATATCATCGGCGGGATCATGGAGCATGTTGAGCAGGCCGGAGTACATTCTGGGGATGCGGCCATGTCTCTTCCTACCTATACTTTGTCAAATGATATCTTGCAAGAAATCCGCCAGGCCACAATTCACCTGGCCAGGGAGCTAAAAATTATTGGCTTAATGAATGTACAGTATGCAGTCAAAGATTCCAAAGTTTATGTGTTAGAGGTTAATCCCCGGGCTTCCCGGACCATACCTTTTGTTTCCAAGGTAATCGGTGTTGCCTTAGCAAAATTAGCTACTAAGGCTATGCTCGGTAAAAAATTAACCAGCCTTAACTTCACCAAAGAAATAATCCCCAAGCATGTGGCGATCAAAGAATCAGTATTTCCTTTTAACCGCTTCCCGGGTGTAGATATAATTCTTGGCCCCGAAATGAAATCTACCGGCGAAGTCATGGGGATAGACGTCGATTTTGGCCAGGCCTATATTAAAAGCCAGCTTGCCGCCGGGCAAAAGCTTCCCAAAAAAGGAAATGTTTTTATTTCGGTAAATGACCGGGACAAGAGGAATATAATTTTCGTCGCTAAAAAGTTAAATGATCTGGGATTTAAGATTTATGCCTCAAGAGGGACCGCGCTGGCGTTAGCTAACAGCAACATTGCTTCAAAAATACTGCCCAAGATCTCTGAAGGCAGCCCAAATGTATTGGACCTGATGAAAGAAGGAAAGGTTCAACTGGTGATTAATACTCCTTCGGGCAGGATCCCCAGGCTTGACGAAATAAAAATCCGCTCGCAGGTAATTTTATATAGCATCCCGTATTCTACAACTATATTTGGGGCCCAAACTACTGTAAGCGGGATAGAGGTTTTAGTAAAGAAAAAACTTAAAGTCAAATCTTTGCAGGAATACTATGCCAGAGCTGCCAGAGGTTGAAACAATTAAAAGGGATTTAGAAAAAACTATCCTTGGAAAAAGAATAGTTAAAATAGTAATCAATAATTCCAAGGTAATCCGTGAACCTGCTCCTGAATTATTCAAAAAAGGGATAGAGGGGGCGGTTATAAGAAAAATTTTGCGGCGGGCAAAATTACTGATTCTGGAGTTATCCAATAATCGTTTTTTGACTATCCATCTTAAAATGACCGGGCAGCTGGTTTACCCGGGTACGGCTAACACCAGCCGTTTATCTTTTGTGTTTAAAGATGGGGATAGGCTAGATTTTAACGATCAGCGTTTATTCGCAGATTTACGCTTGTATTCTGATTGGGGGAAAATAAAATTCATTAAGACCCTTGGCCCCGAGCCATTTGATTTGACTTTTACTGATTTTAAAGATATGCTCTCTAAGAGGAAAACTAAAATCAAGGTTTTGTTGATGGAGCAGTCATTTGTCTCTGGAATCGGAAATATTTATGCTTCTGAGATCTTGTTCCGGGCTAAAATAGATCCGCAAAGAAGCGCCCAAAGCCTGAAGAAAGAAGAAAAAGAAAACCTGTTTAAACAGATGAAAAGTGTTTTAAAAAGCGCAATTTTACACGGTGGTTCCTCGGTAGATGATTATGTAAGAGTTTCAGGAAAGAACGGTGATTATATGCGTTTTCATCGGGTTTATGGCCGGGCCAATAAGCCTTGTTTTATCTGTGGTAAACCGATAAAAAAATTTCAGCAGGGAGGAAGGGGCACTTATCATTGCCTTAAGTGCCAAATTTAAATATGAAAAAACGTCTTAAGATCAATGGGATTATCATAGTTTGCGCAGTTATCCTGGTTGCGTTTTTTCCCAGGTTTTTCTTCAGGAGTTATTCTGGAAGGGTTGGGGAAGAGGTGGTGGAAGTTTTAGGTTTTGCGCTTATACTTTTAGGGCAAATTATCCGGGTTTCTGCTCGCGGGTATAAAGCGGAACATTCCCGGGAAAGCCAATCATTAATTCAAGGCGGGCCATATCAAGTTGTGCGCAATCCAATGTATTTGGGAATATTTTTAATCGGCCTAGGGGTAGTTTTGGCTGTCTTTAAATGGTGGGCTGCCGCAGTTTTTATTATAATTTTCATTATCCGTTACCTTTTACTTATATATAAAGAGGAGAATAAACTTCAAGAGAAATTTTCCGATATATATAAAAAATATTGCGCTAAAGTCCCGCGGATTTTCCCCGCCTTGTCAAGTATAGTAGAAATGGATGTCAGCGAGTATTTGCCCATAAAATTAAACTGGTTTAAAAAAGAAATCGGCTCGATGCTTACTTTGCTTATGCTGGTATTATTAGTAGAATCCTGGGAAGATGTCGTCAGCCAAGGTTTTGGAGCCTATCTCAAGCAATCTGTTTGGTTATTTTTAACCCTTGTTTTGTTCACAATTTTAGTAATTTTATTAAGCAGGAAAACTGATAAAAAATATGGAAGCAGCCAGGGTAATAGCCAGAATAATCTCTAATAAAAATTTTTCCGGAAACTATTGGCATTTGGAATTGGAGTCTACCGAAATTTCCCGGCGCTCCATTGCCGGACAATTTATCAATATCAAAGTTAATGATAGCCAGGCGCCATTATTAAGAAGGCCTTTAAGTATTCATAGTGTACATTCTTCTAGAATTAGGCTTATTTATGAAGCAATAGGACCAGGCACGCAAGGTTTGACCAAAAGAAAACCCGGGGAGTTTTTAGATATAATCGGCCCCCTGGGCAACGGCTTTAATTTTTCAAAAACCAGTTCAAAAAGCTCTTTAAATATTCTAGTCGCAGGCGGTATGGGGGTTGCTCCGCTTGTTTTTTTAGCCCAGAGATTAAAATTAAGCAAATCCCTGGTTTTAATTGGAGCAAAATCAAAAAACTGCCTTTTATGCATTAAGGAATTTCAATCTTTGGGATGTAGGGTTGAAGTTGCCACCGACGACGGTTCTTCGGGATTTAAAGGCAAGGTAACCGATCTCTTGAAAAAGACTTTATCGACTATAGACCATAGACTATTGACCATATATGCCTGCGGACCGAAGCCAATGTTAAAGGTTTTAAGCTTAATTGCCGCGGAAAATCAAATTCAAGCCCAACTTTCTTTGGAAGAACATATGGCTTGTGGAATCGGGGCTTGCCTTGGATGTGCAGTTCAAACCAAGCATGGTTTTAAAAGGGTCTGTCATGACGGTCCTGTTTTTTTAAGCGAGGAATTAGTATGGTAAAAAAGTGTCAATCGGACTCAAGCGTAAAAATAGGGAGGCTTTACTTAAAAAACCCGGTGATGGTAGCCAGCGGTACATTCGGCTACGCTGAGGAGTTCAAGGATTTTACGGATTTAAAAAAATTAGGAGCCATTGTTACCAAAACCATTACCATAAAACCCAGAGCCGGCAATCCTTCTCCGCGCACCTGTGAAACCCCGGCGGGGATGCTTAATTCAATCGGTTTGGAAAACCCGGGCATTGATAACTTTATTAAAGACAAGATCGGCTTTTTAAAAAAGCTTAAGGTCCCGATAATTGTCAGTATTGCCTCGGAAAATTCGCCGGATGAATTCTTGGAGTTAGCCGGAATCCTGGACGATCTTAAGGAAGCCAGCGCAATAGAATTAAATATTTCCTGTCCGAATTTAGATAAGGATAAATTAATTTCCCAGGATGCCCAAGACACCTTCAAATTAGTAAAAGCGGTCAGGGCCTTGACCAAAAAATGCCTGATTACAAAATTATCGCCTAATGTTACCAGTGTATCTGAGATCGCCAAGGCCAGCGAAGAAGCCGGCTCCGATGCCGTCTCCTTGATTAACACGCTTTGCGGTATGAGTATAGATGTGTCTAAGCGGGTTCCAAAATTAGGCTCTTGGGTTGGGGGTTTAAGCGGGCCAGCAATAAGGCCAGTTGCAGTCAGGATGGTCTGGGAGGTATATAATAAAATTAAAATTCCTATAATCGGGATGGGTGGTATAATGGATACCCAAAGCGCTTTGGAATTTTTTATCGCCGGCTCAACCGCAATCAGTGTGGGCACCGCCAATTTTATAAACCCAGGTATTTCCTCAGAGATTATCGAAGGTTTAAAAAAATACCTGGCTGATAATAAAATAAGACATTTAAGCGAAATAACCGGAATTTTGAAAATATAAATTTATGGCAACCCCAAACTCCCAAATTATTCTGGCTTTAGATGTAGATACATTGAAAGAAGCCGAATATTTTGTAGATAAGCTTTATCCAAAAATAGAATTATTCAAAATCGGTAGTCAATTATTTACGGCCTATGGGCCGGATGCCGTTGAAATGGTAAAAAAAAGAGGAGGAAGGGTTTTTTTAGATTTAAAATTTCATGATATTCCTAAAACCGTGGGCAGTGCTATAGTTTCTGGCAGCAGTATATCCATTTCCCCCCTTAATTTAAATTCAGATAGTAAAGTAAAAAAGGTTATTACTCCGTCAGTGTTTATGATGACAGTCCATATTAAAGGCGGACAAGCAATGTTAGAGGCAGCCGCAAAAAGTGCCAAGGAAAAATCCGAGGAATTAAATATTGTAAGGCCTTTTATAGTAGGCATAACTAGCTTAACTAGCGAGGATAAAAATAATAATACATTAGAAAATGTCCTTAAAGCGTCTCAACTTGCCAAAGATTCCGGTTTAGACGGAGTTGTTTGTTCAGCTTTAGAAGCTGCGGAAGTTAGAAAAGAATACGGAGCAGATTTTATTATCGTTACACCGGGAATAAGGTCAGGTAATGATGCTTCCGATGATCAAAAACGTATAGCTACTGTGAAGCAAGCAGTAGAAGCAGGGAGTAATTTTTTGGTTATCGGCAGGCCGATATTAAAGGCGAATGATCCGGTCGCGAAAACAAAAGAAATCTTAGGAGATTTATATGGCAGAAGAAATTAAAGATTTAATCGCAAAAATTCAACAAGAAGGAATCAAGGTCGCCGAAGATAGTTCGGCAAAAATAAAAAAGGAAGCCGATACTTTGGCTCAAAAGATAGTTGCAGACGCCAAGGCTCAAGCTAAAAAAATTATCGCTGAGGCAAATAGCGAGGCAAAAAGACTAGAGGATTCTACCCAGGCTTCTTTAAAACAAGCCGGCCGCGACCTTTTAATCAGCTTAAGGCAAGAAATTAACTCTACTTTAGATGCCATTATTAAAACTAATCTTCGTCAAGCTTTGTCTGTAGAAGAATTATCAGGGATTATAATCTCTTTGATTAAAAGCGCCTCCTTTTCTTTGGGCACCGAAGTAATAATATCTTTAAGCCAGCAGGATAAAGAAAAATTAGAAAAGGAATTTTTAAGGCAGCTTATCCAGGAGTCAAAAAAACAGATAACTTTAAAGTCAGTCGATAGCATTGACGGTGGATTTACAATAAGTTTTGATGCCGGTAAATCGATTTTTGATTTTACTACATTAGCATTAGCCGAATATGTATCTATAAACCTGAGGCCAGAGCTGGCTAAAATTTTACAATCAGAATAATATGGCTTATTATGTTTATTTGATATCCAGCCTTCCAATGCTTAATTTTTGGTCGAAGCCTTTGATTGGCCTGGAAGAATTCTTGCAGAAATGCAAGGGCCTAGTACCGGATAAAGAAATCGGGCTTTTATATAGCGTCTGCTATGAGCCGCCCAATTTATTAAATGTTTCTTCCAATGAGACGTTAGAAAAATGGGTTAATTTTGAAACGGGCTTAAGAAACGAGTTGGTTAAAGCCAGGGCCCGGAGGAAAAAAACCGACCCGCAGAAATTTATCAGGCTTCCTGACTTACAGGATGCGCAGATTAGCCACGTGGCAATGGCTAGTTACAGGATGCAGTCGCTTTTTGAGGCAGAAAAAAGTTTAGACCAGGAAAGATGGAATTATCTTGAGCATTTAAGCACCAATCATTTTTTTGATTTTGATTTTTTATTAACTTATGCTTTAAAGCTGAAAATATTAGAACGTTGGGATAGGATTCAGAAGGCGGACAAAGAAAGTTTGTTTAGCCAAACTTTACTAAATTAATATGGCAAATAAAAGAACCGGTAAAATAGTTAATGTTAATGCTAATATGGTTACCGCCCAGGTAGATGGGCTTATTATTCAAAATGAAGTGGCCTATATTATTCATGGGCAGGAACGGATTAAGGCTGAAGTTATCCGGGTTCGGGGCCAGCGCGCTGAAATGCAAGTTTATGAAAGCACCCAAGGATTAAAGACAGGAGAAATTGTAGAATTTAGTAATGAACTTCTTTCTGTAGAGTTAGGACCGGGGTTATTAGGCCAGATTTTCGACGGCCTTGAGAATCCGTTGCCAGCTTTGGCAAAAAAATGCGGAGCTTTTCTTAAAAGAGGGGTTTACCTCGAAGCCTTAGGAGATGAAACCCAGTGGGATTTTACTCCTTTGGTAAAAACCGGAGATAAAGTTTTAGTAGGCAGCTGGTTGGGCTACGTACCTGAGAAGATTTTTAAGCATTATATAATGGCGCCTTTTGCTCTTAGCGGAATCTTGGAAGTAATAAGTATAGCCGCATCCGGCAGGTATAATTTAAAGCAGCCAATAGCTAAACTTAAAGACAGTGAGGGCCGCACTCACGATGTTTTTTTGCAGCAGATCTGGCCGGTAAAATTACCTATCCGGGCTTATGCGGAAAAATTTATACCGCTTCAACCATTAGTAACTAAAATTCGGTTGATTGATTCTCTTTTTCCAGTTGCCCTTGGCGGCACATATTGCATTCCCGGGCCCTTTGGGGCAGGAAAAACAGTTTTGCAACAGTTGACCAGTAAGCATGCCGAGGTCGATATTGTTATTATCGCCGCCTGCGGAGAGCGAGCCGGAGAAGTGGTTGAAACATTAAAAACTTTCCCGGAATTAAATGACCCGCGGACAAATAAGCCGCTGATGGACCGCACGGTAATAATTTGTAATACCAGTTCAATGCCTGTGGCTGCCCGGGAATCAAGTGTTTATACGGCTGTTACTATTGCCGAATATTACCGTCAGATGGGTTTAAATATTTTATTATTAGCCGATTCAACTTCCCGTTGGGCCCAGGCCATGCGCGAAATGAGCGGCCGGCTGGAAGAAATACCGGGGGAAGAAGCATTCCCGGCTTATCTTGAATCGCGGATCGCCTCTTTTTATGAACGGGCGGGAGCGGTTAGGCTACATAGTGGCCAAAACGGTTCGGTAACCATTGGAGGCACCATAAGCCCTGCCGGTGGAAACTTCGAAGAACCGGTAACCCAAGCTACCCTTAAAGTAGTCGGCGCTTTTCATGGGCTTTCCCGTGAACGCTCTGATGCCAGAAAATATCCGGCGATAGACCCTTTAATTAGCTGGAGCAAATACAGTAGCTTTGTAAAAGCCGAACACCAGTCTCAAGGCCAGGCTATTTTACGCCGCAGTTATGAAATTTCTCAAATGATGAAAGTTATCGGCGAGGAAGGGACATCATTGGCAGATTATATCCAATATTTAAAGGGTGAATTCTTTGATTTTGTTTATCTGCAGCAAAATGCTTTTGATCCGGTTGACGAAGCTACTCCTAAAGAAAGGCAGATTTATATATTGGAATTTATCTGCGGTATATTGGACTCAAAATACCGCCTAGAAGATAAAGCAGAAGCCTTGCGTTTCTTCCAAACCCTGCGCCAGCTTATGCGCAGCTGGAACTCGGCGCAATTTTTGAGCCCAGAGTTTAAAAATATAGAAGAGCAAGTAAAGAAAATACTAGCTGATAGAAAAATAGAAGAGGAAGCTTAAAACAATGCAAAAAGTTTATACTAATATCATTCAAATTGCCGGAGATGTTATTGTTGTCGAAGCCGAAGGGGTTGGTTATTTGGATATTGCCGAAATTTCGACCCGCCGGGGAATCTCTTTAGCCCAAGTTATCAGGATTGATTCTAAAAAAATATCTTTGCAAGTTTTTGCAGGCAGCCGGGGGATCTCAACTGGCGATAAGGTAAGGTTTTTTGGCCATCCGATGCGTATCTCAACTGGCGAGAATTTATTGGGCCGCATATTTAACGGCAGCGGCTTGCCTTTAGACCGCGGTCCCGAATTATCTGAAAATTTAACCGACATAGGTTCGCCTGCGGTCAATCCGGTCAAAAGAATTATTCCTAATAAAATGATCCGCACCGGGATTCCGATGATTGATATTTTTAACTCTTTGGTCGAATCCCAGAAACTTCCTATTTTTTCAATTGCTGGCGAACCTTATAACGAACTTTTGGCGAGAATTGCCATTCAGGCCGAAGTTGATATTATTATTTTAGGCGGGATGGGGTTAAAATACGATGATTACCTTTCTTTTAAAGAGAACTTAAATGCCCACGGCGCGCTTTCAAGGTGTATATTTTTTATCCATACCGCCAGCGATCCTACGGTAGAATGCCTTCTTGTCCCTGATATAAGTTTAGCGGTGGCGGAAGATTTTGCCCTGAAGGGTAAAAGAGTCCTGGTTTTGTTAACCGATATGACCAACTTTGCTGATTCTTTAAAAGAGATCTCAATTACCATGGAGCAGGTGCCCTCTAATCGAGGGTATCCCGGGGATCTTTACAGCCA
>Ga0172370_10004326_pt1 | contig 19072 bp, 17 predicted proteins | sample LakKiv5m_FD_114538 | JGI IMG/M metagenome (GOLD analysis project Ga0172370, IMG submission 114538) | Freshwater microbial communities from Kabuno Bay, South-Kivu, Congo - kab_022012_11.5m | ecosystem: Environmental > Aquatic > Freshwater > Lake | place: Democratic Republic of the Congo...
ATCTTTGGTGCGCGCGATGTTGTCTGGGGTTACCTCGATGTTCTTCACGATTTTGAGAAGTTTTTGGGCGTCTTCTTTGGGGGTCGTTTTCGTTATTTCCACTTTTCCAACCTTGAGGACGAAGCCATGGATTGATTCGTCGTAGTCTTTGAAGTGAACTTCACCGTGTTCGGTCACGACGTGATCAGGTTTTGCGGGGATTTTGGTGAGTTCACTGGGTTGAATCTTTACGAAGTTGTGGAGCGTACCCTTGTCGGTAGGCATGGCGCGAAGTTGTTTCAAGGCATCGATGACGTCATCGAAATAGGGGTCGGAGAGGATAAGGTATGCGTCATTCTTCTTTTTCATTTGTTCGATCGTGTTGGTCTTGAGGTTGTATTCAATGGTAATCACGGGTTCGTCTCCTTCGAGCTTGTTGGTTTTTGGGTTTATTTCTGGAACTTTTCGGAAGGAGAGAATTTCGATCTCTCCTTTTTTGATGCGGTTGACGTAGGAATCGCTTATGCCGACACAATGATTCATATAGTCACTCTCTTGCTCGAGGTGAGGCATGTTGAGAAGCCTGGCCACGTAATAGGTGCCTGATTTCGTGGTAAAGATGTTTTCCCAGGGATTAAACTCTTCTCCCTTTCCCATTTCAGCGCGTTGTTTTCGCCTTTCTGCAATGACCTGGAGTGTTTTTGCTTCGTGGATTTCAAGGAGTTTGTGGAGACCTCCTTTTTCGCCAGCCAGGAATTTCGGAGTTTCAATCAACGCGTCGAAAAGCGTGTTTACGTCGATTAAATCTTCGCGCTGAAGATAGCGAGACAGTTTGAGCTTGAGGATGGATTGTTCATGGAGGGAGAAGGAAAAGCCTTCGTGTTGGGTGAGACGAATACTCAAGGTGTTGAATACATCATTCAAAAGGCGTTCTTTTTCGCGACGAGTCTCGGCGTTAAATGTAGAGAGCGTTCTTTGATATTCTTCTTCAATCTTTGCGAGTTGTTCTTGTGGGAAGTTTTCAGAGGATTTGGGATATTTATCTTTTGAAGATTGTGAGACGGGATGTTCGAGAGTGGACATAGATATATATATTAATAAATAATTTACATTTCTTCTGGCGCATCGATACCGAGTAGATATAAACCCTGAGCAAGCGTGGTCGCCACGGCACGTACGATCATAAGAAGAGCCCTTCTTTTATCTTTGTCCTGCTCGATAAGTATTGGGTGAGAATGGTAAAATTCATTTGCCGATTGCGCAAGTTCAAAAAGATGGTCCACAAGCATATGCGGCAACCACGCATCGATTACCCGTTGAATGGTTTCAGGGATACGTACGCAATGGAGCAATAATTCACGTTCATCGGCGTCAAACAATATTTCTTGAGGAAAAGAATCTCCTGTTTCATCCATGCTTTTGCGTAAAATACTTTTTAAGCGCGCATATGTATATTGGATATAAGGCCCCGTTTTCCCCTCAAATGAAAGCGCGTCTTCAAAGCGAAATACAATGTCTGATCTACGATTATGTGAAAGATCAAAAAATTTAATCGCACCGAGACCGATCTGTTTTGCCACTTCATCTATATTGTTCAGATTTGGATTTTTTTCGTATATCACAGCCCGCGCGCGACGCTCGGCTTCATCGAGCACCGCCTCCAACAAAATAACGTTACCCTGGCGCGTACTCATTGCACCTTCAGGCAATTTCATAAATCCAAATTCAATGTGCTCACTCGCTCCCACCCCCTCTAATCCAAGTAATTCGGCCACACGAAATACCTGACGAAAATGATGCGACTGGCGATTATCTACCACATAAAGATTTTTCCAAAAATCATAGCTGGCTTCTCGATATTGAATAGTCGCCAAATCACGCAAAAGATAAGTCGTCGCGCCATCAGATTTCACCAAAATTGCTTCATCGAGCCCATCTTCGGTCAAATCTACAATCACCGCACCATCTTCTGTTTTTTTTGCAACGCCTTTTGTGAGCGCAAGCAGAACGATCGATGGCATCGCTTCCTCGTACGCACTCTCCCCACGATGTTCTTCAAAAGACAACAAATTAAGTCGCGTCGCGTTGTCCTCTAATTTTTTCATGGAAATTTCCACCATCCACTTCCAAATCGCGCGATTTTCTGCATCGCCCTTTTCTAATTTTGCAAACTCTGTTTTACCTTTTTCGTGTATGTCCTCCTCCTGATTTGCCTTTACGTACAATTCTTGCAATTTAATAAATGGGTCGTTTTTAATGGCATCGACCTCGCGCTCGTTTCCCTCGACTGCCTTTTTATATGCATACAACAATATTCCGAACTGTGTTCCCCAGTCCCCCACATGGGTATCTGCCACGACGCGATACCCACGAGACAAAAGTATACGTTTCAAGGCATCGCCAATCACCGCAGAACGTAAATGTCCCACATGCGGTTGTTTTGCGATGTTAAGTTGAAAATAGTCCAAGATAACGGTTTTTCCATCCCCCTCCTGTTCTTCACTATCATATACTCTTTGTTTAAGGATTGCCTGAAGTGCCTCCTTATAAAAAAGATTGCTCATTCGAAAATTAATAAAACCTGACTGATACAATACGGAATCAAAATCGATATATTTATTTTCCCGATTATCCTTGACACCCTCGATGATAAGTATTGCCATGTCTTGTGGTGATCTTCCCAATACCTTTGCAAGTTTCAACGCGACAGGTGTCGAATAATCCCCAAACCGGATATCAGAAGACATCGCCACATCAATAAGCGTAGCGTCCCATCCTTGTCGCTCAAAGACGTGGGAGATTATTTCAGTAATAAGTTTTTTTGGAGTAGACATCTTTTGAAAAGCCTCGATTTAATGTATACACTAGATATATGGCAAGTCTAGCAGAAAACCCAAAAATCTTCCATGACTATGAGATTCTCGAGACACTCGAGGCGGGCATGGTGCTTTTAGGTTTTGAGGCAAAAGCAATTCAAAACAACATGGCAAGCCTCAAAGGAAGTTACGTAAAAATACTTGGTGGAGAGCCCTATCTCATTAATGCACACATCGGCCCCTATCAGGTTGCCAATACACCAAAAGACTATGACCCCACTCGCGCCAGGAAGCTTCTTTTGACACAAAAAGAGATACTCCATCTTTTCATGGAAACACGCGAAAAAGGCTTGACTTTAGTGCCTATTCGTATTTATACTAAGGGACGACGCATTAAGGTTGCCATCGGGCTCGCAAAGGGAAAAAAGGATTACGATAAACGTGAAAAGCTCAAGGAAAAAGCGACTAGGAGGGAACTAAGAATGCATCGATTTTGACGTTTGAAAATTGGGAACGTCGGGCTTCGACAGATATTTGCGAATAATTATGCAGAATAAGGTGTTCGTATCCTTACCAAACAACGGACAAAGTACAACTGCCAACTTATTCAATAGGCAACCAGCTCTCGCTTACGCGTAGCTCTGGAGTCTCGCCCTCTATTCTCGATATAGGGAACGGGGCTTAATACATCGAGATAGATTTTCTTAAACGACCCTTATAAGAAAACGACACTAAAGGGCACAGCCATAACACATTTTGCTCGCTTCAAGTGTTATGGAATATACCAAACGAGATACCCTGTAGAAATAATTGTTCAACATATTTGGATATGGGTTCAACTCCCATCGTTTCCACAGAATACGCGCAAGTCAATTTTTTGACTTGCATATGGGAGTTGAAAGCCGGAGCATGTGCATCTCAATGCACGCGAGGCGGGGTCGCGACTTTTTGTGAAACAAAAAAGTTGTGACCAACTCCCATCGTTTCCACTCGACTCGTTCCACACTTAAGGTGGGACATAAAAAAAATATTAAATTAATAGAATACATTTTGAAGTTTAATCGATATCAAAAAATACAAGTAAAGATAAATGAGTCCATTACTTCGGAAAAGCTCCAGGTCATCACTGATAAGGGAGATAATCTGGGAGTGCTCTCACGCGAAAATGCCCTAAAAACGGCGCGAGAGAGAGGGCTTGACCTCGTTGAAATTGCCCCCCTCGCCAAGCCCCCAGTTGCAAAGATTATCAGTTTTGACAAATACCGCTACGAAAAAGAAAAGCAATTAAAGAAACAAAAAGCTTCGCTTGAGGTAGGAGATCTTAAAATAGTACGCATCACCTTTACTGGAGCACAACACGACCTCGAAACAAAAGCCGCTCAGATAGATAAGTTTTTAGAAAAGGGGCACAAAGTTCAAGTTGAACTTCGCCTCCGTGGACGACAAATGCGATTCAAAGACCTAGCACGCCAAAAACTTCAAGAATTTCTCCCTCTTATAAAACATCCATATAAACTTACTTCGGATATCAAATCAGCTCCAAAAAGTTTTATCGCACAAATTCAATAATTAAGAATTATGAAACCAAACCTTAAACTCGCAAACAAAAGAATCAAGGCCACTAAAAGGGGCAAACTCATCCACCGCAAATCAGGGCAAAGCCATTTTCGCGCAAAAAAAGCGCGTAGCGTGCTTCTGAGCAAGAAAAACACGGTTGAGGTTTCCGATACCGTTGCCAAAGCAGTACGCTCCTTGCTTTAATATACAAACTAGTATAAGGTACTTGGGTATTAAAATATAAAACATGACAAGAGTTAAACGAGGTACAATAGCGCATAAGAAACGAGAAAAACTTCTTAGCTATACTAAGGGATTTAAATGGGGCAGAAAGAGTAAAGAACGTGCCGCAAAGGAGGCGCTTCTTCACGCATGGACACACGCGTTCCAAGGAAGAAAACAAAAGAAAAGAGATTATAGAGCGCTCTGGCAAACCCAAATCAATGCCGCGGTGCGTAAGGAGGGTATGAGCTATAGCGCGTTCATACACGCACTCAAACTAAAGAATATCGAAATCGACAGAAAAATACTTTCCACTCTTGCAAAGGAACAACCAGCGACCCTCAGTAAGATAGTTGCCTCCGTGCGATAACAGAAAAAATACCGCGACCCTACGCGGTATTTTTGTTAGGCAATCTAAAACGAAGCAGTTCGCAAAATGTATGCGTTCTATTTATTTAGGAACTGTTCCGCTGCGACAAGAAGTCCTCGCGCGTTTTTGAATTTCAACATTCCCAGCGCGTCTCTATACAAAAACCAACCATACTCCGCATGTTCTTCGGAGAGCGTTACTTCCTGGCGCTTCACACCCAAAAGAAAATAGGTCACCACCTTAGATACGTCATCACCCGCCATCGCGCGAGAAGAAAACGTATAAGTGATTTCTTTATGAAAACCGTCAACAAATTCAAGATCCTTTTTTACAAAACCGGCCTCCTCTATTACTTCTCTTCTAGCGGCCTCCAACAACGTCTCACCCGCTTCTACGTGCCCCTTCGTAAAATCCCAATGCCCCTTCTTGTTTTTCAAAAGAAGATAAGTTCTTTTTCTATCATCCTCATGGTAGATAATTGCACCGGAGGAAATTTCTTGCTTCATACGCGTGGCAATGCTTGATCATGATGTTTAAATAACCCGACTTCTTCCAATGATTTCCTTGGCAGTATAATCTTCGGTACGAATAACATAACTACGGCACTTACCATCGACATAATCCCAACAATACCAAAAAGAACGTGATATCCGAACGAAGTGGCAATAACACTTCCCAGCAAACCCGCTATGCCGGCACCTATACCTATGGCTGCATTATCAAGCGACCACTCAAACGACTGTCTTCTGGAATCAAGATGTTTACTAAAAAGAACTGGCCATGTAGCGGCATAACACGCCATTCCAAACGCACGCATTATCTGTATGGCATAAAACTCCCATACACGTGAAACACCCATAAGGAAAAAAGCACTTATCCCAATCAACAACAGGCCCAAGACAAGCGCGTAAAAATCATCAGACTCTCCATCGAACCTATCCAGAAAGATCGCAACGGGGATCTGTATAATTGACTTCGCGATAAGATAGATAGCAACAGCCCACCCGACAGTAAGAAGCGTTGCCCCTTTAATCTGCGCCAAAATGAAAACAGCAAAAATAGGCTCTACGAATCCCCAACCAATGAGAAGAAAAAGGTCGCTCAAAATAAAAAGCCGAACTAACTTATTTATTTTAATCATAACTATCTATTACTTATTACTAAGAAAAAAATGTTTATCACGTACACTAATAGTAACATATCGCTTCCGGTTTTCATTCGTGCGCAAAAGATGCTCTGCGATGAGTGGTTTAATAGTCCCCTCCAAAACGTTACGTAGAGGTCGAGCACCGAAAAGTGGATCAAATCCCAAATCAACAATAAGAGAAACTGCCTCGGAAGTACACTGCAATTCAATGCCATGATTTGAACGCATCTCAGATATCAATCTTTTCACATGAAGCTCAGCTATGGCACGCAAATGTTCTTTGGTAAGTGGTTTAAATATAATGACTCCACTAAATCTATTTAAAAGCTCGGGCCTGAAATAATCAAGGAGTTTGTGCTTCAATTCATTATTCATATCCCCGACCGGCACCCCCCCTTCGATAGAATCATAAATAAATTTTGAATGCGCGTTCGAAGTGGCAATGATAATCGTATTTGAAAAATCAGTACTCCTCCCCCACGCATCGGTACACTTCCCTTCGTCAAAAATAGAAAGAAAAAGGTTAAGCACGTCTTGATTAGCTTTTTCAAATTCATCAAGAAGGATAAGGCTAAAAGGCTTATCTCGTACAATGCTCGTAAGCAAACCTCGTGTATCGTGCTCAAGAGAACCAATAAGGCGCGATAAAGCGTTTTTCTCCTGAAATTCGGCCATATCAAAACGAATTATGGCCTGCTCACTGTGAAATATACTTCGTGCAAAAACTTTCGATACCTCCGTCTTACCCACCCCCGTTGGTCCCACAAAAAGAAACGTGGCAATAGGGCCGTCTTTTCTCGTAAGACCACCGCGGTAGGAACGCATGCTCTTGGCAACGGCGGTGATCGCTTCCTCCTGACCTACGATAGACTGTTTCATGTCCTGCTCTAAACCAAGCAACTGTTCTACCTCACTGCCACGTGCCCTCTGAAGAGGAATATGTACCTTAGATTCCACGAGCTCTACAATGTCCCCTTCAAAAACTCCCGCCGCCTTTCTGTCCCGCGCGAGGACCGCCGCCTCCCTAAGTAGCTCCTCGGCAGATGATGGAAGAAGCGTGTTTCTTAAATAACGACGCGCGAGACGCGCCGCTTGACGTATCGCTTTATAACTTATCACCATCCCAAACCGCGCCTCAAGTATCGCGCTTGTGTGTACAAGAATCTCTACGGCCTCATTTTCACTTACCTCCTCAACCCGCACCACCTCAAATACATCTCGAAATGCGGAGTGATGTTCAAGATGCCGTCTGTAATCATCAAGATATGTAGTGGCGACAACTTGAATCCCCTCCTCTCGAAACGAAGATAACAACACATCTATTGCCGCCACATTCTCTCCGGAAGTTTTAACAATGTGATGAACATCGGGAATAGAAAGAACAATGTTTCCCGCACCCCGTATCTCATTCAAAATTGTCAAAACCTTCTTCTGGACACCTCCGCCAGATTCAGTTCCCGCAAGTAAGCTGTGTACTGAAATTTCAACAACTCTCTTATCAAACAACTCCTTAACAGTGTTATCTTTTGTGATTTGATACGCAAGGTATTGCACAAGCGCCTCCTTCCCAACGCCAGGTTCACCAACCAGCAATACATTGTTACTGGAAGGACGCTTAAGAACCTGCACCATGCGTTCATATTCCTCTCTGTGACCCACCAGAAACCCGACAACATCCTTTCCTGCAAGATGCGTGATGTCTCTTGAAAGCGAGTCCAAAAGGGGCGTTGGGCGAGCAGTCCAAGCTCGATTCATTACCTTTCGTTTCGGAACAATATGCCTGCGCGCTGTCCCGAGGAGAATAGTACGAATTCCCGTGGTTTTCAAAAATCTTTTTTTTCTTCGCCTCACAAGAAGCGCAAGGCTCACGTCCGATGGATGTACGCCAAGCGCGACAAAAAAATTAGTTAGCTGCGGAGGTCCCTGCAATAATAGTGCGACAAAAAGATCCGATTCATCAATAAATGGCTTATGGTGTCGTCGTGCCTCATTAAACGCGCTACCGACGAGCTGAGTTACCTTATCCAAAACACCCTCCTGTGTATCCACCGTCTCATCTTCAAGAAGGGTATGAATATGAGTGACGATCTTGTCCTCATCAAGTTCAAGTCTCTTTAACACCTCGGTTATATAACGCTCCCGCACCATGTCAAGGCAAAGCAAAAGATAAAAATCCTTTTTCAAAAATAAGGCATGTCCCATGTTTTTCTCCAATATCTGCAATGCTCCCGGTGATGTATACAACGCAACGTTAATACCCGTTTTTTGATTCAATTCGGATTCATCAATTCTTCGTGTCGCCTCATTGCGATATATAAACGTATCGAGCAAAAACAAAGAAATGAGAGCCCCTATATATTTGAGGTTGGAGTCGCTGGATTCAAAAAGAAATAAGATGGCAACACCACCCAGCATAAGATAGCTCAAAAAAGGCACGATGCGCATGAACCACCGTGTTAGTGATGAAGCGAAAAATCTTGGCTCCTCAAAATACATCTTCATACGTAACTACGCTACAAAAACTTTAATAACAAGAATCAATGGTATACCCACCCAAACAAGATAAAGCGCAAACACTATACTCAGCACCACAACATACACAACACCCCCAACCATGAGGCGAATTACTCTAAAAAAAATACCAAGCATATACCCTATAAAAGTATAATCTTGGTAAAGTGGGTTAAAAAGATTGAGAAGCGTTACTTTAAAAGAAAAATACCTATCAAGAATCGCCATAAAACGGGCGACATTATTCCAATAAGAATAAAACACTAGAATATACCAATGAGATAAAAATCGCTCAATTGCCCCGATACCACCAAAAAATAGATATACAAAAAGGTTAGTCTGCATCACTTCCATTGTACCATGGTGGACAGTTCCTTAAAGCTTGCGGTAAGTGCCCTAAGAGTCCTTGTAGAACGTAATGCCGCCGCGGGATGAAACATGGGCACCACCAAACGCCCATTCACCCGAAACACCTTCCCTTGGTCCTCTGTCATTTTTCCTTCAGGCACAAAGTAATGCATAGAAAATCTACCGAGAGTCATAATCACCTTCGGATCAATAATCTCTATTTGCCGAGACAAATATGGTTGGTACGCCGTTATCTCATCTGGTAATGGATCGCGGTTGTTGGGTGGTCTTCGTTTTACAATATTAGTTATATACACATCCTCACGTTTCCAGCCAATTCCTTCAAATAAACGATTGAGGAGTTGACCCGACCTCCCCACAAAAGGACGTCGTGCTTCATCCTCTTTTGCTCCAGGCGCCTCACCAATACACACCACCTTCGCACTGGCACTCCCCTCCCCAAACACTAAATTCGCGGACAAAGGAAGAGAGGTATCCTGTTCCATCTCTTTCCTGAGTGCCTCGAGGGCTCGTTCTTTGTTCATCCCGTTAGAAGCAGATCGTGATCACCTTAGTAATCCAAATCTTCTTTGAAATTAAATAATAATGTTTACAAATGCGATCTTCTATCCTCCCGAAAAGCGATCACGGCTTCTCACGGGATTCATGACACAATCTTAACAAGAACATAAAAATTTAAAAGACGCCCTTATGCGTCTTCTTTGTTTTGTTCATATCCACAACTGTCCGCGATATGCTCCTAGCTGTCTTTCGAACTGGTTATCGCTCGAATACGTATATGCATCTGAATGAGAGAAGAGGTCGGTATGCCCCAAGAGCAAGGAAAGAAGCTGCCTTACTTCGCGCAATGCAATCCCTGGCAACAATTCTTTCATCTTTATCATCAACCTTTTCTCAAGGTACGGAGCACTAAACCTGCCCCCCTTTGCCGACCGAGAACACTCCTCCTTAAGAATGCGCACTGCGTCTACGCACTTAAGAAACGTCGGCCTGTCGATGGTAGTGAGATCTCCCGAATTTAGTTGTTCGAGAAGAGTTTTGTACGCATGTGACTGAAGAACATCGAGAGAAACGATCTCTCGCTTTGTTACATCCACGGCATCATCGTCAAGATCAGCAGATGGTGTCGGTATAACATCCAAGGTCTTTTCTTCCACAGATGCCGACAGATGAATACCCAATTTATTTGCAAGAAGCGCTTTCTCTACGGGACGTTCCTTTACAAGCTTGGGAATCCTATCGTATGCAACAACGCACACCTTCTTCTTTTTTTCATGCGCCTTATCTATAAAACTCAAAAAGGGTTCGTTACCATCTCCTGTAGCAAGAATGACCGCATTCACATAGAGATCGTCGAGCACGCTTGCACCTATCTGACACAGGGCAAAATCCGCGGCGTCAGGACCCCTGGGAACCGTGACAACATGTACCCCAAAGTCGATGAGAGCAAAAACAAGTTGCATGATTTCTCGTCTTGTCTTATACCACCTAGAATCATTAGAAATAAATTCACGCTCCTCGGAAGGCACGGCGATGGCGGCATACTCATAGCCGATAGGTCCATACTCGCGAGCTATCTCTCTAATCGCTCCCAAAATTAAGGCAACAAAATCTCTCCTAGGGAAACGTCGGCCCGTCCGGTCAAGAGAAGAAAAAAGAATATTTTCAAGGTCCAAAAGGATGATAACTTTTGACTGAATATTCCCAATCACTTTTCACACCTTCTCTCTTCTTGAGAATATAAAACTATATCACATCACAAAAGAATACACAATATGTCAAATTCATGACGATCGTCATGAATTTGACATATTGTGTTAACAAAATACGCCCCAGATGGAGCGCATACAAATTCCTACTCTCTATTTTGGTTTTATCTCATGTTTTTTCCCATTAAAACTGCAGACAACGCGTTTGCCGTCAACATTCGTCTCGAGAAAAACTGGTTTTCCCCACAACGTAAAAATATGGACCAAAGTACCATCACGACGTTTTGGGTCGAGTTCGACATCATTGCTTAGATGATTTAAGTACAAGTTCCCACCACGATTATGATTTGCGTTCTGAACGACGATCGGTTCAATACCATAAAGCGTACACTGTCGTACCAGCATCCTTCGAATAACCTCGGGATCCTTCTCTACAATATAATAGGTAGTCTCCCCCGTCTTAGCATCCACGTCTGATTCCCAAATATACAGCTTCATCTGATGAATAAACTCATCAGTAAAAAACTCCTCTATTGCCATACGATCGCTATAGCATGATCGTACCTGGAAAATCTTCTCCCTGCCCTTCATCGCATGGGTATCCCAGAAAGCCTTCTTTACTGGATCTTCACAAGCATCATATTCCTTACCAAAACGACCCTTGTCATATTTCTCTTCGATATACTCAAACAACGCGAGACCAATACTATACCAGTTGAAGCCCACCCTGTTCTCTCTCGTAACTCCCGAATGAAAATCATTAAAAATCCCATGTTCTTCCGCGGTCAAAAGCCCTTCTTCAAAGAGGCGTCGCATAAATCTCACATGCCAATAACTAGCCCATCCCTCATTCAAGAGTTTAGTCTTTCGTTGAGGTGCAAGACTCCTCCCCTGATTACGCATTACCGTCAGCATGTCCCTATGATGCGGTTTTAATATTGGAGAGTAGCGGGTGATATACCCGAGAAGATCATATACGGGTTCTGGAGGTACTCGCTGCGCAAGATATTGAAGCTTCCTTGTGAGAGTATCGTCGCCAATACCGCCCTGTTTAAACTGAGAGTCAACATCATTACCAGGACGCGCCTTCTCACGTTCCATGGTGAGCAACCTATCACGAGCTACTTCCTCATCAAGCTCCTCTTCCATAAAAATATCAGGATGTTGTTGCCACAGGATCGCCAGGCCAGCATCAATAATCTTTTCCACCTCATCCTTGCCGTGCTGTACCTCATACTCACGAAAACGTTCTGCCGCATAATACGCCTCATCCGCGATATCAGAAAATGAACGGCCAATTTTTAGGAACTTACTGCCCAAGAAGAAATCTACGTGTCCATAGACGTGTCCAATAATAATCGTATTCAACGCGAACGGATTTGTCTCAACAAGCAGCGCTACGGGAGGAGTAAAGTTCCATACCGTCTCGTAGGGAATTCCAGACCCTGTGTGATCATAAATAGTGCGGTGTGTTTCATAGTCTCGCCCAAACGACCAATGAGAGAAATTTACAGGAAACATGTACGCCATACCTTCAAGCATCTTTTGCGCGCCGACGATTTCAAACTGAATATCTGTCGTTAAAAATCCCCATTCTTGCGCTATCTCATGAATACGTTTCTCAATTTTCCTAAGGCGTTCGACATCGAGTGGCTTAGGCATGGCTTGTCCACCTGTCTTTCTTCAGAAATTGCTTGATTGCGGGAAAAATATGCTCTTTTTGTGTGACCACCACCCCAAGAAAAGGATCGCCCCTTCCCGTCAACACACGCACACCCTCTTCTTCTGTCTTGTCTACAACAAACGCCTTATTAAACGCCGTAAATAGCTGACTATCAGATACAGAGGGGAAAAGACGCCAATGTTCACCGATCCTAATCTCACCATACCCAAACATGTTGATCTTTCTCTCAAACAATTTTCTAAGCTCCCCGACGGTACGATTTGTATCGAAATCTTCGCCATCAGAAAAATGCCATGCATATACGTTCCACTGCGCGACAGGATACTCGGTATCCACAAGAGATCCGGCAAGTTCATAAGCACTAAAACAATTGGTACCACCCGATTCACCTGTCTTAAAAAACACATCTTCTTCGACGACCCGTGCCTCAGTGTGGTGAATGATAAACCTGATAACAACCTTTTCATAAATTTTCCGCAGAAACTGCACGAGCCAAAAGAGCATCGAACGCGCAAGATATTTTTTCTCGGTCGACATTGACCCTGATACATCCATCATCGCAATCAAAACTGCCTGGGATTGATAGCGCGTATCAGATTGAATTTTATGAAATCGATAATCATCGGTATAAAAGATGGGGAATGCCACCACTTCGGTTTCTTCAGGAAGGTCGCTAATGTTTTTAAGCAATACCAATGCCTCGCTAAAAATTCCTTCAGCTTTTTTGAGCGCGCTAAAACAAACAAGATCCGAAAATCCCGTTTCATCCTTTAACGCTTCAAGCAAAAACCAAAAACGCTTCACGCCTTCTTGTGCCGTGCGCTTTGTATCGAGCAGTGCCCATGGGCCACCCTTTGCGGTGCCACGAATTTTCCATCCCAACTCGACGATAAGTTCCTTCACCTGTTTTTCCTCTAGCTGAGGAAGTCCTAAATCCTCAAAAATAAGTTCAATAATCTCAGCAATATCTACCTCGGTATCAATATAATCTTCTCCAGCTTCTTCACCCGCCTGCCCCGGCTTGCCTTTTCCCGGACGTCTTCCAAGAACTTCGCCCTCTTCTCCATCTCCCTGGCCAACTCCGGCACCCCCACCATCGCTCTTTCCCGGACGAAAATCAGGGATGGTAAGCCTTCGGATAGGAACCCTGACCTTCCCGCTTCCACCAGTAATAATGGACTCCTCTGCAATAACCTTGGGAAGGTTCTCTTTCAATACTTCTTTTTGTTTGTCTCTATGACGCTTCGCGTCACCCTTACCGCGTTCTGAAGTAGGTTCCGGAACAGAAATAGGCATATCTCTTTTCCTCCCTTGTTTTCAATATACTGCACTCATCATGGCGCAACGAAAAAACCTCGTCAATTGACGAGGCATATTTTCTATCGCTTAATAAATTCACGAGCTTTTTCGACTGATTCCTTAGCGCATACCTGGCAATGTCCACTCTCCTCAAGGGCCTTTAGCAAATCATCCGTACGTTTCTTCTCTTCTTCACCTTTCGGCTTATCCGTCGCAAGCACCACAGTAAGCATTTGACTGCAATCAGCAAGAAGTTTCTTTTCAATTCCATACATGAGAGGTGTATACGAATCTGGACCAAATTCAGGGTAACTTGCCTTATATTCAAGGATCTCTCCATGGAACACGGCAGCTTCATTTTCTGTGATTCCCATATGTTGATCTACGGAACGAATAAGTTTATTGTCCGGTTCCTTGGGTTTACCCGTAAGCTCATCTCTCTGTAAATTCAAAGTTTGCCCACGGACGAACTTTCGTTTCTGATTTCTCTCGAGCTCAATTTCGCGCATATACTGCCAAAAAAGCTCTCTCTTCAGATCATCATACGCATAAAGAAACGCCTTGCTCACAACCTTAACAACAAAATCTTTATACTCCTGCATTACTGTTCCGCCTTCTCCAACCGAGAGAAGGATCTTGAAGCGTTCAGCATCTTCAGGACTAATACCCATGCGATGATTAAACACTTCACGAAGTGCCTTAATCGCGCGAAGGGGGGTGAGACACCCGCCCTTATCCGACTGTTCTGCTAAAGCAGTGTTAAGTGCCGCCAGCACGTCACGAGAACTTATACCAAACATTCCCTCACGCTTTGCGCGGTCTGATGCGCTTTGTCCTTCTTCACGCAATTGCCGTATATCGATAGGCTGCTTATCATGCAATTCAAGTTCAGCAAGAGCACGGTCGCCATTATACACCTTGATCTTTGTCATGAGATCAACAATCTTGGATTGCACGAGACGTGTGGCAACCGCAAACATTGCGGCAAGTTCAAGCGTACCTGGAGCAATATGGCACTTTCTCAGTGTCACAAAGTCGCTATTGCGTTCGATAAGCTTCCGGTAAACACGCACCTCGTCTTTCACGCGAAGCGGATAAGGCACATCGACGATATAAAATCGGTTGTGAAGTCCTTCATACTTCTTATTCCCGTTGAATTCCTTGAAAACAGTGAGGTTTGCATGGCCAATAACCGCCACATCAGCAGAGATATGAGGAAAAGTAGACCCAGTAATTTTAATTTCTTCTTCTTCTGCGAGACTAATAAACACCTCGAGAATGTCAGGCTGACACGAAAAAATTTCTCTCCCCTCACAAATGCCACGTTCTGAGGCGGGAATCTCTCCACTCAACTCATAGGAGTGTGGGTGACCATAACCAAAACGTGCCGTGATATTAATATTCTCCTTACCCGTGAGAGCGGTGATGTCGGAGGATTTCTCATCAGATGGCTCGAATGAACCGATGCCCCTACGCGCACGGGCAGAAAACGCAAACGTCTCAACAGGAATATCCCACCAACGAACTTCCCCTGTTTCACTGTCCTTGAATTCACTCAAAAGATTCCGGCAGGGAGGACAAAGGTCGCCCTTGATCTTAATACCAAGATGCAAATGCTTGCCATTACAATCCGGATACTCAGGACACTCTTCCTTTTGCAGAGCAATTTCGTCTCGCGCATATCTTGGCAAAAGATGAAGCGGTTCTTCATGTTTTGGGCACCCCTTAACCATAAATAAGGGTCGTTTGCTATAGTGCTCAAGTGCCTGTTTCAAGATACGCACAATAGTGGATTTACCACTTGCAGGTGGGCCAATGAGGGCAAGAATCTGTTTAGATGTTGAACCTCGGCTCGCGCCAACAATAAAATGACGCACGATTTCATAAATCGTCTTTCTAATACCAAAAAGTTCTTCGTCAAACAAAAGATAGCTTACATCAATACCATCAACACGTTCATTCTCAGGAAGCTCGGTAACACCGGCATCCATAATAATCTCATGAATACGCGCCGGTGAACCCTGTGCGATCGAGGGATCTTCAGCAACGAGCTCTAGATATTCACGCAGGGTGATTTCTTTATGTCCAGCTTTTTGCTTACGCTTGCGTTCCTTATCACGTTCGACAAATCCATCAAAGCCTTCCATAATATTTCTCCTCTCCTTGTCCTCCGAAGCCTTACGCATAGAAGGGTTTTTCAAGATACTATCTATAATAGTATCCACGCCACGTGTAAAGTAAATCTTGACAAAAACAAAATCTAGTTTTCCTTATAACCAACCAAACCCAGAACGGTCCATAGCATAGTAATCCCCTGCTCAATGTCCCAAAAATAATGATCCGCAAAACCAAGAATTAAGAACCCGACAAGTATACACGAAAGCGTTAATACCCTTTCGTCAACAAAAATTTCTCGCGTGCGTGCTCTGAATAAAAGAACAAGAAAGGCAAGAAAGGCAAGAAGTCCAAAGATGCCTGTTTCCGCGGCAATCAAAAGATAAAGATTGTGTATGGGCTGATATAAAAAGGAAAGAGTAAGCTCTCGCGCCTGGTATAATTTTTCACTATATGCATAGTCAGTAAAATTACCAATCCCTACCCCAAGCAGTGGATGTTGTCCTACCACCTGCACCCCTATTTCGTTATAAATAACACGATGCTTGTATGAGAGCTCATTGAATGAATTTTCAAAACGAGCCTTGAGCACATTTCCAAACATTCCCCAGATAGTAAGAAATACAAGAGACCACACCGCGAACACACGAAATATCTTCAAACGGTACACACGGTGAGAAACAATACAGTATATTAAGGTACACACGAGTATTGTAGTAATACTCGAACGCGAAAACGTAAGAAGCAAAAGAAGGTTGGTGACGTAGTAGAAAAAAGACCACCCGATAACGGGAAATATCCGTCTACTTTTTAGAAGGAAATAAAGAATAAACAACGAACCCATAAGTAGAAAAGCGCCAAGAATGTTGGTATGCAAAAATGTGCCCGGCACGCGTACGAGTTTCTCTGCCCCAAAATAAAAATTTGCAGTACCGCGGACAAATGGCCCAAAAAGAGTCTCCCCCAGATACGAAATTCCTATGCTCTCCTGCGCTCTGAATTGCAAGAGGCCTACAACGGTCTGAAGAGCGACACCCACAAGAATAGCGCGAAACGCCACCTCCTGCTTCAAAAACGAATGTGAAGAAAAATAAAAATAAAGAAATATACCGAACGAAAGATGTAACAATGTATACGCTCCAAGCCCACGATGAAATGCAAAACCTAGAGAAACAATAGTAACACTCCCAAAGAGAAGAAGAGCCTTCGTCGTTAATGTGAAAGCGACGTCCCGCCACCCTTTGCGCATACACCACATAACAAACAACGATATAATCGCTATATCAATCATGTGAAGAAAGATAGGCTTGGCCCCCCACGGATAAACAAAAATCGCCTCAACCTTTTTAATTCCAAAAGGAATAAGTATAAAAAAGACGTACAGTAATGATTCCTCGAAACGTCTACGCGAAAACATATCTACGCGTTAAGATGTATTAATTTGTAAATAAGACCCGTTCCGAAGAGTAAAACAAAAATCCAAAAAAACAAGGGAGAAAATGATATGGAAAAATCCGGTGTGCGCCCACCCAAAGAAGCAGATCCCCTCGCTTGTCTCCAGAGGAAAAGAATTATAAGAATCTCAAAACCGGCAAAGACTCCCCCCAATATTCCAAGAAGCCACAATAGTTTTCCTCGCAAAAAAATACTTCCAAACAAAGGAACGATAAGCGTCAAGAAAATCGCAATTACCTTATGGAATCTTAGATCGTTTACAAGAACGCCCTTAAAATAAGTCCCCATTGTCCATGCGGAATCAAGCATATTCGCAAACCCCAAAAGTCCTCCAAGAAGTCCGATAACAGGGAAATAAGAAACAAGGGGGCCAAACACATTAATAGAAGGTTCCACGCCGCGATAGAGAAGAAGCGTCGCAATAACAAAAATCGCGCAAAACAAAACCGAGAAAAAAGACGCAAACACAAAGGCCATAGGACGAACAGGTGTCTTCTTCTTTCGAAGATATGAAATCACCTCTCGTACCGCCTGCTGGCCGACAAGCGCGTAAAGGACAACTCCGTAAGGCAAAAATGGTTCTGTAATCGCCCTATGCCACGCAAGTACATCAAGATAAGGCAACCCCATGATAAACATGGCAATTACGATGAGGAACATAAACCCATTCGTAAAAAGCTCGCCCTTCGCTATGATACCCACACCGAACACCACGCCCACTCCGCCCAGTGCCCAAAATAGAACAGACTCTGCGTGCCGAGGAAGTATGGGAACAATGAGACGAAGAAATTCCGATCCAAGAATTTGATATGCGATAAGCGTCCCCGCATTTCCAAGCACTTGTGTAACTTTCACTATTCTCCCTATGGGTACGCCAAGATAATACTCGGTATACCCAGCAAGCTCATGCTCCTCCTTAGTACGCAATATTACCTCTGCGTACATTAGATGTATATATGCGGTAAGGACACCAAACACAAAGAGATAAGTAAAACCGACAAGAAGTCCGGTCCTAAAAAACACCTGAGGCAGGGTAAAGATACCTGCCCCTATAATCGTTCCGAGAAGCAATGTGCTTGCCACAAAATAATTCTTATACATCGGTGTTATGTGTATGTTGACGCCAGGGTTTCCTAGATTTAATAACACGCTCTTCGATTACCCAAAACACGACAAGAATAATAAGTGAAAGCATTGCCGCAAAAAAGCCAAGTGCGTAAAGTTTAAGACCAATAGTCATCCCTATTGCTGCCGCTACCCAAATACCCGCGGCGGTCGTAATTCCCTGTATTTTTCCCCCCTGAGAGTAAATCATCCCCGCGCCAAGAAATCCAACCCCAACAACCACCTGCGCGGCTATGCGCGTCGTATCAACAACACCACCAACACCCTGAAAACCATCAACAGAAAGTATAGTAAACAACGCAGCACCCATACCCACCAACGAATACGTACGTACCCCGGCAGGTTTATGTACAAGCTCGCGCTCCATGCCAAGAAGACCTCCTAAAAGTGCTGCGAGAAGAAGTTGATAAAATGGCTCCAAAGAGACATTTCCTAAAACCAACGATGTGTTACTTAAAAAATCCTGCATGTTTTAAGTATACCAAACCCAAGAAATGCTACAATAATGACAATCTATCATGAAAATTGTTTGGAATAACATAAAATGGCTCATAACCGGCCAACTCACAAGTCGTCTTCTGAAGGGCGTCATTGTGGTAATCGCGGCGCGCACGCTTGGAACTGAACTTTTTGGTTCCTTTAACCTTGCCCAAAGCATTGCCGCGACCTTCATGCTCTTAAATGATTTTGGGCTCGACATGCTCTTGGTACGAG
>Ga0172370_10004335_pt1 | contig 19042 bp, 19 predicted proteins | sample LakKiv5m_FD_114538 | JGI IMG/M metagenome (GOLD analysis project Ga0172370, IMG submission 114538) | Freshwater microbial communities from Kabuno Bay, South-Kivu, Congo - kab_022012_11.5m | ecosystem: Environmental > Aquatic > Freshwater > Lake | place: Democratic Republic of the Congo...
AAACTTGAAAAAGCTGTCGATAAATTCTTGTCTGATGACGGTCCTACTCTGCTTGAGGTTAGAGTTGAAAAAGAAAATAATATTTTTCCCATGATTCCGTCCGGAGCAGCAGTTGATGAAGTTGTCATTAAATAAATATGAGAAAAGCCTTTGTAATAAAAGTGGAAAATAAACCGGGGGTCCTTTATCGATTAGTAAATGTTTTCTATAAAAGAAAGATAAATATTTCTGCTGTAAATGTTATTGAATTAAAAAATAAATTAGTTTCTCAAGTTTCCATCACGGCAGAAGTTGAGGAAGAGATAGCCAAAAAAATTGCAAAACAGATCTACAAAATTATAGAAGTTATATCTGTTCACCTCGCCGAAGCAAATAAATAATTTGCGAAGGCGGGTCAAATAATATGATCAATATAAAGAAAATAGATGAGGCAGCAAAAAAACTTGAAGGTGTTATAAAAAAAACTCCCTTACAATTTTGCGAACGTCTCTCAAAAATATATGGGGCAAATATCTATTTCAAAAGGGAAGATCTTCAGGAGATAAGATCGTATAAAATTCGCGGAGCCTACAATAAAATGGCTCATCTGACCAAAGAAGAAAGAGATCTTGGAGTGGTTACGGCATCAGCTGGAAATCATGCTCAGGGAGTGGCTCTTTCATGTACAAAATTAAAAATAAAAGGAGTTATTTTTATGCCTATTGTTACCCCAACACAAAAGATCGAGAGGGTTAAATACTTTGGTGATGGATATGTCCAAATAAAACTAGTTGGACAAAGTTATGACGAAAGTACAAAAGCAGCTAAGACTTATTCTCATGAAAATAAAGCAGTTTATATCCCCGCCTTCGACGATAATTTTGTTATAAATGGTCAGGGAACTATCGGAAAAGAGATATATGATGAGTTGGGAGGAAAAGTCGATCTTGTCATCGCTCCTATCGGCGGTGGTGGATTGATCTCAGGGGTTTCCACATATCTAAAAGAAAAAAATAAGAACATTAGAATATTTGGTGTAGAGCCATCTGGCGCCGCTTCAATGACAGAATCGTTGAAATTAGGGAAAGTGACATCACTCAAAAATGTCGATACTTTTTGTGATGGAGTTGCTGTTAAAACACCAGGAAATATAACTTTCCCGATATGTCAAAAAAATGTAAGTTCAGTAATTGTGGTCGGCGAAGGTCAGGTAGCAAAAACTGTGATCGACCTCTATCAAAATGAGGGTATCGTTTCTGAAACCTCAGGAGCTCTTTCTATTTCTGCCCTTGAAAATTTAAAAGAGAAAATAAAAAACAAAACAGTAGTTTGTATTATCTCGGGAGGAAACAATGACCTGCTCCGTTATCCAGAGATATTAGAAAGAAGTTTGGTGTACCAAGGAAAAAAATATTATTTTCTGGTGGAATTTGCCCAAAAACCAGGACAATTAAAAAAATTTCTTAATCATGTTCTTGGACCGACCGATGATATTGTTCTTTTTGAATATGTGAAAAAAAATAATAAAGAACAAGGTCCGGCCCTTGTTGGACTTGAGCTAAAAGATAAAGATAATATTGAACCTATTTTGGCAAGAATGAAGGAATATAATTTTAATTATAAAATGATCGAAGATAAGGAATTATTATATAGCTATTTAGTTTAAAATGAAAAAAAATAATTATATTAATCAAGGAATAAGGTCCGTTCAAGAAAAAGGCAGTAAAATCTTAACTGAAGGATATCATGCCTTACCGGCAATTTCTCTTATGATCGCTGCTGGAGTTTTAAAACATGTTTCTGATAAAAAAAGGCCTTTTATTACTGTGGTCAATAGTTATACGACACATATTCCTGGTCATACCCATTTGCAATTTTTGGGTGAAAAATTGGTTTTGTCTCTAAAGAAAAAAGGTTTTAATGTTTGGTATTGTAATATCGGTGGAGCTGTTGATGACGGGATCGCCATGGGACATTTTGGCATGAAGTATTCCCTTCCTTCGCGTGAGCTGATCACCGACCAAATAGAAACGGTTATAGGGGCTCACCCATGTGATGGATGGATCGGGATTGGTAATTGTGACAAGATCGTTCCCGGGATGCTTAATGCTATGGTTCGGTTAAATATCCCCTCAGTATATGTATCTGGTGGGCCGATGCTTTCGGGACAAAACAACACTGATCTGATATCTGTATTTGAAGGTGTCGGACAGTATGCAGCAGGAAAGATCAGTCAAGAAAAATTGGTTAAATTGTCTGAGACTGCCTGTCAAACCTGTGGTAGCTGCGCTGGCATGTTTACCGCCAACTCTATGAACTGTTTGGCTGAAGTAATTGGTTTGGCTCTCCCAGGTAACGGATCAATTCCAGCTGCAAGATGGACCAATAAGAAAAAAGGTGAGTGGGAAATAAATCCGAAAAGAATAAAACTGGTTGAAGAAACCGCCAACACGATTGGATACCTGATAAAAAATAAGGTCAAACCTCTTGATATTGTTACAAAGGATTCCATCGATAATGCTTTTATTTTGGATTTGGCAATGGGTGGCTCTACAAATACCGTCTTACATACGTTAGCTTTGGCTTATGAAGCCGGGATTGAATATTCCCTCAAACAAATCAAGCTGCTTTCTGATAAAACCCCCAATGTTTGTAAGGTCTCTCCTTCTCGACCAGAAGTTCATGTTGAAGATGTTAATCGAGTCGGTGGAATTCCGGCGATATTAAAAGCTGTATATAGATTTTCAAAATCTCCTGTCCACCTTTTTGCTGAGACCATAAATGGACAAACAATTAAAGAATATATGATGGATGCCCCTGATCCTGACAACGACGTTATTAGAGTTAAAGAAAATGCTTTTTCACAAAAAGGAGGGTTGGCAATTCTTTATGGTAATTTAGCACCTGATGGATCAGTTCTGAAAACTGCTGGTATCGATGATACCATGATGAATTTTTTAGGAAAAGCTATCTGTTTTGATTCTCAGGAAGAGGCATTGGCGGCAATTTTGAAAAGAAAAATAAAAGACGATCATGTGGTAGTTATCCGATATGAGGGTCCTAAAGGTGGTCCTGGTATGCAGGAAATGCTTTCCCCCACCTCAGCCTTGAAGGGTCTGGGAAGCAAGTCGGCTTTAATCACCGACGGTAGATTTTCTGGAGGAACTCGCGGACTTTGTATTGGGCATATTTCGCCAGAAGCAGCTAGTAATGGCCCGATTGCTATCATTAAAAATGATGATCAAATTAAGATAGATATCCAAAAAGGCACAATCGATTTGCTGATATCTAATAAAGAATTTAACAACAGAATGAAAAAAATTAAACCATTTGTTTCAAAAGTTACCCGTGGCTGGCTTGGTCGTTATACCCAACATGTTATGAGTGCTAATTATGGAGCGGTCATGGATAATGTTATAAATTATTAATAAATTATGATCAAAACTATTTTGACTGATAGAGCACCAGCTGCAGTTGGCCCATATTCACAAGCATTAGAAGTTAATGGATTTGTTTTTTGTTCCGGTCAGATTGGCATTAACCCAAAAACTGGAAACCTTGTTGAGGGATTTGAGAATCAAGTTAGACAGGTTATCTCAAATTTAAAGGCAGTATTGGAAAAGTCAGGGTCTGATCTTAGTCAGGTAGTCAAAACAACTGTTTTTATAAAAGATATGAATGATTATCCACTTTTTAATAAAGTTTATGGAGAATTTTTTGAGAATCATAAACCAGCTAGAGCAACTGTGGAAGTTTCAAGATTACCAAAAGATTGTCTAATAGAAATTGAGGCAATTGCCGTTAAAAATTAATTAATTTTATGACTAAAATAAATTTTGGTGGGGTTATAGAAAATGTGGTTACAAGATCGGAATTTCCTTTGAAAAAAGCCAGGGATGTTTTAAAAAACGAAACAATTGCTGTTATCGGATATGGAGTTCAAGGACCAGCCCAGGCTTTAAATCTTAAAGATAATGGTTTTAATGTCATTGTAGGTCAAAGAAAACCATCAAAGTCTTGGGACAAAGCTGTCAAAGATGGTTGGAAGCCTGGAAAAAACCTATTGGAAGTAGAAGAAGCCGTTAAAAAAGGTTCTATAATCGCTTATCTACTTTCCGATGCTGGTCAAATTTCCAGCTGGCCGATGATTAAAAAAAATTTGAGTCCAGGAAAAGCAATATATTTTTCCCACGGATTTGGAATCACTTTTTCAAAAGAAACCGGTATCATTCCACCAAAAGATATTGATGTAATTTTGATCGCCCCAAAGGGATCAGGTAGAACAGTAAGAAAATTATTTTTGGAAGGAAAAGGGATAAATGCCTCTTATGCTATCTATCAAGACGCAACAAAAAAAGCTAAGAATAGGGTAATGGCGATGGGAATCGGTGTCGGAGCCGGCTATCTCTTTGAAACAACTTTCAAGAAAGAAGTATATTCTGATTTGACAGGTGAAAGAGGGGTTTTAATGGGGGCGATTGCAGGAATTATGGAAGCTCAATACAACCTGTTCAGAAAAAAAGGTCATTCTCCGTCAGAGGCATTTAATGAGACGGTTGAGGAAGCGACACAAAGTTTAATTCCATTAATCTCTGAAAATGGTATGGATTGGATGTACGCAAACTGTTCTACGACTGCTCAACGTGGAGCTCTTGATTGGAAAGGTAGATTTAGAAAAGCTGTCGAACCGGTCTTTAAAGAACTATATAAGTCTGTTGAGTCTGGAAATGAAGCAAGAATCGTGATTAGAGCTAACAGTAAAAAAGATTACAGAGAGAAGCTGGAAAAAGAATTGAAGACCATTCGTGAATCTGAAATGTGGAAAACGGGTGCCAAAGTACGAGAACTTAGGCCAGGAAAGTAAAAAAATATTTTTGATATAATTTTCCGATGGATATTAATAAAATCCCTTGGAGTAAATTACGTGGAGGTACAGCCCATAAATTATTAGCTAAAAGCGACAAAATTGGTTTTCAAGTAGAAATATTAAGATTAGACCCTAATAAAATTCTTCCTGAACACAGCCATGATGATTTTGAGTGGGTTTATATTTTGAAAGGTAGTTTTACTGACCATAGAGGTACCTTCAAAGCTGGTGATTTTGTTGAAAATGAAAAGGGATCCCGACATTCTACCAAAACAGGTTCTGACGGATGCGAATTATTATGTTTTTGGTCTGGAACGGTCACCTACTAGATTAACTTCTTTTCCTTAAAACTAAAAAAACTTTCTTTGGAAATAATAAGGTGATCGGCTACTTCTATCCCTAGCAGTTGTCCCGACCTGATTAGATTATTCGTAACGATTAGATCATCTTCTGACGGCTTTAGCTCATCTGATGGATGATTATGACAAATAATGATACCTGCAGCATGATTCTTGATCGCTATTTCAAAAGTTTCCCTTGGATGGATTAAACTCGAGTTTAAAGTTCCGATTGAAATAATATCCATACTTATGATCTTATTTCGACTATCCAAAGAAGTGACTATAAAATGTTCCTTATTAAAATTATTTATCTTCTCTTTTAAAAGGGGAAAAATATCTTTTGGTGTTCTGATGATAATACTTTTGTTCTTTGTTAAATTTTCTTCATTCGCCAATCTCTTAGCTATCTCAAAACAAGCTTTCAACTGACAAGCTTTTGCCAAACCTAATCCTCTAATAACTTTTAGCTCCCCGATTGATGCTTGAGAAAGTTTATCTAAAGATCCATAAATTCCTATTATTTTTTGAGAAAGATCTAAAACAGATTCTCCTTTGATCCCTCGACCAAAGATCAAAGATAACAGCTCTTGGAGAGATAAAGACTCTACCCCATATTTTTCTAGTCGCTCACGAGGTCGCTCATCAATAGGTAGGTCATTCAATGTCAGTAACATTAAAGCAAATTATTTAAAAAGTAATATTTTTAGTCAACCGCTTATAACCTACAAAGATAGTTCACTAGGTTATTAAAGAAGCCTTTTATTTCTAAATGCAAATCCAGATGAAGTTTTAAGATATTTTTCAAATTCAGTTGCTTTCTTTTGATTAGAAAAGGCTGAATAATAAATTATCTTTAATGGTTTTAAATTCTTTGTTGATTCAACATTTCCCCTTTCATGCTCCACAATTCTTAATTTTAAATTAGAAGAATAACCAACGTAATAACTTTTATCTTTTAATTGAAGAATATAGACGTAAAACACAAAATAATTGTAATAAGGAAAAAAATATTTGTCAGTTGCTTATAACCAACAAAGTCAGTCGTTTAGAGTCCCACTATGCTCTTCGAGCTTCGTTAGGGACACACTCCTTATTTTAAGATGAAATGATTTTTGTTATTGAAATGTGGCTTGCCACGCGAAGCTCCTTACTATTTGTAAGGAGCGGAGTGTGGACCTACGGGGAATTGAACCCCGCCCTCATCCATGCCATGGATGCATTCTACCGATGAACTATAGGCCCGCGAATTTCTACCCCTATATTCTACCATCTACAGTCTATTTTTAGTTATACTAAATTTATGGAGCAGCATGCTATCCCACGACAGATAACCAACTTTGAATTTAAATTAATTGGTTTTTTGACGATAAAACAATTCATATATTTACTTGTTTCTATTCCTACTGGAATACTGGTCTTTTATATATTCCCTGTTCCTATTTTGAATTTTCTTTTGGGATTAGCTGTTGCAGGGGCCGGTGTTGCTTTTGCGTTCATCCCTATTAATGATCGACCGATGGAGGTTTGGGTGAGAAATCTGATGAAAAGACTTTCCTCTCCGACCCAATATTTTTTTAAAAAACAAAATCCAGCAATATATTTTTTAAAGGACCTTGTTTTTGCTGACGATCCACACCGGGTTATGTCACATATTGATTCACAGCAAAAATTATCAAAATATTTAAGCAATAAAACTCAAGTGGACAACCGTAAACGAAATCAGGAAATCAGCAGTCTTTTTACTGATTCATTTGCTTCGTTATTGGGTAAAAAAAATAAAACACAGGTTGCTCCTGTTGCGACTGTTTCCGTATCCACCCCACAACAAACTCCCGGGATTGTACCTCCCCCGCAACCAAAAGTTAAGGCTCCTTTCTTGACAGGATTGGTAAAAAATTATAAGCAGACTGCTTTGACTGGAGTTCTTATTTATATAAAGAAAGAGCCTGGTAGCGACCCAATCAGAATTCTAAAAACCAATTCCCATGGAATTTTTGCAACTTACAATCCACTTCCACCTTCAGAATATTTTTTTGAAGTTAAGGACCCTAAAGGAACTTTCTTTTTTGATACAATGAAAGTTAAGGTAGAAAATACCAACGAAAAACCTGTTGAGATCGTTTCAAAGGAGTTGCTCTAATATTAAATATGCCGACTACTAAACCAACATCGCCAGTTAAGGCTTCTACGCAATCTTTTATCGAAATAGAAGAGATAAAGGATGATATTGTTTTGATGAAAGATTTTTCCGCAGCTGCAGTGATTGAAGTTGGTGCCGTAAACTTTTGGTTGTTATCTACTGAAGAGCAGTCCTCAATGATCTATGCATATTCAGAACTATTAAATTCTCTTTCTTTCCCAGTTCAAATACTTATTCTCTCGAAGAAGATCGATGTTTCAACCTATTTAGATTATTTGGAAGATAAAATAAATAAACAGAGTGTAGATATTTTAAAAAAAAGAATGATTGCTTATCGGGAATTTATCAAAAGCGTCATTAAAATTAACACAGTTTTGGAAAAAAAATTTTTTTTCGTCGTACCTTTTTCTCCGTTGGAGATGGGAGTCAGCGGTGCAAATCCAGGTTCACTAAACAAAGAATATGTCTTTACACGGGCTAAAACAGCTCTTTATCCAAAACGCGATAATCTTCTTCGACTAATTACTAAAATTGGGTTGAACGGAAGTATTTTACAACGTCAAGAACTTACCGAACTTTATTACAATCTTTATAATCCGTCGGCAACTGGACGTAAATTAGCTCCAGTTGAAAGTTACACCGATGTGATTATGTCATCGGGATAATTATGTTTAACCTATTTCCAAAACCAACAACGACGAATAGTCAGAAAGTCCCTACCCCCACTGCTGGTAGCCTTAAGTCTATTGGAGGAGGAAATATGGCCGACTTTCTGGCGGCTGGATCTGTCTCAACTAAAGATCTTATTGCTCCATCGTATGTTGAGGTTGACTTCAATAATCTGAAAATTGATGAAAAATTTTATCGCACCTTATATGTTGTCGGCTATCCCCGTTATGTTTCCCCAAACTGGCTTTATTCTTTAATCACTTTTGACCACCCACTTTATATTTCCATGTACATCTATCCAACCGAATCTAAAAATGTTCTTGATGATATGAAAAGGAAGATTGCTGAGATGGAAGCGACCATTGAGGGAGATATTAAAGCTGGAAAAGTTGTTGACCCAACAGTTCAAGTAGCTCTTGATGATGCCCTAGCACTTCAAGCAGAATTGGCAAAAGGGTCGGAAAGATTCTTTCAGTTTGGGCTCTATATTACCGTACCCGCTGATTCATTGGAGGAATTGAACCGAGTGACCAAAGAGATTGATTCGGTCTTATCCTCTCTTTTAATCACTTCCCGACAGGCAACTTTGGAGATGGAAGAAGGTTTTAAATCGACCTTACCTATCTTCTATGATAAGCTAAGTGTCTGGCGTAATATGGATTCTACTTCTTTGGCGACAACCTTTCCTTTTGCAACTGCCTCTCTTACCCGAAACGAGGGTATTCTCTATGGCCTTAATCAACATGATGGGTCTTTGATCATCTTTGATAGATTTACTTTGGAAAACGCCAACGCAGTAATACTTGGAAAATCTGGAGGTGGAAAAAGTTTTATGGTCAAGTTAGAAGCATTGAGACTGCTTATGATGGGCACAGACGTAATCATCATCGATCCTGAAAACGAGTATGAAAAATTAGTTCCGGCGGTTGGAGGTGAATACGTGGTTTTCTCTTCTGCCTCGACCTACAAAATCAATCCATTTGATTTGGAAAAGACCAATGCCGGACCTGATGAATTATCTAATAAAATTCTTGACCTACATTCACTCATGAGAGTAATTATGGGAGAGCTTACACCATCGCAAGACGCTTTGCTCGATCGGGCTTTGGTGCTAACCTATCGTGAAAAAGGTATAACCCAAGATCCGGAAACCTTCTCTCTCGAGCCACCTTTACTTGAAGATTTGTTTAAGGTATTTGCTGGAATGGAAACTCCTGAATCAAAAGAAATGGCTGATAGATTGGAAAAATTTGTTTCCGGGTCTGCTTCGGGAATTTTTAATCAGCATTCAAACTTTGATATAAAAAATTCTTTTACTGTCTTTGGGATTCGCGACCTTGAAGAAAATTTAAGACCGGTAGCCATGTATATCGTCCTAGATTATATTTGGAATCGTGTCCGCCGAGAAAAGAAAAAGAGGGTCTTGATCGTTGATGAGGCCTGGTATCTAATTAAACAAAAGGATTCGGGAGCTTATCTTCACTCATTCGCAAAACGTGCTCGTAAATATCAAATGGGTTTAACAACTATTACTCAGGATGTGGAAGATTTCTTAGCCACTGATGAAGGTAAGGCTATCATCACCAACTCATCGCTCCAGATTATCTTAAAACAATCGACCGCTGCGGTTGAGGTGATTGCCAAAACATTCTTTTTAACAGGTGGAGAAAAACATTTCTTACTTCAGGCCGGTGTCGGTGAAGGATTGTTCTTTGCCGGTCATTCACATGTGGGCTTCAAAGTAATTGCTTCAGAGGAAGAGAAAGGGCTTATTGACAACAAGTGAGCTTGAGGCTATCGGTACATTACTGGTTTTTCTGTTTGAGGAAGGACCAAGCTCATCCTGCGTTCTTTTTTACTGACTCTTTCAATAAAGGCTTTTATTTTTTGTCCTATCTTTAAATCCTCATCACCTTTTAGCTTAGAAATGTGGATTAAACCTTCTATTCCAGGTTCAAGTTTGACAAAATAACCATATTTTTCTTTTCTTGTAATTTCACCTTCAACCTCTTTATCTTTTGGATATTTTTCTTCGATTATTTCCCATGGATCCTTCTGAAGTCTTTTGAGAGATAGATTTAATTTGAAATCTGTCATGTTTTTTTCAACAACATAGGCATCAATTGTTTCGCCAACTGTTACAAAAGAGGCAGCATTGGAAACTTTTTCCCACGATATTTCTGAAATATGGATTAAGCCTTCAACACCCTCGACCTCACAGAAAACACCAAATTCTGAAGCTCCAAGTACTTTAGCCTTATATGTCTTACCTTCTTTTATAGCTTCAAATTTCTTCACTAAATCTTTATGGGAGATCTTTAAGACTGAAGCTTTTTGTGAAACGACTAAACGATTTTTCTCTTTGTCAACTTCGAGAATCTTTACTTTTACCTTCTGGCCTCTCATTTTTTCTGGCTGTGAAATAAAAGGTTCTGTAAGCTGGATCTTTGGAATAACACCTCTTATCCCCATGAAGTTAATAAATATACCGCCTTTTCCATATTCTCCACACATAACGTCGATCTCTTCTTCGTTATCTCTTTTTTTGATAAGAATATCCCATTTACCTTTATCAAAGAATTTTCTAAGAGATACAACCGGAAAACCATTTTTTGATTCTTCACTGATTATTCTGACCAAGATCTTGTCACCGACATTCAGATAAGGTAAATATGTAGAGATTTCTTTTATTTCAAGTTCGCCTAAGATAGCTTGAGCTTTCCCTCCGACATCAAATATAATACCCTTTTTAGAAATGGATGTTATTTTAGCTTCAATCTCTTTCCCCTTTTTTAATAAGGCAGGCTTAGTTTTCTTAAGAAGTGAGTCCATTATGTTCAGACTGACTTTTTTTGTTTTTGACTTTTTTTCTTCCTTCATTATTGATATTTCTCCTTTTTCCCCAACTACGAGATTAATAATATACCAAATAGAAAGCCCGTTATCAAGAGATTCCTTGATTATCTGGAAACTTTATGTTATATTATAGGGTGTTATGGAAAATATATTACTTCCGTCTCTGGCTGACAGGTTTGTAAAACACCTGGAATCCCAAGAAAAATCATCTTTTACTGTTGTGGCCTATAAGAAGGATCTTGAGCAATTTGTCGGTTATTTGACCACTCAAGAGATCTCAGATATCCGCGAAGTTAAGATGGATCATATTAATGGCTTTATTAATAAATTGATAACTGATGGTTATACAAAAAAATCTGCTTCAAGAAAATTAAACTCTATAAGAACCTTTTTCCGATATCTTAAAAATGACGGTGTGATCGAACAAAATCCATCTCTTGATGTTTCACATCCAAAATATATTCAATCTGCCCCACGTATTTTTTCTAAATTAGAATACCGAGCTTTAAGAGACTTTGCTAAAGAAGAGCCAAGAACTTATGCTCTTGTTGAAATTCTTCTACAGACCGGTATAAAAATAGGAGAATTAGCTGCTCTAAAGACAGAAGATATTAAAGATGCGACAATCCATATCTCCCAATATGGAAAAACACCTGCTCGAGAGATTCCTTTAAACAAGGCGGTTAAGAAATCGATTGACGACTATTTAAAAGATCGATCTACACAAGAAACCGATGGTCATCTTTTTATTACTAGAACAGGACATCCATTACTTATAAGAAATATTCGTCAGATAATTTCCCGTTGCTTTAGGGAGGTAGGGATAGAAAAGGCAACTGTTAATGATTTTAGAAACACTTTTATTGCCCATCAATTAAAAAATGGTGCCTCTGTTGAATATATTGCAAAGTTGGTCGGACATCGTAGACTCTCTTCAACCGAACGCTTCTTGAACGTGGTTAAAGAAGAGATCCAAAAAAAAGAAGGATTGGGAGAACTTTAAACTTCTTTTAAATATAGGTTAAATTTACCCATTTTTACATCTTGACAATCACGGTGGACTTGTTTATTATTTGTGGATAAGTTATCCACATATATAAATTATGTCCTTAATATCCTCTTACTGGGATGGGTTCATAAAAAATTTGGGTGAAAGCAAAGACAGTAACCCTGTTATGTATCCTTTATTAAAACAAGCAAAATTAGTCCATGCTGATGATGAAAAAATCACTCTTTCTGTAAGTAGTTCTGGGGCTCAGGAGTTTTTACAAAAAAGATCAAGCGAAATCGAGGCTTCCTTTTTTGGATATTCTCAAAAAAAAATCCAGATTGAATTTACAATCAAAATTCCCACAAAAAAGAGCGTTATAGCACCGCTACTCTCTTTTGAGCCAAGTATAGAAGATATTAGTGCTAAAGCCGGATTGAATAAAAAATATAACTTTGATAATTTTGCCGTATCAAACACTAATCAGGTAGCTTATGCTGCAGCTCAAGCTGTTGTTAAAAATCCAGGATCTGCATATAATCCTCTATTTCTTTATGGTGGGGTTGGTGTTGGAAAAACCCACCTTGCCCAAGCTGTAGCTAAAAAAATGTTGGAGACCGATCATAACAAAAAAGTATATTTCTGTCCTGGAGATAATTTTACTAATGAGCTTATCGAGTCAATCCGAGGTAAGTCAACTGGACATTTTAGAAAAAAATACCGATATCTTGATCTTTTAATCGTCGATGACATTCAGTTTATAGCTGGAAAAAATGCAGTACAGGAAGAATTTTTTCACACATTTAATTCTATTGCCTCGTCGGGAGGGCAAATTATTTTAACTTCGGATCGTCCACCAAGTGCTATTAAAAATTTAGAAGACCGACTTCATTCTCGTTTTCTAGGTGGTTTGACGGTCGACATCCAATCTGCAGATTTTGAGTTGAGATCGGCAATTCTACTAATTAAGGCTAAAGAGAAAGGGATCGATGTTGATATTGAGGCAATTAAAATTATCGCGGAGAGAGTAACCGATTGCCGTGGTCTTGAGGGGGCTCTTCTTTCTATTTATGCAAAAGTGTTGGGAATTAAAGATAAGATCGACCTAGAAGCTGTTGAAATGTTCTTCTCACAAAATGGAGGAGAAAAGAAAAGAAAAATTAATTCTTCAGAAGTTATAAAGACCGTTTGCTCTTTCTATAATATTAAACAATCACACCTTAAGGGTCCATCAAGAGCTGCCTCTATCGCGTTTTATAGACAAATAACTATGTATCTTCTTAAAAAAGAATTGGGTATGACATTAACTGAGGTTGCAGAGATTTTAAATAGAAAAGATCATACAACCGCCCTGCACGCACAACAAAAAATAAGCAATTTGATACTTCGTGATCAAAATCTAAAGAAAGAGGTTGACACAATAGTCCAATCGCTAACACAAACGACATAGAATCCACCGTTTTTACACATAAATTTTTTTCATTTTGTTTTGTCTTGAAAATCTATCTCTGTTTTTATACACTTATACACACATTCTATTACTACTATAAATAGATATAAAACAATAAAATGAAGATCCTTTTACAAAAGACAGAATTTTTAGAAAAACTCGAACAATCATCTCGTTTTACTTCATCAAAGCTTTCTTCCTCTACTTCTCTTCAAGGAGTATGTCTCGTTGGTGAAGATAAAAAGATTAATTTTTATTCTACAGACCTTAATTATTACTTTCATTCATCATTAAAAAATGAATCAGATGATAAGTTTAAAATAATTATTGAACCAAAAAAAATAATTGAATTTCTTTCCCTTCTTCCCGAAGCAAAAATAGAAATAGAGATAAAAGAAAAAGCCATTGTTATTAATCAGGGAAAGATAAAAGGTCAGTTTCCCCTTTTTTCCAGTCAAGACTTTCCTTTCCCACCAAAAAACACTGAAGAAAGACAGAAAATAAAAACATCTTTTTTTAAAGAAAACCTTCCATTTCTTTTCTTCGCTGTTTCAAGTGATGAGACTAGACCTGTTTTAACAGGTGTTAACTTTGTGACCAATGAAGAAAGTCTACAACTTGTAGCTACAGATGGCTTTAGACTTTCACTTTTAACTATAAAAAAAGATTTACCGTTTGCCTCGATGATAATTCCGGCAGGATTCTTAATAAACGCCCAGAGATTTATAGGAAAGGAATCCGAGATAGAATTTAGTTATCTAAAAAATGAAAAATTACTAGCATTTTTTATAGGTGAAAACGATATTTATGTAAGAATGATAGAGGGAGAATATCCTCCATTTGAGAAGGTTATTCCAACGGAAAAAAAGACAACAATCACTATAGATGCTGATGAGTTTTTAAGAAGCGTAAAACTTGTCTCAGTCTTTTCAAAAGAGTTTTCAAATATCGTTATAATGGAAGTTGAGAATGATTCTGTTAAATTCATCCCTAAAGTTGGTCAGGGAGAAGAGGATGTCGTCTACCAGGAAGCAAAAATAGAAGGAGACACACAAAAGATAGCTTTCAATTATAAGTACCTTCTTGATTTTTTAAGCCAAGCTTCAAAGAAAAAGATAATCATCGAACTTTTAAGATCAGATGCTCCTGCCGTTTTTAAAATAGAAGGTGTTAATAATTTTTTTCACATAATCATGCCTGTTAGAATACAGGAGTAATTGATGTCATCCCCGTGAAAACGGGGATCCATGGATTCCCGCCTTCGCGGGAATGACAGATACGTTAAGATCAAAAATCTTGCTATAATAAACCTCATGGAGTCATACGTCTTAGATACAAACCTCTTTTTTAATATCGGTGCAGGTCTTGAAATGGGAAAAAACACAGAAGAGATAGTAGTAGAGATGACAGATAAAATAAAAAAACTAAAAAAAAATTCCAAAGCCGTTTTTTATATGCCACCAAGGATAGTCGACGAATTCCTGAGTTTTTTTGAAGATAAAAATCAAGAGTTTATTAAGGATTTCTTATCGAGCCTAAATATTAAATCTCCCAATCCAGCTAAAACAGACTTTTCAAGTCAGGTCTTTTATCGCTTGATAGAAGACATCCGTAATCGGAGTTATCGAGGGTTAAATATAGCGGAGGAAGAAATAACCAGAGCTGGAGAGATGAGTGTTGAAAAAAAACCCGAATCAAAAAAAGACTTTCAAATAGCAATCGGAAAATTTATTAAAAATTTTCGTGACCGCTACCGAAACGCCACGAGAACGGGCTTTCTTGATAGTGTTGCCGATTTAGATTTAATCGTTCTCTCCAAAGAGGTGGATGGATTTTTAGTAACGAGCGACGAAGGAGTTCTATCTTGGGGAAGAACTTTTGGGATCAAAGAGATGCCTGCCTCAATCTTTCGGAAACGGCTTGAAGGTCTTCTGATTTAGAAACCTCTTCTTCATCTGGAACTAGCACTGAAATCCAGTCAAGCATCTTATCAGTGATAGTTTTTTGAGGTGTTTCCTGATAAAGAAGGTGGGTAGATAAAATCTCAATAAGCTTTTGTTTTGTTTCTTCGGTTGGGACGACTAAATATAGATGATAAAAATAAGGAGACTGGGACACGACCGTCAAAGTATGAAATCCAAATCTTTTTCCGAAATAAAAATGGGAAAGAACCTCCCAACGGAGGGTAATTCCAGCTGCCTCGATCCCGAAAGTAGTGATTTTATTCTCCACATCAGGCGGCGGGGTAATCGTCAAGACATAAAAAATAAAAACCAGTGCCCAAATTGGAATAATCAAAACTTTATCACCGAAAAAAAAGACTATTAATGATAATAAAAAAGCAACTGTCAGATAAAACCTAAGAATAAGGGCAGATTGCTTTTTATATGGCCGTAAAGGGGCCTTCCACGAGAACTTAATTTGAGGATTTTCGTTCATATAACCAAGAATACTAATAAACTTGAAATATGTCAATTATATGCTATAATAAATACTATATGGATAGTTTTAACAAAGTAATCTCATTCGCTTTAGGCCTCGTTGTAGTTTTAGTCTTTTTTGCTGTGGTTACAGGAAAGATCAATTTGAAAAGCAAAACATCAACAACAGCCTCAAAATCGATCCTTACTCCAACACCAGCACAGAAAAATAGCGGAGGTTTTTTTGGACTTTTTAAATCAGCCACTCCTACGCCAACACCAACCGTAAAGCCAATTTCATCAATTAAAGTTGACACCGAAAACAATGTTTACAAGCAAAATACTACTACTTCAGGTGCCAAATCTATACCATCAACCGGTTTACCAACACTCTTTATTCCTATGCTCATTTCAGGATTAGCAGGTGGTAGCTTCTTAAGAAAAGCAGGAAAAAAGTAAGTTTTTAATTTCCAAACCCAGGCACCTTCAATATTCCTGAGGCTATAAATTTAACAACGAAGACAGATCCTAATGTGAAGATTAAACCGGCAATAGCACCGTAAACAACCCTTCTTCCGTAATTTAATCTTTCAGGATTAGACTGTGATGTGGCAATAATAAAAGCGCCATAAATAAGATATAGAAATGCAATTCCACCAGCTACAGAAAAGATTGTGTTCAAAAGTGTTTGGACGACGCCTCCAGCTGCTCCCTCGTTACTGAAGCCATCACCACCACTTTTTATACAGCCTAGAAATGTGTATTGACGGCCGGCGGCGGCCGCTGTTGGAAGATTTGTCTTGGGGTTAACTTTCAGGCTGTCTTTTGCGGCTGGATCAGGATTTATATTTGGATAAAGACATTTCTGACAAGCTGACCAACTTTGTGGAGGCTTATTTGGCGGGCAATAGCCACAAAGATCACAGGCAGCATAACGTGTTGTTTGAGCAAAAACTTGGCGGCCAAAAAAAGCAGAAAAAAATAAAAATAAAAACAAAACTAAAATGAACGCCTTTTTCAACATGTTTTTAGTATAGCAAAAAACTGTTCTCAGCATTGTTATAATGATTTTATGAAGAAGTTTTTTATTTTTATTTTTTTATTGATGTCTTTTTTTGGATTTTTAGCTTTTGTTACCAAGGCCGATCAAATTGATGATCTAGAAAAGCTAAAGTCTTCCTATTTAAGCGATAAAAACAACAAAGAAATCAATAGGCAACAATTATTGGTTAAGTTAAATAATATTAAGTCGGGAATTTTGAAAGCGGAAGAGGATATTAAACAAAAAGAAATTGAAGTAAAAGAAGGAGAAAAGGCCTTAGCTTACCAAAAAAATCTTTTAAACGAAAGAGCAAAATCTTACTATAAAAATATCAATAAAAACTCTACTCTCTTCTTAAGTGCATTGGTGGCCGATGATCTGTCAGGGTCGTTAAGAAAAATTTTTTATCAAAAATCTATTGTTGATGAAGACAAAAATGTAATTATAAAAGTGGTTTTGTATATCAAAAATCTTGAGCAGATAAAAACAGACTTGGTGAAAGAGAAAGAACAACTGGCAGCAATAAAAATTGAAATTGACGCAGAAGAAAACAAATTAGCATCAGATATTACAGAACTAACCAAAAAAATTGCTGAAATCACAGCAAAGCAACAACAGTTGATCGCCCAAAAACTGGCCAGTTTGAACATCTCAAGGTCCTCTTCTAGTCCAGGAAGATGTGATAGTGACCTGACCAATGGTCGCGATCCTGGCTTTTCCCCAAAGTTTGCCTTCTTCACCTACGGTGTTCCAAATCGAGTTGGAATGAATCAATATGGAGCCTGGGGAAGAGCTAAAGCGGGCCAAAACGAAAGAGATATTTTGCAAGCCTACTACAATTTTGATGAGATAAAAAAATGGGATACCAATATTGAGATAAGAGTGGACAATGTTGGAAATTACAAACTGGAAGAATATGTAAAGAGACTTTATGAGATTCCTGATTCATGGACAGATAATAATTTAGCAGCTCTAAAAGCTCAAGCGATCGCCGCCCGTTCTTATGTTTTAGCATATACCAATAATGGGCAAGGATCTATTTGTGCTACCGAAAGTTGTCAGGTGGTGAAGTCAGATCCAAAAGGAGGAAACTGGGAGCAGGCTGTCAATCAGACAGAGGGGCAGGTTATGGTTCAGGGAGGAAATCCGATCAAAGCCTGGTTTTCCTCAACTCATGGAGGATATGTTTTAAAATCATCAGAGATCGGTTGGTCTGATACCTCTTGGACGAAGCATGCCAATGACTTTGATGGTTCGGTCGGTAGTTTTTCCGACCTGGCTTCAAAGTCGTATGATCGTGAATCTCCTTGGTTTTATTGTGACTGGGGTTCAAGGAGTCAATATAATAAAACAGCATGGTTAAAAGCAGAAGAACTTGCTGACATCGTCAATACAATATTGTTGGCAAAAGTTGATTCTTCAACTCGAGAACATCTCTATCAACCTGATAATCCACCATCAGGAGCCGAGAACTGGAATCAGGAAAAAGTTAAACAAGAGCTTCGTTCTCGAGGACAAAATCCCTTTAATTCAATAAGAGATGGTTCTGTTTCAGCTGATTTTTCATCGGGGAGAGTTAACTCAGTCAGTTTTTCTGGAGACGCTGGAAATATTAGCTTTTCTTTGAGCGAATTTAAAGACTGGTTTAATTTAAGAGCACCCGCCAATATTCAAATTGTCGGCCCGCTTTTTAATGTTGAAAAGAGATGAATATTTTTGTTATATTTAGGTAACAATATGAAAAGCTTCATAACTGTATTATTATGCGCATTAGGTTTTGCATTTTATGCTTCTTCCGCCTTTGCGTTGACATTTGATTTGGTCGCACCGACAGAACAGTTAACAAGCGGTCAGGACGTTAAATTTACAGTGAACATTAATACCGAGGGAAGTTCGCTTTCGACATCAACAATCGGTATGACATACGAAACCCAATATCTCGAATATGTTTCGGCTGCACCCGGTGACAGCTTTACAACCGTCTCGGCTGATGTCCAAGGAGATGGAAAACTTCTTTTGACCGGAACTTCAACTGCTGCTTATTCTGGTTCAGGCGTTTTTACATATGTGACCTTTAAACTGATTGCCACCGGTCCGGGTTCAACTAAATTATGTGCCCTGTATAATCCACAAGCTTCACCTACCCCAACCCCTGTTCCCGCAGGTCCAACTTCTGCTCCAGCTCCAACTGCTTTACCAAAAACAGGACAAGGTAATTCTACCGCCCAAGGAGCTATCCTTGCTTCCCTATTCTTCGTTGCCGCCGGGATAAGCCTTTTTGTTTTTAAAA
>Ga0172370_10004337_pt1 | contig 19036 bp, 18 predicted proteins | sample LakKiv5m_FD_114538 | JGI IMG/M metagenome (GOLD analysis project Ga0172370, IMG submission 114538) | Freshwater microbial communities from Kabuno Bay, South-Kivu, Congo - kab_022012_11.5m | ecosystem: Environmental > Aquatic > Freshwater > Lake | place: Democratic Republic of the Congo...
AGAGTTGATCAATCACTTCTCGCATCACCAAACCAGTAGAACCCCAGCTAATAAAAGTGATGTCGGCGCGCGCGGGACCAATAAGATAAGGCTTTGGTAGTAAACTAGCCAATGCCTTGAGTTTGCGCGCGCGCTTCTCCACTTGATCTTTGACTTCTTGCGCATCTTCAGTGGCAAAACCAGATTGATCGTGTTCGTAAGAATTAGACAAATGCATTCCTCCTATGTGTCCGGGCAAACTTCTTGGAGAAACACCAGATTTTGTAGCAAGATAACGCAAGTAGGTTGCTGTTGCATCATTCTTAAAAGTGGATTTTTTCTCACTCAAAACCTGGGTTCCCTCTGGTTTAACCATTGTGTGGTAAGACTCCAAAGCCAATTTGTCACTTAAAATAAAAACCGGTAGTTGAAACTCTTCAGCCAAATCAAAGGCCAACTTAGTCAGATAAAAATGCTCTTCTGCTGTACTGGGAGTCAATATTACCCGTTGCATATCTCCATGCCCAGCCGATAAAACAAAACTTAAATCTCCTTGTGCTGTCCAAGTGGGCAAACCAGTGGCCGGACCAGTACGCTGACCCATAAGAATCACCAATGGTATCTCCGCCACGCTGGAGAAAGAAACTGACTCTGCCATCAAGGCAAAGCCTCCTCCGGAGGTACCTGTCATAGCTCTTGCTCCAGCATAACTGGCACCTAAAACATGGTTAATTGCGCCAATTTCATCCTCTGCATGTTTAACTATTAAGGGATACTGCTTTTGTTTTTCAGCCATGTAGTGAAGTAAACCACTGGTAGGAGTCATGGGATAAGCACTATAAAATTGCACTCCAGCGGCCAAAGCGCCCAAACCCACAGCCTCATTTCCCGTCAATAAAAGTTTCTCGTCTTTACCAAACGGCAGACTAAAGATTGGCTGGAGTTTGGTAGCAAAATACTCAAAACCAAGGTTGAAAGCCTTGATATTATCATTAACCAAGTTTTTGGATTTATCACTAAACTCACTTTCTATAGTTTTCAAACTCAACTCATAATCCAAACCCAGCAAATAAACAGAAACTCCCAAAGCTAACATATTAGCAGCCAAAAAATTGAGCTGATTTTCTCGAAGCAACTGTAAAAACGGCAGTTCTAACACCCTACCTGTACATTTTTTGGCCGCCTCCACCGATAGTTTGCCTGCATCAGAGTTATGGACAACCAAAGTATGATCACTAATCTCCAACGCATGTTCCTGGAAACCTTTAAGATTAAACAAAACTAGTAAATCCAACACTCTTTTTTGGCAGGTTGCTTCACCCACTGATTTGGCCAAAACTTGACCAGTTTGGTGACCGCCTTTAATTAAAGATGGATACTCCAAGTAATTAAAAGCAGACAAACCTTGTCTTTTAGCAATTTTGGCAACAAGCTTGGCGGTCACCATCACCCCATCACCCGCTTTGCCAGCGATTTTCCAGTTGAAACTAGTATTTGGGTTTTTTGTTTCCATCAATCACTTAAGACTATACCAAACATAACCTAAACTTGGTACTCCAGCACTTTGGTTTGGTCAGACAAACTATGAACTGCCAAAAGTTTAAGCTTGGTGTCCAAGGATTCTGAAAAGAGCTTGGTCCCTTGACCAAAAATCACTGGTTCTATAGTTAAATAAAGCTTATCAATCAACCCTTTTGTCATAAAAAGAGTATAAATACTTCTGCCACCACAGATCGCCACCTGACTAAAGCCTCTGTTTTCCAACTTACGTAATAAAGCTTCCGGTTCGTCATTACTAATTTCTAAATTGTCGGCCACTACCGGAAGCTTGTAATTTTTATCTTGCGTCAAAACTACAGTCAGCCGGCCGCCCAGCGGCCGGCCAATCGTCTCAAACGTCTTTCTCCCCATCACACACACTCCTGCTTCTTTGGTTTTTTGCCTAAACCAAGCGGCATCTTCTTTGCTGGTCCATGAGGTGGATGGCGCACTTGGATCCTTGGCAATAAACCCATCAGCACTTAAAGCTACAATCAAAAAAACTTGCATCATGGACATTATATCCGATCAACTGACAAACTAGTTAGCCTCGCTCCCTAGCTCGGCCATAACTGGATAGGCCCAGACTGGAGCTCCCATCAAATGAATCAATAAATAATAAGATTTTAGTTCTTCACCACTAACACTCAACAAAAAGTCTAGAAGTTTCTGATCAATGATAAGGCCTCTTAACTCTTGATCATCTAAAGGGTAATTTTCAAACACCTTTCTTTGAGTTAAGCCACCGCTACCTGATTCCAAATATATAAGCAAACCAGCCGCGCCAACGACCTCGGTTATCAATTTTAGCTGGTATCGCAAGTCCAAAATAAAATTTAAAGTTGTCTCAACCGATTCTTGTTTATCACCTCTGATCATCAGCAAGCTGTTAATGTGAACATCGTGAATCTGTGAACTATCCTCTATTTTGTTTAACTTTTCCTCTGTAGCTTTCTTGGCAACTTCCAAAGAATGGTCGTATTGAGCAAACCAAGTCTCAAAAGATTCTTCTATTCCAAAATGAGTGTAATAACGCAAAACAAACCAGATGTCAAAAGCTTTTAATCTTTCTTGATATTCATCTTCAGATTCTTCTGTATCTTGTTTGGGAAAATCTGGAAGATTTCTTGGTTTGCCCAAAGATTGGTCGTCAACTAAACCCACTGTGTCGGAAGCTACAAAAATAACATCAAGATCCCGATAGATTGGTTTTTCTTGTAACGACAAAATTTTATTTTCAGATTGTTTAGTTGGGTCAGTATTGTCAGCTGTTTCTCCATTTTGCGGATCAACACAAACAGCCACACCATGACAAAAGCCCAAAAAAAGCATATTGCCCTGCTCAAGTTTGCCATCACCATTACGAATGTTAGCCTCAATCAAACGCTGAAACTCTAAAGGGTGCATGCTTAAGCTGGCCTCTTCTAGCCACGCCAATTGATCACCCAAAAACTCCGGCTTACTTTGAAAATTAAAATCATTCATCGCCAAATAAACAAAATAAGCCTTGCGAAGACTAGCTGTCGCCAGAACAATACAGTCAGGTGGATTATTATGCCAAAAAGCGAGATCTTCTGGTCTCAAACTCTCTTTAGCAGTTTTAGGAATTTCAAAATTATCAGTATCAGCTACTATGATTTTAACTCCAGTTTTTTCCCACATCTCGTGCATTGTGTGCTAGCAAACCACAATACCTAGTGGTATTTCAATACTTGAAAAACTATTGGCGATGTAGTAACAATCAGTTTTTTACTTTAAATACTGATGCTTTATAATGCTTAATACCTTTAAGATGAAACTCAATATGCAAAAAGTAATCACCGATTACAGCGAAATAGCAAAGTTGGCTACTCTATACCGTCAGAGTGGTCAAAAGATCGTGCTAACTCAAGGATCTTTTGACATGATCCATATTGGACACTGCAGATACTTGGCAAAAGCCAAAACTTACGGTGATGTTTTGTTTGTAGGCATTGATAGTGATGAAAAAATAAAGAAACGCAAAGGACCGGAGCGGCCAGTGGTGCCAGAGGACGAACGCACCGAGATGTTGACTTACTTAAGCTCCGTTGATCATGTGGTCATCAAACCACTGGCCGCTCCCAAATGGCAACTCATCAAATTAATCAAACCTGACGTTTTAATTGCTGTAGAAAATACTTACTCTAACCAAGAAATTGAAGCTTTAGAAAAATTTTGCGGCCAGGTAGTTGTTTTGAAACGTCAAGCCACCACTTCCACCAGCGCCAAGCTCCGCCGCTTGCAAATCGGCTTTGCCCAAAATTTCAGCCAAACTTTAACTACCAAGATCCACCAATCTATTGACGAAGTACTGGAACAATTAAAAAAATGAAAATCATTCTTGCTTACATCCCAGTATTACATGCAGGTTACTTGGAGTTTTTGGATCAGGTATCCAAAAACTCCAATAAAAAGCTTGACAATACACCACTTTGGCTGATTGATCCCGTCTGGGCTAGACAAGAATTTGCTGAACTTGACTACCTTCGTAAAGAAATTCGTGCGGTAAAACCAGAATTCATAAAGTCCATGATTAACGCACTTTACCCGCAGTTACCAGTCAAGATATTAACGCAAAACAACATTGAAGAAGCCAAAAAAACAGTAGTAAGTGTGTTTAATACTTGCGATGAAGATATCACCAAATTAATTGCCAAACGATTTTTCCCTGATGCAAAACTCAAGTTTTTTCCTATTTTTTTGCGCTGGGATGTTAAGCGTGTAAAAAGCGAACAACAAATCGATGCCAAAGTGCAGGTATCCCAAAAAGAATTTGATCAAAAAATTATGGCACAGGCGTTTCAACTAGCCGGCAACTCTAACGATTGGTGGCGCCATGTGGGAGCAATTTTGGTAAGTAAGGGAAAAATTGTAGCTCAAGCCTACAATCATCATACACCCACTCCAATGACCCAATACATCTATGGCGACCCCAGAACTCTAGCCTCTTCTGGGGTCGCCATAGAAATCAGCACCTCTGTTCACGCAGAAGGCGCGGTCATTGCTCAAGCAGCAAGACAAGGAATCAAAACTGAAGGCTTGGACTTATACGTAACCACCTTTCCTTGTCCATATTGCGCTCGGCTGGTAGCCGGCGCAGGCATTGCTCGTCTTTTTTTTACCGAAGGCTACAACCAGCTAGAAAGCCAAGAGCTTCTGGAAAACGCAGGAGTACAAATCATCCAGGTCAAAGCTAATCAACAAACCATTGACACACAAAACCGCGCTTCAATTGTTAAAACATACATTCATTAACCAATCAAAATAGTACTTAAGTAATTGACAAAGAGACAAAAATCATACAAGATTAATATAGTAATTTATTGAAAGAAAAATATGACTAATCCAGCTGAAGAAATTGGTGTAACTGAACAAAAAAACCTACCCCCCCCCACTGGAACAAGAGAAATTCCTTCATCTCCCTCTGGTATTGAAACCATAGCTGATTTAGAACAATATTTGCTAGCCAGTGGATTCGATAAAGAGTCTATTGATATAATCGCAGACAAAGACAAACTGCTAGTACTCATCCAAGAACTCAAACAATTTCCTCTTAGTGTTGCTTACGAACCACACAGAAGCCGATACCAAAAAATTGCTACCGAAATGAAAGCTATTTTAAAACCACTATTAGAGACAAAAGATAAAAAAGTTACTAAAGAAGGAAATCGCGCAACGCAGCTAATAAATAGCATGCGCGCGTTGGTAACCGCCAACGGTTACAGCAGGCTGGCTGGTCACAAATAAAACTAGTGACACACAAAACCACACCTCAATTGTTAAGTCTTATCTGAAAAAAAGATAAATGTCATGTTGAAGCTCTAAAAGCATAGACAATCACACTTCAATAAACTCAGGGTGACACGATCCAACGCGTCTAATTTTTTGTTTTGCCGATTTTAAGCTTGACTGGTTTTTGGTCATAGCTGGGATGATGAATATCTGGACAAATAAACTGGGCGTGAATGTGCGCCACTGTGCCAGCAGAGTAATTGGTATCACCGAAGCGAATGGCAAAAGCGCCGCCGGGGACGTTGAACTGCTTTTCTGCCCACTGCATTAACTCTAAAAGCTCCTGCCCGGCGGCGGGATCTAAATCTGCCAATTTTTCTGCATGAGTTTTATAAATAGCCAAGAGATGTATCTTGGTGTTTTCATAAGGCCACTGGTTTTTGGTCAAAAGCCAAAACTGCCCTTCTTTAATAATAGGTTGTTTGTGATATTTTTTTAAGTTGGATAGACAAAATGGACAGTGATCAGCATCAATGATCTCTCGCATTACTTTTTTCTGCTCGTCTATTCTGGCGTTGTCTAAATCAACAAATTGTTTTTTCATATCGCTACTGGCATTTTAATACCCGGATGAGGCTGATAATTGCTTAACTCAAAATCAGTGTAACGATAAGCAAATAAGTCTTTCTTACTAGTTTTCAGTTTCATCTTCGGCAAATCTCTGGGCTCACGCTCAAGCATTTTTTCAACAGCCGGAACTTGATCAATAAAGATATGAGCATCAGATATGGTATGCACATACTCATATGGCTCTAGATCCAAAACGGCGGCGATCATCATAGTGAGCGCCGCATACTGAACCATGTTACTTGGTACCCCCACAGGCACGTCGCCAGAACGTTGAAACATATGTAAAACCAGTTTTTTGTCAAAAACCCGCAGGTGTACCCAGCCGTGACAGGGACAAACCACCACCTTTTGTTGTCTACCTTTAACTCTGGCAGTGTATTGAGGAATCCATGGGGAAATGAAGTGGGTTTTGAGGTGCGGCCTTTCACGCATTTGGTCTAACATAAGTTGAAACTGGTTAATCACCTCGCCTTCTTTTGTGGGAAAATCGTGAAAGGCCGCCCCATAAGATCCCGATCCCAAATCTCCAGTGTTTAGCCCACGTTTTTTGCATTTTTCCTCACTTACCCACGGTGCCCACCAAAAGCAACCGAATTTCTCTAGTTCGCTTTGGGTTCTAGCGCCATTAATAAACGCAGTAATCTCGGCAATCGCCTGTTGCCAAACTGTGGGCTTACCACTCTTGAAAATTGGCGCCATGTTACGCTCGGTGATCACTGGAAAACCTTCAGGCAGTCTAAATCGCATTGGTCTGGCACCAATCAATGAAATAGTATCCGTCCCCTGTTGAGCAGTAGAACGGATGCCATGATCCAAAACTTCTTTGAGCAACTCTCTGTACTGTGTGTCATACATAAGACTTAATCTAAAGCAATCAATCACCAAACTCAAGTCACAAAACAATCTAGTCATCGATCAACACCTACCCCACCATACCTTATATCTCTTTCTCCTGAATATTGCTTATACATAAAATATTATGTATAATGCTTTTATATGCTAATACAAAGCAACGTCACTGCTACAGATATTCAAAGAAATTATCGAGCTGTTTTTAATCAAGTTAAAAGTCAAGGATCGGTGATTGTGATAACTAACAATCAACCTGACGTTATGATCATTAGTATGGACGAAGCTGAAAAATTTTATCAAAACATGAAAGAAAAAGAGTTGGTACAAGCACAAAAAGCCATCAGTGCTTACAAACAAGCTGTTAAAAAACATAAATTAATCAGAAAAAAAACTCTTGCAGACTATCTATAAATTGCGATGACAATAGTTTCTTATACTCCATTTTTTGTCAAGAAATTCCAAAAATTACCAGAAAAAATTAAAAAACAGGCTGTCAAAAAAGAAGTAATATTTAAACAAAACATTCGAGATACTAGGCTAAAGACCCATAAGTTGGCAGGCAAACTAGATGCATTTTACTCCTTTTCTGTTAACCATCAGTATCGGATTATGTTCGCCTTAACAGAAAACGGTGAAGTTGCTTTTGTTGATATTGGCACTCACTCAATTTATCAGTAGAAAGAACAAGAAAACTGTCTTAGGTTTGGGGCTTATATGGCACTTTTTGTTTAAAAGCTTGGGACTTGACTCTGCTGACTATTTTTCTGACAGCGTCAGGCGCAACACCTTCCAACAAAATCTTTTCTGCGGCAATTTTTTCATCAATAAATTTTTCCAAAACCAAATCAGCCTGATTGTAGGTAAATCCAAGTTCAGCTTCATCTGTTTGGTCAGGCCAAAGACCTGCGGATGGCGGTTTTGTGAGCAAAACCGCCGGCAAATCAAGATACTTTGCAAGTTCTCTGACTTGTGTTTTGTATAAATGCTCAATTGGCTCAAAATCGCTTGCCTGATCACCAAATCTAGTAAAATATCCCAAGTGCTTTTCTGACTTATTCTCTGTTCCACATACCAAGCCGTCCAACTTTGCCGCCCAATCATAAAGCACAATCATTCTCGCGCGCGCCATGATATTACCCACTCTTTTTTGTCTATCACTGTCACCATTAGTCTGTAAAATGGCAAGCTCATCTGCCAAGCCACTCAACTGATCAACCACCGATTTAATGTTAAGCTCTTTAACGTGATCCTGATCTAATTGATTAAAGTTGATGATGGCGCGCGCGTCAGTCATATCTTGATCACCATAAGGAAGTAACAGGGCAAAAACTCTCTCTTTACCCAAAGCGCGCGCCAATAGAGTCAGACTAACAGCCGAATCAATCCCACCAGAAACCGCAACAACTGCGTTTTTTTTACCAGTTCTGACAAAAACTTGAGCGATAAACTCCACAATTTGTTGGGTTACTTGGGAAGGATTAAATATTGCTTTCATCTGCTAGTAGTATAACAAACCTCTATCATTTTACGTATAAATTGTTGGCACGAATATAGTTTGCAATCTCTGGCAAAACAAGATTTGCCGCGCTTTTTTCTTGAATAATCAAGTTTCGCACTTGAGTAGAAGAAGTATCCACTTGCTTAACATTAGCCAGATGAATCATGCCTTTATACAGAGGTTCAATAGGATAATGTAAACGTGGATAGACATAAAAAGTAAATTGTTGCAGCATTGCCTCGTACTGATCCCAATGTTCAAATTGGGCTAGATTATCAGAGCCAATTAAAAAACTAAATTTAATACTAGGGTTTGCAACTTTTAAAGCTTGAAGAGTTTTATAAGTAAAACTAGTGGAATCTTGATGAAGCTCATACTCCTCTACTCTCACTCTACTATCATTCAAATTGGCAATAAATAATTGAAGCATAGCTAAACGATGCGAAGCAGGTGTTAACTGTTTAGAAAAAGGATGGCGTTTGGCTGGCAGTAGCCAAACGCCATCAGCCAACCCAAGTTTAAGCACTGTTTCCACCATCAATTGGTGGCCGTTGTGGGGCGGGTCAAACGCCGCCCCAAAAACTATAATGTTCATAGAAAAATCATTTTTTAGTCTTTTTATTTTTGAGCTTGGTGGATTTATTGGATTTTTTTATCTTTTTGCTGAAACGAGCTTTGTATTTTTTAGACCTCTCGGCACGTTCTGCTTTCATTTGTTGCCACTGCTTACTGCTAATACTCTCATTTGGTTGGGGCGGCCTAGAGGCCGCCCAATCACAAGCAGGATAAGTGCTACAACCATAAAAAACTCTGCCCCACCTGGATTTTTTCACAGTGACTGCTCCCTTGTTGCAAACTGGACACTGTAGACCTGCCAAGGTTTCCACTAAATTTTGAGTAAATTTACAATCAGGAAAACGGTTGCAGCTTTTGAATTTGCCAAACTTGCCGGTTCTGATCACCAACATACCCTGATTACTTTGACCACACTGCGGACAGCTCTCTCCAGTTTCTTCTACCGGAATTTTTACCCGTTCCGCTTTTTCTTGAACCTCGTCAATCAAACCAGCCAAAGGCTTGTAAAATCCTTTGACAAGAGCTTTCCAATCTTTTTTGCCATTAGCAATGCTGTCCAAATCATCCTCCATTTGAGCTGTAAACTCATACTGCATTAACTGGGTAAAATTGGCTAATAAAAACTGGCAAACCGAGATCCCAATCTGGGTGGGGAAAAATTTCTTTTCTTTTCTTTCCACATAGCCTCTGTCCTCTATCAAAGAGATGGTAGGAGCATAAGTACTAGGCCTACCAATGCCTTTTTTTTCTAGTTCTTTTACCAAAGAAGCATCGTTATATCTAGGTGGTGGTTGAGTAAATTTTTGATTAGCCGCAAGATCAGCGAAATGAAGTGTTTGACCTACTTTTAAATCTGGTAAAAGCTGATCTTCTCCGGCTGGAAAAAGCTTTTTCCAGCCGGAGAAACGCAATATGCTTCCATTAGCACGTAGCAAACAGGTGACAGAACCTTGCTTGGCTTCAACACTCACTGAAGTCTGGCTATACACAGCAGCGCTCATCTGGGAAGCCAAAAATCTCCGTCTGATAAGATCGTAAAGTTTTTGGTGTCGCTCACTCATTTGCGCTTCACTTAAAACAGAGTCCTTATTGACTTCAGTCACCCTAATAGCCTCGTGAGCTTCTTGGGTGTTTTTGGCTTTGTTGGCAAAATAGCGTGGAGCAGATGGTACATACTCTGCACCAATTTGTGTTTTTATATACTCTCTGGCCATGTTTAAAGCAGATTGTGACAAATTATAGGAATCAGTACGATGGTAGGTAATAAAACCTTGTTCGTACAAATCTTGCGCCAATTTCATACTCTGTTTGCTGGTCATGCCTAGTCTAGTAGCAGCGGCTTGTTGCAGACTAGAAGTGATAAAAGGAGGCAAACTGGAAACTTTGCGTTCCTTTTGCTCCACCGCCAACACCCGATATTTTGCTTGATGTAAAAAGGCAGTCACCGGTTGTACATCAGCATTGGATTTGGGTTTAAAAGCCAGTTCCTGCCACTCATAAGGTCTGGCAATAAGCACCTCTTCATGAAGTGGTAAAACCACTTTGCCTTCTTTGGTAAAAACTTTTTGTTCAAATTGGGTTTTGGCCAAAGCCACATCTACTTCCCAATACTCCTCTGGCTTAAACTCCAGAATCTCTTTTTCTCTTTCTACAATTAAACGCAAAGCCACTGACTGCACTCTGCCGGCAGACAAACCCCGGCGAATTTTTCTCCATAACACAGGAGAAATCTTATAACCTACCAATCTATCTATCACTCTTCTGGCTTGTTGCGCATCCACCAAGTGTAAATTTAACTTTATAGGATTGTTAATGGCTGCCAAAACTGCCGATTTAGTAATTTCATGAAAAGTGGCTCTCACAAACTCACCTTTTTTAATCAATTCTTGCAAATGCCAAGCAATCGCTTCCCCCTCGCGATCTGGATCTGTAGCCAAGATTACCTTGCTGGCAGTTTTGGCTAGTTTTTTAAGACTTGAGATTACTTTTGTCTTGCCTTCACTATTCACATATTCGGGAGAAAAATCACCTTCAAGATCAATGCCTAGCTGCTTTTTTGGCAAATCACGCACATGTCCCATTGAAGCTTCTACTTGATAATCGCTACCTAGATAGGATCTTAGTTTCCTTGCTTTGGTGGGTGATTCAACAATAACTAGTTGCATGAATTAAGCATTGTAACAGATCTAATAAACCACGGTTTGCCAACAATCTCCTTTTTTTAAAATCAAACCTTCTAATTCTAGCTCGGTTAATACCACTGTCAATTGAGACATCTCAAGCTTGGTTTTAAAAAGTAACTCGTCCATTTGGCTGTGACCACTGGAAACAGACTCAAACACGATTTTTGCCGTGGCTGGTAACTGTTCTATTTTTTTGTTCATTTTCTGCTTTTTATGTTGCTCATTTTTTATAAATTTGAATGATAAACCAATCTCTGATAGCACTTCACTTCCAGACACTACCAATGTGGCTCCTTCATTGATCAACCACTTGGTCCCTTGGCTAAACTCGCTATCAAAAGGCCCCGGTACTGCACAAACCGTTCTACCCTCATTCAATGCAGCTTGAGCTGTGCTAAAACTACCAGAAGGAAATCCGGCCTCTGTTACCACCACCGCTTGACTCAATCCTGCCACCAATTGATTGCGTTGCAAGAAATTTCCCGGTCTAGCTTTTACGCCAATAGGAAAATGAGAAATAAACAAAGCGGACTGCCTAAGCATCCGATCAAATAGGTAAGCTTGCGAGGCCGGATACATCTGATCCAAACCAAAACCCAAAACCGCAATTGTGCTGCCATGGTGTTTTAAAGCTACTTTGTGCGCCACCGTGTCCACTCCGTACATAAAGCCAGAGACAATTGTTGCTCCCAATTTGACCAACTCTTCCACCAAACTTTCTGTGGCTCTACGCCCATAATTGGTGATCTTTCTAGTACCCACCACCGCAATAAAAATTTCTGCTTGTAACAAATTGAGCTGGCCTTTGCAGTAAAGAATTGTGGGCGCAAAAGCAGTCTCTCGTAAAAGTGCTGGATAAATTTTGTCCCAAACAAAAATTGGAGTAATAGCCAAATTATGCAGTTGCTCATAATATTGATCTGGAGTTTTGTCTAGAAACTTAAGCTGCTTGACAGCCTGCCAAGTTTTTTGGCTGAAAAAAAGCTCAACCGGCCAAGAAGAATAATGGTAAATATTGACTAAACTTTGGGCGGTTTTGGCCCGGTAAGCCAAAACCGCCCTCAATGTCTTTTCCCCCACCCCCTCCACCGATGCCAATAGAAGCAAAATTTTTTCTTCTTCTTTATTGATTGGCTGTTTTAAATTTATCATCAAGCAAACATTATCTAGATCAATCTTGCATGAAATGTAGAAAGTCAAATTAATAAGAATTGCAATACTTTATGTAGACTTTGCAAAAAAAAACTGGTCATACTACTGCAGTATGCTAGAACAAACTCCAATATTAGAAGAAGAAGTTAGCAAAATTAAAATCACAGAAACTAGGCTTAGACAAATTTTTGATCAATTAGCTGATCCTAATTCCGCTTATTTTCAAGAAAAAATAGCTTACATAGCAAATCATGGCCGAGAACTATTTGTTCATAGACCAGATCTATCTCCAGAAGATATTCTGCAAGAAAGCCTTGAATCTGTTTGGAAAACATTGGAAAAAAAATTAAAGAATAGGGTACTAGAAATTGAAAACAAAACAGTCAAAAATAAAACAACTGACAGCTCTTCTCTTCCAGAAGATGAAAATATTTTAAAAAGTTATCTAGGTACAGCTATTAAACGAATGATAAATACCTTTGACAGAACTGAAAAAATCAGAAGAGAAAAAGGCATGACTGTAAATACCAATTGGCCAGCTTTAAACGAACTAGAGCTAGATGTACATCTAGAAGAAACTAATTACGGCAGAGGGAGAATGAACGAACCTCATGAAAATGGCGATGACTTAGGGAGCATAGAGGGTACAGGGATTAAAACAAGAGATTTGCCCGCACTAATGCGCTACTGGACTCCAGAAACAAATGAAATCATTTTTGATCTAACAGAAGCAGATATTGCAAGATTGGCTGAAGCAATGCTGATGCCTCTTGAAACAGCAGATATGACCAATTTTCAAAAAAATCTTTTAGTACTTTCCAGAGATCTTGAAATAGCTTTTGGCAAAGAGCTAACACGAGATATGATTGTATTTTTGCAGCAAATTGCTGGAATAGAAATAAAAGAAACATTGAAGTTTCTTGATTATAAGGATTCACCTAGAAATAGAAACAATTTATATTTAATGAGATTCAGAGGAAAAGAAGCTATAAAACCACTTTGGGGAAAACTTCACTCATTATAATCTGCCATTCCACCAGATTGAAAAAAGTTTTTAACTGCTTGGATATAATTAAAACTCTCTTTTTTTCCATTATTATCTTTTTCAAACTCGTTTTTTAAAAATCCACGTAAAGCAATATTTTGCGCCGCCTGAATATCAGCATCATCTACGTGTAAACAAAATGGACAAACAAACATTGCCATATTACCCCTATCTTCTGCCAATTTTTCAAAATTAATCATATTGGAATTTAATTTTTTTTGAGACATAGCCAATTTAATTGCTTCTGAAGCTTCATTGATTGGTGGTCTAGCAAAATTTTTGACCAATCTCTGCGCTACTTCATCACCAATCTTTTGTCCTTTAAATAAAGAAACCGTTCTTTCATTTTCTGTTATCTCTAGTTTTCTTGATCCTTTCACAAAACCCCAAGCTTCCACTTTGCTAACCAGTTTTATTTTAATCAAACCAGTGGGAGATGCATTAATAATCTGATTTGCTTTTATTTTGGATTCTTTATCTAGACCTTGATCATAAATTGATTGATGACACTTGCTACAAGTATAACTAGTAGCATAAGCCGAGACTTCTTGACCAATTAATTTGGGATTTTTACCCCATATATGCTTTTGCACTGCTTTGTCTGTGTCTATCTCAGGGTAAATATCAGCTTTCTTAACTGAGTTATAAATCTTAGTTACTTTACCGCTTCCGGTCTCAAAATTGCTAATGGAAAACTCGTAAACCGGTTTGGCGTTAAATCTTAAGACCAAATCATGAATTTTATTGCGTAAAGCGGTAATAGCATTCTCTCTCACCCGAGATAAAGCAGTGGAAGGCACACTAAAAGTACCCTTGGTCTGTGTATCTTTAATCAAATCAAAATGATCGCGGATTTTGCGTAAAGACCCATCATAAATAAATCCTTGATCAATTATTTCAGCGCGTTTTTTGTTGCTAAAGTCCAAAACTGCATAAGCCAATCCGTACTCGCCCACATCAATACCTAGATATCTATACCTATTTGCTATGTTCTCGCTTTGTGTTTTTTGTTCAGATAACGGATTAAGAATAAAAGGCACCGAGACAAACACTCGTCTATTTTCTGCTACTCTTTTTAAGTTTGGCTTGCCGGTAATTAAATCCCATTTCACTTGATACTCATCTTCTACAATAAAAGCGTGATCACTTAATTTGAGATTGATTTGTTGCCATTTGTGCCATTTTTTACCTTCTTTTTGGCGTTTTAATGCATGCAAAAACTGCATTTGGTAAATTGAAGAACTGACATATAGCAAGTCATCAGGAAAAAAATGTGCTGACTTTGCTTTGTCTGACTCTTTGTCCGCGTACTCTGTAAATTCCTTCATTCCTTCTTTAGGCTTTTTACTTGACTTACCCAAAGCCAAATACCATTTAGCGCCATCATTTACCAATGGATAGTTACTTAAACTTGCCATAGGTGAAACTACATAACGATTGACAAATGACTGTCTGGAAAAAAGCCCCACTGCCCCACGCAACTCGCCGAAAATATAGCTCATTAAAAATCTACTTAACTGCCTTCCTGCAAATTGATTGGTCTTAAAAACCTCAATGAATTTACTGGCTTTGATAAAATTAGCCAGATCATACTTATCAAAATTAATAATTGAGTCATTGTTTCCATTAATCAGCCATCCTAAAACCATTTTGGTAAGTTCCAGCTGATCAATCATCAAACCGGCATCAGCGGACAAAACAGGCTTGGCCAAACATTCTAAGCAAGAATTAACCAACCATTTAAGCTCTTTTTCTTGATTTAAACCATCAATCAAAATGATTTCTTGCCTACTGTTGCTGAAGCGATTTTTATAAAAAACTTGGTTGCTTGTGGGAACTTGATTATTGTTATAATGACGGACAATTTTCTCTGATAACTGGCTAAATTTTGGTCTATTCCAAGTTTTTGTTTTTAGTTTGCGATTAAACTTTTCCAAATTGGCAATAAAATAATCCTTCTTTTTGGGATTTAATAAAAACTCATAACTCATGTTCTCACGTAAAATAGGCAATGCGTCAGTTACTACTTGCCAACCAGTCTTAATAATGGGGATTGTAGAGTCAATATATTTTTGGTATGCCTTTTTGCGCGCCAAGCCAAAAAACTCCGGCACCAAACGTAAGTTTTTAAACAATTTTTTATATTTTTTATTTACAGAAATATCTTTATCAGCCTTTTTTTCTTTTTCTTCCAATAAATAATTCTGAAAAAACCAGTTAAAATCCGAGCGAAAAAAGGCAAGTAAATCGCGGTAAAGATCAAGTTTGGCAAATTCTAGCTCTTTTCCACCTGCTAATTCAGACTGATATTTTTGCAAATCTGCCAAGTCAGTCAATAAATCTGTTTTTCTTTCTTCGTCCTCTGGTTTAACGTTTTGTTTAGTAACTGCGTCATTGATTTTTTTTAAGTCTTCACCATGATCATTCAGCTGTTCAATAATTTTTTGGTTTTGGTTTTGATAACCAGAAAACCAGCTTTGTAATTTACCTCCAAAACTCATCCTAAAATCAGCATAGTTGGTGGCAATATTTGCTTGGACTAGTTTCTGCGCTTGATTGGATAAAAAAACTAATCTTCTATTTAATTCATCTTCCATACCTCGCCAAATGTCAAAAAAATTAATTAAATAGTCAGCGATTTTTTGAGTTTTTTGTTCTTTAAATAATTGCAAAATTTCACCAAAATAATTGGAAAATGCACTAAAATTATTATCAAAACCAAAAATCGCATCTAGCTTTGAATCATTTTGTTTTTTAAAAAAACTAAATCTATCAGAAAAACACGTAGATATGTTCATATTTGAATCAAACTTCAATTCAGGCAAAACATAAAAAGTAAGATTCGCACCCTTCTGTTTAGCTGGTAACTGTAAATTGTAAGCAGATTTCCAAAAATTCCGTTGTTCTTCTTGGCTTAAAGTTGCACCATTTTTTATTAAATTAGAAAAAATATAATCAACTTCTTTCAACACACTTGGGTCAGACTGCCACTCTTTTTTGAAACAAGAAAGTATTCCGTGTTTACCAGCACTTTTTCTAATACCAGTGCTTAAAATTATTTTTTGTAAAAACAATTCATAATCCAATTTACTTCTCAAACTTTTATACATTTGGTCAAAAGCTAAACGACTAGGACTTGTTCTTTGATAAACTACGTGCAAAAAATCAGTTAGAGCAGCTGGTGTTTTGGCAAAAACCACTCCCGCCCGCAAGCTATCTACCCAAAAATCAATCAGGGAGTATGAGTGCTGGGCATTTTGATACTCTGTCAGGTATTCGTTTATGTTGGTTGCACCCTGGATTAAGCTATAATCACTTATAACTTTGTTGGCAAAGTCATCTAATTTTACTTGACTAGTACTTTTGAGAGGAAATTTAATAGAACGAATGGCTTCTTTGCCTGTATAAACTAGTCTGGATTTATGTAAAGCATAACCAGTTTGGCCGAAATGCTTGGTTTTTTTGGAGTTTTTATTTTTTTGGGTTTTTGCAGTCATTACAATTATTTTCTTAGGTAAGAATAAAACACTGCTTTCAAGGGAAATTAAGATGGTTAAAAAGGCGTATTCCGGACGTGTATAAAACAACATCGCGGGGAAAACCATAATAGCGATTAATTTTTTTGGGGATAAAGGCTTAAAAAATTATAGCCTTTATCCCCTGTAGTTTCGGGGCTATCTTTCTGAGATTGCAGCCTTTATCCCCTGTAGTTTCGGGGTTCAGGGAAAGATTTAGCCGCCTTTATCCCCTGTAGTTTCGGGGCCAAGCTTCTTGATACTCAGCCTTTATCCCCTGTAGTTTCGGGGTATGGTTGCTGGACTACCGCCTTTATCCCCTGTAGTTTCGGGGTGAAGATGAAAATCACATGCCTTTATCCCCTGTAGTTTCGGGGAATTTACTTAATTTCCCTTGATTTAGCAATGTTAATGTGCTTTTAGATCCAATCAAAATCTATGTATAATGAGTGAGTTTATCATAGATTTTTGGCATTCAGCATGCACAAAAAACCTCTTTGGCTCACCTATACCAGCAAGATACAATTGAAAGGCAAACGTGTCAAGTTTGAGTTTAAAAATGATACTTTAGACATAAGTTTTGAAGAAATTCATTCCATTATGTTTTATGGCTCTGTATGCCCATTGACACAAGATTTTTTGGAAAAATGTAGTTTTTACAAAATCCCTGTTGTAATTCACCGGCGCAATATGATTTCCGGTGTGTGGCTAATGCCCTCTACCAGCGGCAACCGAGCCGATTACCTAACTTCACAAATTTTATTTAGACAAAACCAAAAAAAATCTAGCTACATCACCAAAAGGCTACTTTTGGCCAAGTTTAAATCTATGGAGTGGCTAATACCCTCGCCTTTTCAACAACTACACAAAATGACTGACACCAAAAAAATGATAGCCGTGGAAGCTTGGCATGCTAGATGTTATTGGAAAATGTTCTATGAAAAATTATCACTGTCCAATGTCACAAGAAGACAAAAAAATGTGCCTGTTAATCAAGCTTTGGACGCAGTTTCAAAATTTATCAGTGGGATAGTTTTGCGCTGGGTGGTGTATCATCATTTGAGTCCCACTCATGGTTTTACTCACATCCCCACCGATTATCCTGCCCTTATCTATGACCTAATGGAGCCTTATCGTGGCTACACTGACAAAGTAGTTTTCGAAGTAGCCAAAAACTTAAAAACTACGGATAGCGAAAAACTCACAATGATAGCCATCAGCGAGCTTAAAACTTTTTTAGATACTCAAATCTATACCAACGCCACCAAACAAATAGTTACTTTTCACGAACTTTACCACGGACTTGTTTTGGCTTTGGTTTCTTACTTATCCGGCAACAGGCGTTTTATAGTCCCCTTGCCCGGCAAACCCAATGGTGGCCGGCCTATTCAGGCCGGCTATAAGCTTTACGGTAAAAAAGCAGGTATTAGTAATTTTTAATCTTTAATCTCTACTAAATTCAATCCCTTAATCTGGCCGAAATCTTTTTTATCTAGTGTCAAAAGCCCACAATCATAAACCATGCAAGTGGTGGCAATCGCTGTATCGGCAAGACTAATATTTTGCGGCAAATCCCTAGCCAATTTGCCCGCTTTTTGCGCAATCTCAAAAGTGTAATCAAAAATCTTAAGTGGAGATATAATGGCCAAAAGCTGTTGCTCTTTGAGTTTAAATTTGGTACTTTGACCTTCGTAGAGCTCCTGAATACTCAATAGAGAAATCGCTAGTATTTCTTTGGGGTGGTTTTTGACAAAATTAACCAAAACCGTGTTTTTTTTATCATTAACACTGCGTAAGTGATCAATAATAACGCTAGTATCTATAATTACCATGGTTTTTTTCTTTTTTGAGAATCAAGGCTTTCAATCTTTTTTCTTTTTTTTCTCAATTCAGACCAAGTCTCATTCTTCCAAGCACCAACAGTAGCTTTAAGTAAGGCTAGATAAGCACCGCCAATTTTAGTCTGCGATCTGTTTATCACTGACTCAATGGGATGTAAATATAAACCCTCTCCAGAACAGGTAATATTCAATAAAGTTTGCGGAGTGATATCCAGCTCATCTCTTAAACTCTTTGGAATTACGATTTGACCTTTAACATTGGTGCTAGAAATATAAGATGATTTCATACTTAACTAGTATAGTAATAATTTATTACTTAGTCAATTACTAGTCTTTTTTATTGTTAGGTGTTTATTCAAACAACAGATTGCCTAAATTTTTGTAGAAGCTATCAAGATCTGCAAACATTTTCAAGTACTTTGGATCAACGCTTCTGATTTCGCCATTTTGCAAACATTGCATCAATGGTTTGA
>Ga0172370_10004338_pt1 | contig 19033 bp, 28 predicted proteins | sample LakKiv5m_FD_114538 | JGI IMG/M metagenome (GOLD analysis project Ga0172370, IMG submission 114538) | Freshwater microbial communities from Kabuno Bay, South-Kivu, Congo - kab_022012_11.5m | ecosystem: Environmental > Aquatic > Freshwater > Lake | place: Democratic Republic of the Congo...
CTAAGGCCGAAGATGCGGGTTCGATTCCTGCCAGGGGTCCTTAGATAATACCAAACCAAACCTGACCCAGTAGAGACGGGCATTAACCTCTACCCTTTCGGCCTTTGATGGAGAAAAGTGGCCAAATAACCAAGAGAGTGAGCCCCTAGTTTTTTAAACTCACCGGTGCAAAGAGACGCCGTTAACGGGGCATGGTTAATCCTCTCTTTACGCGCCTATCGCCTAATGGATATGGCACCAGATTTCGGCTCTGGAATAATGCGGGTTCAAGTCCTGCTGGGCGTATTGTTAGTATTTTAAGAAAGGAAAACGCATGAGTAAAAAAGGATTGACGATTACTCTCACTAAGCCTCAAGAAGATAAATTCGAAACCGTGGGAGATGTACGGAGATTTTTGCAAGACAAAGGTGTTTCAAGTCGAGATTTTTTGGTCAATCGCGCAGGGGTTCTTTCAGGCCAAACTTGTACATGGGAAGTGATTATTATCAATGCTTCAGCAATCTCTGCTATAAAAGATTTGATCAAAGGGATGGATGTCTCCTATAGAGTGTTTGGAGATATTGGAAATATTGATGCCAGTCTCAACTAGGAAGAGGAACAAAAATGTATCAGGTTTTTGATAATGGAAAACCCGCTGATTGCCTTCATCATGACGTGGCTCCATGTTGGAGTCGTTCTAAATTCGAAACCTTCGGAGAAGCCAATACCTATGCTAACAAATGGCTGGGCTTTGATCGAGCCATAGGAATTATCTTAAATCTTGACGAAGATTGGGATTATAGTGGCTATGGTGATATGATTTGCATCAGAATCGTAGAATAGAAAATTTGCCCTCGTAGCTGAAGGGATCAGCGGGAGTTTCCTAAACTCTGTCATCTATGCAGGTTCAAGTCCTGTCGAGGGCATTCATAGCCGCCGAGGCTAAAAAAGACTATCAATTGCTGAAGAGAGGAACTGAAATGAACATTATCGTCTGCGGACATCTTATTCCTGTACACTCTGTTTGTGAGGCTATTACCAATAGCAGTACAGTAGTCTATACTTATCCAGCATGGAAAGCTATAGACAACGCGAAAGAACTTTTCCAAAATATTCTTTCTGTGCTTGGCCTTAGTGACAAAGTTGAGGATTGTTTCGATATTCAAATATCTTATAAAGATGGAGCGAAGACAGCATTGTTCGAATCGATGGGATGTATTCATAAAATATCAGATCTTTTGGAAAAATGTAAAGAAATATTCCCAGATGCTGATTTTGATAGCATAGCCACAGAATCTTTCGTAGATAAATGGGAATACGTCTCTGGAATCATGAAAATTTTTAAAGATCATTTTAACGCCATCTCTAAGGAAGAACAATTTGAGATCTTTGAAGAATACCTTTATGATGCCGAATTATATAAGGAATTGAATATTATTCCTAAAAATAATCCTTCTTTGGATATCGGTAAATTGTTCCTGAGTTTGTTCGAATCACGAGAGGCTGAATATTAAGGAGAAAAACATGAAAATGATTGTGAACGGGCTGGAAATCTCCATGCATTCTATTTGTGAAGCTATTACCAATAGCAGCACAGTAGTTTATACTTGGCCAGTTTCTAATTCTATTAGGATGGCAAGAGGAATTTTTGATCGACTGATCAAAGCTTTAGGATTATCCGGATCTGTGGAAGACTACTTTGACATCAAATTGTCAGTCAGTAGAGATATTCTTGATTATCTTCCACAGGAGGTAGAAGATTGCATCAGTGTATATTTCCCTAATAGATATTATGACAAGGGAAACCCTTATGATGAATTTATGAGATTTCTCGATGAATCATCAGATGATAGAAAATATGAAATTGTTGATAGCATAGCAGGCGATAGATATAGGAGCCTTACAAGCCTGAATCTTACCATCTCTCCCAAGAATGATAATGGATTAGATCTTGTAAGATCATTTTCAAACTTATTCAATGTTGAAGCTGAATATAATTAGGAGGGATTTGAAATGAACTTACAAATTCATTCGATATGTGATGTTATCACAAATAGTTCGACAACTGTCTATATGTTTGCCACCAAAAATGCTGTGAATTTGACTCGACAAGCTATCAAAGGCATCATGTTGACGCTCGGCATAGAAGGAGAACCAGAGGATTTCTTCGACATAAATTTAGTTATTAAAGAAAGCTATCTAGAAGATTGTATAGCAGATATGAAAGAAGAAATCGATTATTATAAAGAAAATAGTAATCTTGAGGAGGCTGAAAAAATCAGAAATAAGATGGAAAATATGTTGTCTGGAGATATAAGCGAGGCTGATTCCCACAACTTAACAATTTCTGTAAAGCCTAAAGATAATCCTGAAGCAGAAGATATCGGCAGATTATTGCGCTCTATCTTTACGGCAAGAGAAATATCTGACTAGTAAAAGAGAAGAAAATGCTCCGAAAGCGTACTTGTCAGGAATCCAATTACCATGCTGTCTTCATTGATGGTAAGACTATTCGTATAGCAATTGACAAGGATGAACCAGTCCTGCCTCTGACTTATCCTGAATTTTTTGATATAAAATTGACAAATAAATGCTCTGGTGGGTGCCAATTTTGTTTTTTGCCTGGAACCCTAATTTCGACTATTGATGGTGTTGCTCCCATAGAAAGTATTGAAGTAGGTGAGGTTGTTTTGGGTTATAATGTAGAAAGCCAAGAAATTGTTGAACAAAGCGTGGATCAGATTTTTGAGAGGGATTTCGAGGGCGAATGTATCACGATAGAAACAGATGACGGGAAGATCTTAAAGATGACTCCCAATCATAAAGTGTTCACTTCGAATAGAGGATGGGTGGAAGCCGGAGATTTAACGATTATCGATGAAATTGTTAGTATGTAAACAAGGATTCTTTAACTTCAAGTGCGAATATTATGATGCGGATATAGATAATCTATGTATTCGCGCCTGGAGGGATTATGAAAATCAAGAATTGTGTATCTTGCGGAAAAGAATTCGAAGCAAATACAAGCGGTAAATATTGTAGCCACGAATGTTTCTTGGTAGTAACGAGAAACAAGTATGTAAATAATACGAAAGTAAAAACATGTAAGATTTGTGGCGAAGAGTTTCAAGGGGCCAGTAAACAAATCAATTGTTCTAATTGCAGAAGATTAAGAATAGACATAAACTATGAACAATATACAAAGAAGATACTATGTAAATATTGTGGAGATTTAGTGAAAGAAGTAACCAAGAATAAAACGATGGGTGTTTTTGAAGAAGAAAGAACAGCGGTATGTCTAAATTGCAAAGAAAAATCAAGAGAAAAAATGTCAGAAAGAATGAAGACAGATGCTAATCCATCAATCCAAAAATATGGCCGTGGGTTTCACAGGAAAGATTTTAGAGTTAGTGAAGATCAGAAATTAGAGAACCGAAAATCGACTTCTGAAAGAATGCGTAAAAATAATCCTATGAAAAACCCAGAAGTAGTACAAAAAGTATTTGAATCTCTAAAGAAAAGATTGGCTATCCATCCAGTCCCAAAGGGCAAAGAAAATAAAAATTGGAAAGGGAATAGAGATAGGGCACAAACAATTAGAACAAGATTGTATAAATTATGGGTATATCCTATATTAGAAAGAGATGGATTTAAGTGTTCTATGTGTTTTCAACATGGTAGATTAGAAGTTCATCATAAAGACAAAAGCTTCAAAGATATAGTGAACGAATGTACTGGTGGGAAAAGCTTAGAGGATTATACAATAGATGAATTTGAAGATATTATTGAAATGGTGATAGCTGCTCATGATAATATCGATGGAATAACGGTTTGTGTAGAATGCCACAGGAAAATCGACCCCTTACGACATTAAAGCGAAAGGAACAGCCGTGAAAATCAAGTCCATCCGAAGAGAACAGTATTGCGGAAAAGTCTATAATATCGGGACTTCACCAGACCATGATTATTATGCTAACGGGATACTTGTGCATAATTGCTATCAGGACAGCACGCCAAATGTCCCGCACACCGAGAATGTGGTGGAGAAGATCAAGGCATTCTTCGGATCTATTCCTTTTGATCTGCGCCCATTCCAAGTCGCCATCGGGGGTGGGGAACCTGTATCTCATCCTGATTTCCCAGAAGTTCTCAAAACCTTTGATAGCCTTGGGATTATGCCCAATTATACTACTAATGGTACTTGGATAAGTGATGAAATTCTTGATATTTCTGCTAAACTTTGCGGAGGCGTAGCCATCAGTGCCCATCCTCATTTGAAGCATATTTGGTCAGAGAATGTCTCTCGTTTCAATCAGAGAGATATCATGCTTTGCTTGCATCATGTCATTTCCGATGAAAGGAGTGTTGATAGATTTTTGGCTGAGATGAAAGAATGGGGAGATAGAATTACTTATCATGTCCTTCTCCCGTTGTCTGAGACTGGAAGATCAAAAACTAGGATCACTGCGGCCCCTTATTTATTCTCTAATCTAAAGCTTTTGAATGATAGTGATCTACATAAATGTGCTTTTGGAGCCTTGTTTTACGATGATCTTTTGGAAGAAAAACTTCCGGTTTCAATCTATGAACCAGAAGCATTTTCTCGGTACTTAGATTTGTCCGATATGAAATGCTATCTATCGAGTTTTGACCTGACTGAAAAACCGGTTCCTCATTGGCCTCAATAAATTCCTACAACGACCAAATATCCATAGACCCGCTTGACAGCATGGGGCTATGGTGCTATAATGGTTATTGAAAAAGGAAGATAAGGATAATGAACCTGAACCTACCGAAAACTGACTTTCCAATCAAGCCTAAATCCGAAAAAGAACAGGAATGGCTTGATAGGACTCAAGCAGCCTTCGACTCTCAGACATCTTCTTCAGATTCTTCTTTTGTTCTTCATGATGGCCCGCCATACGCCAACGGCGATATCCATATGGGCCATGTTTTGAATAAAGTTCTCAAAGATATCGAAGCCCGTTATCAACGTGGTTCTGACCAGACTGTTGAATTCGTCCCTGGTTTTGATTGCCATGGACTTCCTATCGAGGTGGCCGTCGAAACCAAAATGAGGCAGAGCGGCAAGCCATTCTCTCCAGCCGAAATGCGGGCTGAATGTCGCAAATTTGCTCAGGGATGGGTTGACCGACAGACTCAAAGCTTCAAGTCCTTGGGGATTGTCGCAGATTGGGGACATCCTTATCTTACCATGTCAACAAGCTACGAAGCTAAGATCGTCCAAGCTTTTGCGGAGCTTTATCGTAAAGGTTATTTGTTCCAAGAAGAAAGAATTGTGGCTTGGTCGCCTGAGCTTGGCACGGCGCTTGCAGATAGTGAAGTCCATCACAAGGAAATCACTGAAGATGCTGTTTATGTCAAGTTTCCTCTCATCGGGACAGAAAGTTATTTGTTGGTTTGGACAACAACGCCTTGGACGTTAGTAGCTAATCGGGCTGTCGCGTTCAGTCCTTATCATAAGTATATGGAAGTATCCGTGAAAGAGGGAGAAGAATTGACTTCGTATTACATCATGGTAGATTTGCTCAATGATGTAACTGAAGCTTTGCTTTCCAATGGGGTCAAAGTTCGCAGCACTATCCAAATCGTTGAAGGCTCTTTCTTCGAAGACAAACAGGCATCTTCTCCTCTCTCCAATTACGGAAGATATGTCCCCTTGTTGCCAGCCGAGTTCGTCAATAGCAAACAAGGCACAGGCTTCGTTCACATCGCTCCTGCTTTTGGTGAGGATGACTTCCAGCTTGGCCGGAATGCTGGTCTTGATATCTATTGTCCACTGGATAAAAACTGTCAATGGACAGAAGATGTCGCAGAAGTTGGAAGAGAATTTGTCGGCAAATCCGCTCTATCAACAAATGATTTGGTCTCTGAAAACCTTAAAGGTGATGGTTTCTTTGTGGCTAAGGTGAAGTATTCCCATAGTTATCCTCACGATGAACGCCTGGATGAAAAAGTCATCTATCGGGTAAGCACTCAATGGTTCATGGATTTGGACCATGATGGCTTGCGCGACAGACTTCAGACGGTCATCTCACAAATGCAATGGGATCCTGCGCAAGCTGAAGCCACGGTCACGAGGATGGCGCAAGATCGACCCGTTTGGTGTATTTCTCGGCAAAAGAATTGGGGAGTCGGTCTACCGATCTTCTACAATAAAGATACGGGCGCTATCGTGGCAAATGATGCTACGTTTGAAGCTGTTATCAGCCTGACGAAAGAGCATGGCTCTGATGCTTGGTTTGAATTGACCCCGGAAGAAATTCTGCCCAAAGATTTCGTTGACCCTGAAACTGGTTCAACCTCGGCAGATTTGGTAAAGGAAGAATCTATCCTTTCGGTTTGGTTCGATTCTGCTGTTTCTCATCTCGTATTGATGGGGTGGCCCGAGAATGAAAGGGAATTGGATTTTGTCTGCGAAGGCATCGATCAGTATGGATCTTGGTTCCAAGTCTCCATCATCCTTGCCACGGCATTGCTTGGCAAACCTCCATATGCAAGAGTCGCTTCGCATGGTTTCGTTCTTGACCAAAAGGGCCATGCCATGTCAAAGTCCAAAGGGAATGTCATCCAGCCTAAGAAGATGATCGACAAATATGGGGTTGATGTTGTCCGACTATGGGCAGCTTCAAGCGATACCAATAAGGATATCTGTGTTGGCGACGAAATCTTGCAGACCGTCAAGCAAGACTATCTGGTCGTCAGAAACTTCATGAGATTCTGCTTGGCAAATCTCAACGACTTCGATTGGGAAAACCATTCGAGTGAAGATATCCTTGATTATCACTTTTTGCAAGAACTTTTGAAGATGGCCGAAGACAATGATAAGGACTACATCGAAAGAAAGTATCATAAAGTTATCGCTAGAACGAGAAGTTTTGTTCAGCAAATGAATTCCAGCTATCTGGATGCTGTAAAGGATGTACTTTACTGCGATCAGCCCAATAGCAATAGAAGGAGACAAGTGCAGGCTGCACTCGCTATGGCAACTTTGTCCATGATGAAAATGTGCTCACCTATTTTGCCTTTGCTGACGGAAGAAGTAGCCAGCAACCTGCCCAGAAGTATTGAAGATCTTCAGAATTTTTGGGTGGAAGGCATTCTCGAAGTGCATTTTACTCGTCGCATCCATCATTTTGACTATGTTGACAAGTATCGTTCTTTACTTTATAAAGCCTTGGAAGATCATAATCAAAATAGTACAGACAAGATCAAGCCAGTGGAGGCATTGGCAGTGCTCCATGTCACGGAAGAGGATAGATTCTATCTCATGACGACGGCAACCAATCTGATCGGATTGGCCAATTGGTATGCTATTTCAAGAGCCGAATTGGAAATAACAGGAAATGAGCCTTTTGTCTCCGTCTCTAAGGCAGAAGGCGAGCGGTGTGACAGATGTTGGAAAATCCATGAGCATTGTGATGAAACAGCTTTTGGCAATTTGTGCCCTCGTTGCAAAGAGGCTGAGATATGTTCGCCGAGCACCACTGATAGCAGTGGGTGTGTCTACTGATGAACGGAAGCGGCCCCTGGAAAATGGGCTCAGAAGTAGAATTAACCTTGCCTGCTATTATGCTGGAGAATCCCAAATTCCCCAGAAATGTAGGCATGGCTATTCGCTTGGCATCCTGTTATGATGTGAAGCAAATATGGTTTACTGGCGACAGGATGAAAAAAGAGCTTGAGCTAGTATCCAGAATCCCTCGCGAGGAGAGGATGAGAGGTTATCAAGAAGTCGAATTGGTCAATGGAAGCATTGATCTTCGAAAACTTGATAGCTCTATAATCCCTATCGCTATCGAAGTGAGGAAAACTTCTGAATCTCTGGTCTATTTCGAGCATCCTGAGAATGCCTTGTATATCTTTGGGCCAGAAGATGGTGGGATATCCAAGGGCATCCTGCATCAGTGCCATCGATTTATTGTCATCCCAACCCGTCATTGTCTAAATTTAGCAACGGCAGTCTCAACAGTTTTATATGATCGCCATATGAAAAAGGTGTTGAACGGACAGGCCAGTGCCGATATTGCTAGCACGTTGCACGAAGATAGGGTTTGGGACAATTTGCCGGATTATGGATTGTGCGACGAGGATGAACGGTAAAATAGCCCTTGGGACCACAAAGAGGTGCCGGAAGGATATGTCATTATGCATGATAATGTTGAGATTGTAGAGAATGACTGCTTCTTATCATATAGATGCAAAAACTGTGCATTTCGGTGGTTTGAAGAGCCAAATTGGTAAAGGAGACGAATATGCCAGAAGTTAACAAATTGCAAGCCATGATTGATAGAATGGGCCTTAAGCTTGTCCCAATCGATTATCACAAACTTATCAGATCTAACGAGCCATGTCTCAATTATGACTACTATGATGAGATTGTCACGGTCGGTACAGTGTTAAAAATGGATGATGGCCAATTGATACTGATAGGAGACACCAATCGACTTTTAGGCGTCTGTGATGATTGTGTCAATTATGAGCCGGAACAGATAATGGAATATGTCCATTTGTTCGACTGGGTTGAAGATGAAACTTAAAGAAGCTTGGGAAAGATTAAACTTGTGGCTGGACATAAATATCGGTGGGAAGGCTCCAAGATATCATTATGTGAAATGCCGGTGGGTTATTCAAAAATTTCAGAAAGAACATCCCAATCGCTCATTAGGGCCTGCCGAACTTTGGGAATTGATAGAAGATGCACCTAAGGACATGATGGTCTATAAACGATTTTTGGATGAGGAAAAGAGATTGGATGCTAATAACCGTTCTTTATCTCCTTGCTCTGGGAATGAACCGACAGAAGCAAGCATTTCGCTTGCTCAGGAAGAAAACTAATGCACGATCCTTTCATCGTAGCTGGCTACAGCGCCTTAAGCGCAGCAGATGAACTCTGTTGTCAAATGGGTATTCATGTCAATAGAATCCCAACCATTAACAAGAAGTTTGCTGACGGTGAGATTTATTTCAGAATCCTCGAATCTGTTAGAGGAGAGGATGTCTTTCTTTTCCAAGGTTTCTCGGATACCGGCGAGTTCACTAAGAATGATTCTTTTGTTGAGCTTTTGTTGATGGCAGATGCCGCGCTTCGAGCCGGAAGTAAAAGCATTACAGCAGTTATGCCTTATTATCCGTATACTCGGCAGGATCGCCTCGCTGAGGCAAGAGAATCTATTTCGGCGGCGACAATGGCCCGAGCATTGCAGGCCAGCGGCGTTGATCGATTGATCACTATGGACTTGCATTCTGATCAAGAACAGGGATTTTTCGATGGTCCCTTTGATAATCTCAAAACTTCTCCTTTTATAGCTTCTTGGCTCAAATGGAAAGGATGGGCAGAGGATACCACTTTCGTATCAACTGATGCTGGTGGTGCAAAGAGAGTAGAAAGATTCGCTAGACTTTTTGGCGCTCCCATGGGTTTGGTTCTCAAGGATAGAGGATCACATAATGAATCCAGGCCAACGCATCTTATCGGTGATTTCAGAGGAAGAAATTGTATATTAGTTGATGATATGATCGATACCGGAGGTTCTGCAATTAATGCTGCCCAGGAACTTATGAATAACGGTGCGAAGAGAGTTCTGTTGGTGGCAACTCATGCCATCTTCAGCGGGGATGCGATAAATAAGCTAACAGCATCCCAGGCCATCAATACTGTGATTGTAACCAATACGGTGCCCAACGTCAGAGCAAAAGTAGCCACAAGCAAAAATTCTCAAAAGTTTGTGGTTCTTACGATGATGCCTATATTGGCTTCAGCCATTGATGTTGTATCTTCTTCCGGCAGCATCAGTGCGTTATATAACTCAACTGAAGGTATCACGGATAACTTCATAAGACGACTAACAGGATAAATCAATTGCTTATATTTACACTTTTTCTGATTTTGGCTTTTTTTTGGTATCCCGATTTTGACAGCCACGGCGCTCGCCCTGTGGGGAGTTCACCTTGGGATTTCCATAGCGATAGGACTCATTCTTTTTTTGGTGATACAACCTCTTGCCATCTTCATGTTTTCTGCTATTTGGACTGGAGAAGGGATGTGGTCATGGGCTGTTATAATGTTGTTGTTATTGATAGTTCTTCCAGCCCTGATCGGATGGATTGTTTATTTGCTCGGCTATGGAGCTTTGAATGCTGTAGCAACAGGGCTGATCATCGCTATTGTGTTCTTCATGATAGGAATGTTCGGGGCAATGGGTGGCGGTTAGAAGGTTTCCGGAGTATATAGCTATGAAACAACAAATATTGGACAGGATCAAAACTTGGGACGAATTAGATGAGCTTCAAAAGGCTTATGCCATAGTCAGGCAAGAGGAAGAGATTATACAGGTAATGATTGATTATGAACCATATTTAATTGAACCATCGATTAGAATCAATATCGGCCATATCCTATCAAAGAATAAAACGATTCAGAGCCCACAGGCTCAAACTATCATCAAGGAGGCGATAGCCAAGGTGTCAAGTGATAAAAGGACGAAAAATCGCGTTCCTCTTGTCTATCTTTCTATGAGAGTCACGAAGTTTGAAGACCCTGAACAGCCTGGAGTTGAGATAACTATTGTAGATCCTATAAATAAGATAGCTGTCAGTTTGTGTGAGCAAGCTCTTTATTTTTCTGGAGATTTCAGGCCAGAACCAGTTTTTCCAACAGGGGCATTAGCCCCTGAAGAAAAACAGATTAAACCCGTTGAAACGGGAGGAGAAGACAATGGTAGTAAAAGTTGTTGAAGGACAAAGTATAGAGCAAATCACAGAAAAGATGATGGTCCACTTGGTCTGTGATGGCATTGATGCTGTCTATTTCGGTAAAAATGGGAGCTTACGCCTCGGCGGGCAATTGTTCAATTCTCGTCAGTTGACAGACGAAATGAAAGAATGGGCAGTTATTGCCCTGGCTCATATAGAAGAACAGCAACGCATCGAGAACCAAAAGAAAGAAGAAGAGCGCAAACGCAAAAAGGCCGAAGAAGCAGAAGCCAAAAAGCCAGCGAAACCTTCAGATTTTAGGTTCAATCTCGGTGTTGATATAAGCACAGGGAATTAGAATTATGGAATTTATTTAGATAGAGAGGTTGGCATCTATTTGGCCCTGGTGTATAATACGATAAGGGCCGAATAATCATCTGATAATGGAAATAATACAAGAGAATAATCATAAAAAGAGAAACGGTAGATGCAACCTAAAATGGTTGAATGATGGATCACTTTATTCAATGTATTGGTTGGGATTTATACTGGCCGACGGTCCACACGATAATAGTTAGAAACTCAAATTCTACTATTTAATAAGACAAAAGGAGAACTACCATCGGATATTTACACATAGAAAATCTGTACAAAGAACAGACTGTCCTTCTGTTTAGAAAGGTCTATTGTTTGGAAAAGATTCATGGGACATCTGCTCATGTATCATACCGCGATGGGACTCTTCATTTCTCCAGTGGTGGAGCTTCATCTGCTCTTTTCAAGGCCCTTTTTGACCCAGAAGAGCTTTTGGTTAAATTGCAAGGATTGGGCCATGACTCCGTGACTGTTTACGGTGAAGCTTATGGCGGTAAAGAACAGGGGATGAAAGAGACCTATGGAGACAAACTGAAGTTTGTGGTATTCGATATCCAGTTGGGTGAAACTTGGTTGAATGTTCCCGTGGCTCATCGCACAGCAAATGGTTTGGGATTAGAATTTGTGGACTATACGGAAGCTTCAACGGATTTCACCGAAACTGTCGAGGGCGGTGTTACTGTCAGAGTTTATCCAGAGCTTGATAGAGAACGGGATCGGCCTTCTGTACAAGCCGCACGCAATGGGATCACTATTCCTAAACTTCGTGAAGGCATCGTGATCAGACCTTTGCAGGAATTTATCCGAAGCAATGGTGATCGTGTAATCTCTAAACACAAAAGCGATGCATTCTCGGAGCTAGCGTCCCAGAGAAAGATTGTAGATCCGATTGATCAAACCGTGCTTGATGATGCAGAAGCGATAGCCTTGGAATGGGTAACACCTCGTCGCGTATTGGAACATGTTTTGCCTAAGCTTGTAGCTGAAGAAGGCAGAGCAATGACCATCAAGGATACTGGCGATGTTATTCGGGCGACGGTTGAGGATGTCTATCGTGAAGGCAAAGGTGAAATCAATCAATCCAAATCAGCAGAATCGGCAATCAGTAAGCGTGCGCGTGAAATCTTCCATGCTCACTTGAAGAAAATCGTCTGAATTTATTTGGATAGGGGCTTGACATCCAAGCGAGATGAGCATATAATTAGCATTGTCAGGGCGCGTAGATCCCAGTGGCTAAGGAGCTTCGTTTACACCGAAGAGTTCGAAGGTTCGAGTCCTTCCGCGCCCATAAGTGGTATATTGCCCGAGAATATAGGGTGAGTCGTGAAAACGGCGGGTAAGCAAAAGAGCGAACCCATAAACCACTTTTTGCCCTCGTAGCTCAGCGGATTAGAGCGCGTGGTTGCGGTCCACGAGGTTTTCGCAGGTTCGAATCCTGTCGAGGGTGTGCAGTCAGTTGATGGCGGCATCACTCTGACGAGAGTATGCGGTTCGAATCCGTCTTCTATGGTAGTGAAAGTTCGACTCTTTCCTGGCTGCTTTTGCTCCTGAAGTTCAACGGATTAGAGCGCTTGGTAAAAGTTTGCCCTCGTCGTTCAATGGATAGGACAGTGGACTGCGATTCCACAAATGTGAGTTCAATTCTCGCCGAGGGTATTTTGATTCTAATGCAGGAATTCTTCTATGGGAGTTCGAATCTAACATAGGAGAAGAACATGATAAATAGAACAAGCCCGATATGGGATCTTTCCTCTGAAGAATTTGCTACTATTGTAGAAAGCAGCGTTACGATTAGTGAAGTAATAGAAAAGATAGGTCTGAAAAGTAATGGATCTACTTATTACAGCGCTATCAATAAGAGAATAAGAGAGGATGGCCTTAACAAGGATCATTTAATAGAAGGAGCCAGAAGAAAAAGTTCATGGGCTATTATGGGAAGAGAGATAAAGTCTCTTGATGAAATTCTTGTGGATAATTCTACCTGCTTTAATAACAGAAACATTAAGAAAAAACTGATAAAAGCTGGCATGATTGAAGATAGATGTAAAGAATGTGGTCAAGGGCCTGAATGGCACGGTAAGCTATTAGTCCTCCAATTGGATCATATAAATGGTAAGAATGATGATAATAGACGAGAAAATCTAAGATTGCTTTGTCCAAATTGCCACACACAAACAGAGACTTATTCTGGGAAAAATTCTGAGCGCAATAAATCTCTATCGGCCAATGGTGTAACTCAACATTATTGCAAAAAGTGTTCTAAATCAATAGAGAGAGGCAGTAAAAGTGGCTTATGTTTTGAATGCTGGGCAAAAACTCAAAGAAAAGTTGAGCGTCCATCTAAAGAAGAGCTTGATGAATTGGTGAAAAGCCTTTCGCTTTGTGCAATTGGTCGAAAATATGGCGTGAGCGATAGCGCTGTGAGAAAATGGATAAAGAGTTATAATTGAAGCAGTTAGTTCGCCCGAATAGCTCAATTGGTAGAGCAGCATCGTCACATGATGAAGGTTGGAAGTTCGAATCTTCCTTCGGGCATTCAAAGGGGAATTTGATAAATCTTCTCATCCTCACTGGAAAGTTTGGCAAGATGTTTGGGCTGTATCTGGGGAAACGACAGAAATTCTTCAGTCCGGGCCAAACGATAAGGCGGATTATTGGAAATTAATCATTATACCAGAAGATAAGTTTAGAGACGAAGAAAAAAGTGTAAGATGTATTGTGGTAACAAGTAGGAATCATGGATTTATAGATCCAATTCAGATTTCTGTTAATAGATATCATAAGGCGCATTTATATTACTTTGCCAGAGGTGCCATAGATATAACCTCTAAGAGAACCGAGAAATGGTGAGGGGAGACAGAAAATGCCCACAAGAATAATGATTAACAAGAATAATCAGCCCAAAGAATCTACCACACAAGAGCCAGATTATAGATTCGTGGCTAATTGTCCCAAGTGTAATACCGTTGTTGAGTTTTCTGAATGCCCTAATTGTTCTGCCCAAGAACTTTATCCGTATTTTGATTTAGAGTTGTCAGTCGATATGGTGAAATGTAAAAAGTGTAATAGGGAATATTCTCCTCTCACTGAAATTATATGTGATTGTGGTTGTATGACGCAACTAGGATCATTTGGTAAAGTGATGAGCGACAGATGTAAAAGATTAAAATCAGAAGAAAAGAGTAATGCTATTAAGGGATGCTTTGGTTGTTTGGGATGCTTAGGAATTATAGTATTTTTGTTGTTCGTGCTCCTGATGTGGGTGGCAAAATGATTACACACCGAGAACAGATGGCAGAAAAAGAAGTCACTTTTTGTCCGGAAACCCTTTTAGGAGAGACGCATGATAGAATTCACAGCGAATCGCTTGACAGTCTCCGAGATTCGTTGTATAATGGAAGTAAGGCGGCGTAGCTCAGTGGTAGAATGCGCTTGGCTCTGGTTTCCGAGTGGACGTAGGTTCGAGCCCTACCGCCGCCATTTGAAATACCCAATCGAACTTAGAATAAATCGATAGAATTGATTCTAGTCGTTTTTGTATATAATCCATTATGGGAGATTTTATGATGGGGAATGTACAGAAACGACTTTCTAAACGTAGATTGGAAATGGGAGAAGAAGCTTGGGCGGAATATCAAAAGGATAGAGTCCGCCGGACATCCAAGGCTCAATATGAGCATAGGAAATCTCAAGGCTTTTTTGATGGTAGTCGCAGAGAGATTAAATTCAAGCTCATAGAATATAAGGGTGGTAAATGTGAGAGATGTGGTTATGATAGAGGCTGTCCGTCTGCATATGATTTCCACCATATAGATCCTGAACAAAAGAGTTTTTCATTATCTCATGTAAGCCCCAGTTGGAAATGGGAAACGTTAATCGCAGAGGTAGATAAGTGTCAATTGCTTTGTAAGAATTGCCATGCTGAAGTAGAAGAAGAGAAGTGTGAAAGAAATTGGGAACGCAAAAGAAAAGAAAGCATAGCTTATTACAAGCAATATATCGATGAAAAAAATGCCAATACGATAACGCCACCATCAAAAATACAATGGCATAAAGATAAACCGTTGGGTGTTGATAAATGCGGGGTGTGTGGTAGAGATTTCTATAAGCTTAAGTTGGAACAGAAATATTGCTCTGATAAATGTGGAAGACTTTCCAGAAGAGTAACGGAGAGACCAAATAAAGAAGAACTGGGAAATCTCATAGAAAATAATTCCTGGTGTGCCATCGGCAGGATGTATAATGTTTCTGATAATGCTGTTCGTAAATGGGCAAAACAATACGATATAATAGGGCAAAACTTAGCAGGGTAGCTCAGATGGCAAATAGAGCGACTGGCACTTGAAATCCGGTCGGACGCAGGTTCGAGCCCTGGTACCCGCTATTTTGGAGATGTGACATGAAAGAATTGATCGAATCCCTGAAGCAACGTTGGTCTCCTGAAAATGCAATAGATGCCATCCTTGAAACAGATCTTCCTTTGAGCCCATCCCAAAAGAAAGTTTTTTCCAAGATGTCGCGTTCTCGTTCTTACATGCCGACTCAATTCCGCAGCGCACAATCCAAAGAACGCCAAATCAAAACTGCCACCGAATTGTTTCCGGAGGTGCCCCCTCCTATTGACAACACTTACTATGAAGCCGTCTCCTATCTTGGACGACTGAAGCAAAGCATGTCCGTCAAAGGTAATGATTTTCTCAGAGACCGTGATGCTCGCGAAGGCAGAGATGTCAAGGGTTTATTTCATGGCCATCGAGCTTACAACAAGCGTTTTCGATTTTTGGCCAGATTTGAAGAACATCTTCAGTCGTGGGGCGTTTCTTCTGTTATGTGCGATCTGATGCAAATTGCTAAGTCTCGTTTGGCCGTCAGAATCCGTCCTGAAATGATCACCGACTTGGCTACCGCTTGTTTCCTGGCCTATATGACGGCGGCCATGAACAGGCGTTCAATTTTCACATTTGGCAGACAAAAGAGAGCATATGATGAAGTAGCCGACTTGCTCTTCAGCAAATTGAAGTCAGATGCCAACTGGCTTGCTATTGCATATGTCCATCCAGTACCAGAAGTTCTTGAGCATTTGACTCATGAAGAACAAGGTAAGCTTTTGGGCGAATGGTACAATGTCATGATGACTTCTGCTAAGATTCTTCGTGAATTGAGTGATACCGTTAACCTTGAAACTATGATCGTCCACAGAGGCAATGATTCTTCGACTTGGAATGAAGCGGCTGGTGCTTACAACAAGGCGAGAGATGGTTGGATCAATACATTGTATTCCATGGGGGCGGAGAATCTTCTGGAAACTTTTGCGCCGCCCAAGGCTCTGCGTTTGATGGCAGCCGATGTCGCCTGGGGGCATCGTGTTTTCGGCGAAGGCGCTGACCCAGATAATGCTGTGTGGAATGACTTGCCTAAACCTTGGCAAGTTGTTGTGGATGGTGTGCCATGTGCGCGCGAGACCATTGAAGCTGTCTGCAATCATCATCAAGTGGAAGGCAGAGGTTGGATTGCACCTCGTTCGAAGACTGTAGCGGCTTTCAGCCCAACCCCAGAATTGGTGCATGGGGTGGTCATATCTTGCCCAGAATTGGCGCTGCGACTTCGCAAGGCAGGATACTTTGGTGGTCCAAGCAAGAAAATGCCGAATGAATGGATTCCAATTGAAAAAGAATTGGATGGGTTGACAGTGGTTGTCAGCGACCCCGAAGAAAGAGAGCGCATGATCCAAGAGGTTGATGAGTTCTTTGATCAATTTGTCAATGCATCGCAATGATAGACTCGTATTCAAATCTTCCAAGGAGAAATGAATGATAGAATTTCAGGCCGAAGGCAAAATGGCGCTTTTCACGCCTCCCGAATCTAGGGTAGAACGTTTTAGCTATATGGTCCCAACTCCATCAGCAGCTAGAGGAGTAGCAGAAAGTATCTATTGGAAACCACAATTTAAAATAAGAGTTAGACGTATTTCTATTCTGAAAGACTTCAATTTTATTACCGTAAACAAAATGAGCTAAAAGCCTTTCCTATAAATTGTATCATTGAGGATCAAAGAACTCAACGCACCAATGTTTATCTTTATGATGTGGCTTATAAAATCCAAATAGAATTTCTATTGAAAAATAAAGCAGAAGATGATACAATCCCTGTTGTCATAAGAAAATATTCTGATTGTGAATCTCTGATAAGTAAAATCGTAGATAATGAATTGCCAAGTATTTCAGATTTTAGGGCGCTTGATCAATATAAGATAAATCTAAGGCTTAAAGTTTTCGAGAAATACTTTAAGCAAGGATTAATCTCCGAAGAAAAAACTATATACATATGGGATGGTGCTTATAGTAATAAGATTGATCTTGAACGGGACGGGTTTAGTGCTCAGGATCTGGTAGTATAAATTCCTCGGAACAGCTTGACACCATTCATAGCATATTATATAATAGAGATATGGGAGCATCGGTGAATCAGCCGATCATGAAAACTTGGCGAGTGACAATTTCACAAAATGATGCTGCATACAATCGCCAGGATCACTTTGACGTTGAGGCTGATTCTGATGTGGGAGCATTGGCTAAAGCGGTAACTCTTTATTCCACACAGAGTAAATGGGGATGGCCAATTTCAACCTATCCTCGCAAAACAGCGTGGCGGATTGAGGTATTGGAGATAGACGAAGGGAACACGAAATGATAGCAAAACTGGGCGTAGTTTATGATGATAATAGGATAAAACCAGAGAATAATCATCTCACATCTTTTGCCATTGCATTGCAAAAGATGTTGGACTGGGGTCTCAGTATCTGTACTGGGCCAAGAAGTTATAACGGTTGGAAAGAAGAGGTAGTGCTAACAGATGCCGCGTCTGGATTTATGGCCATTGATTGGTGGGCAGATTTACAGAAAATGGCGTCAGACCATCGTTACACAACCGTTTCAGATTATGCTGATAACAATCGGAGTTGGCGCGTCCTTGATGTCCAACATCCGACAGAATGGTCAATTAGTTTCACAATTGAATGGGGAGTTTGAATAGCTGGAATATGTAGCACTGAGATAGTCCAGAGAATTAATGAAAGGACGGTAAGAAATGCACTACCTAGTTGTTGGAGTTTTATGGGGAGCTTACGCTGCTGCCCGCAATCACAGACTGCATCCTGAAGTTGAATCGTATAAACATGCGCTTACTTTTATCACAAATTGTATTATTTGGCCATTTTGCATGGTGATCGCTACGATAGCTGAGGTATGTGGAGAAGATACTATTGTCGAAGCGGTCAATCGCCGATGTAAAAGAAGTTAGGAAGATTTGAAATGGCTGCATCAATACAGAATATTAGAGATTGGTTCAGAGAAGGTGTAGCAAACGGTAAAGATTATATGGTCATTGTATGTGATACATATGACTATGAGGATTATCCTTTATTTTGTTCTGAAAGTACACTTTCTCAGCTTCTCCACTCTTATAGAGAAGCAGATATGCAAATAATCATGGAAATTTATGATTTGCGAAAAGACATAGCAGCACAAATATCGAAAGAGAGAACTGGTTCTTTTGATGTCGCAGAAGATATTGTAGCAGGAACATTTCAATGTCAAAATATAGAAAGCTCCATATAGGTGATGAAGTCTGGCAATATAAAATAGGACATGGCTCCATTGATATTCGAGCACCTAAGAGCAAAGAGAATCCTAAAGGTAAACGGTTTAATATTGGATTCGGGAAATTGTATCTAGCTGGACATAATGCAGACTCTCGTAATGTAGGCCCTCAAGAAATAAAAAATTATATTGTTTATTTTCTCTTATGAGTGGTTATAATTATTTGTACTGCCGGGATGCGCCGAGTTGGTCGAAGGCACCGCATTTGTAACGCGGAAATCCGTCGTGGGTTCGAATCCCACTCCCGGCCTGTTCTCCGAGAAGAAAATGCCCCAAATGCCCCAAATGCCCCAAAAGTCTCAGAA
>Ga0172370_10004353_pt1 | contig 19011 bp, 11 predicted proteins | sample LakKiv5m_FD_114538 | JGI IMG/M metagenome (GOLD analysis project Ga0172370, IMG submission 114538) | Freshwater microbial communities from Kabuno Bay, South-Kivu, Congo - kab_022012_11.5m | ecosystem: Environmental > Aquatic > Freshwater > Lake | place: Democratic Republic of the Congo...
CAAAGGCGAAAATCACACCTGGCTGTACGCATGTGCCGGCCAGCGGGGCCTGCGATGACGGCGACTTGTGCACCAAGGACGACGCGTGCAACCAGGGCATCTGCGTGTCCGGTGCCAAGATCGACTGCAATGACAGCAATGGCTGCACGGCCGACGTGTGCGATCCGGCTCAGGGCTGCGTCCACGTCAAGACATCGGATCCCTGTGACGACGGCAATCTGTGCACCGACGGCGATGTGTGCAAGGCGGGCAAGTGCGCGGCGGGCGCGGCGAAGAACTGCGACGACGCCAAACCGTGCACCCTCGATGCCTGCAGCTTGACGACGGGACAGTGCACCCACGACGACACGGTCGCGGGCGCCATCGTGTGCGACGACGGCATCGCTTGCACGACAGATACCTGCGACCTCGTCAAGGGCTGTGCCCACGTCGCATCGGCGGCCAGTTGCGACGACGGCATCGCTTGCACCAAGGACGCATGCGACAAGGGCCTGGGCTGCTCGCACGCGGCGGATGCGTCGGCGTGCAAAGACAGCGACGTGTGCACCGACGATGCGTGTGCATTGGGCAAAGGCTGCGTGCATACGCCGACGTGGAACGGCGCTGCGTGTGCCGACGGCGATCCGTGCACGATCGGCGATGCGTGCGACGCTGGCGCCTGCAAGAGTGGCAGCGCCGTCCCCGGTTGCGGCGCAGCTGCCACGGCTTGCGACGGCAAGGCAGATGGCGATGCATGCGACGATGCCAATGCCTGCACCAGTGCGTCCAAGTGCCTGGGCGGCGTGTGCAAAGCGGCGGTGAACTTGTACCGGGTGCGCAGTGCGGCGGGCACGGGCACGGCGACAACGGCGGATGGCTTGAAGCCCCAAGTCGCGCTGAACAATCCGCAGGGCGTAGCGGTCGACAGCGCCGGCAATGTATGGATCTCGCAGTGGAATGACAAGGTCATTCGCCGGCTGGCTCCCGATGGCAGCGTGGTCACCGTGGCCGGCGCGCACTACACGAGCGGCGCCGCGTTCGCCGACGCCAAAGGCTCTGCGGCGCGTTTCGGCGGCTTGGGGCAGTTGGTGGTGGACAAGGACGGCACGGTGTTCATCGCGGATTCAGGCAACAACCGCATCCGCAAGATGACGCCAGACGGCACGGTGACCACGCTCGCCGGCAGCACGTCGGGCTTTGCCGACGGCAAGGGCGCTGCCGCCAAGTTCAAGGCGCCGACGGGTCTGGCGCTCGCAGCCGACGGCACGCTGTTTGTCGCGGACGAGAACAACAATCGCATCCGTAAAGTTGCGCCAGACGGCACCGTCAGCACCTTTGCCGGCAGCGGCACCGATGGCTACAAGGAGGGCGTCGGCAGCGCGGCAAACTTCAGCCTGCCCTACGGGTTGGCGCTGGGCAAGGATGGATCGCTGTACGTCACCGAGTGGAATGGTCATCGCGTTCGCAAGGTTGCAGCGGACGGCACGACCAGTCTGCTGGCCGGCTCGGCGACGGCGGCGTATGGAGCGACGGACGCAAAAGGCGCCGCGGCCTTGTTCCACAACCCGGCCGGCATCGCCGTCGAGCCGTCCGGGATCATCTGGCTCGCCGACAACTACGAAAGCCGAGTGCGCCGGATCGATCCGGACGGCACGGTCACGACGGTCGCAGGTTCCAGCTTTGCCTTTGCCGATGGCGACGGCACGGCGGCGAAGTTCAAGAATCCCGACGGTGTAGCGCTCGATGCCGCGGGCAACCTCTATATCGCCGATTCCGGCAACCACCGGATTCGCAAGATGGAGCTCATCACGCACACCTGTGACGACGCCGATGCTTGCACTGCCGACACTTGCGACACCAGCAGCGGCGCGTGCGGCCATGACGCCGTGAAATGGTGCGACGACGGCAACGCCTGCACTGCCGACACCTGCGATGCGGCCAGCGGCGCGTGCAACCACGGCGTGGTGCCGGACGGCGAGCCTTGCGACGACGGCGATCCCTGCGGCATCGCCGTGGAATGCAACCGTGGACAATGCGGGCCGACGACATTGGTTTCGACCTGGGCCGGCTCGACTGCCGGCGAATCGGACGGCGCGTTGCTCTCGGCGCAATTCAACAACGCGACCGATGTGATCCCAGATGGTCAGCAGGGCTACTACATCAGCGACACGGACAACCACTTGATTCGCCACGTGACGCCGCAGGGCCTGGTGCAGACGGTCGCGGGTCAGCCCTATCTCGGCGGCGGATTCGCGGACGGTCAGGCGACGCTGGCGCGTTTGAACCGGCCGCAGCAATTGGCGCTGGATGCAGCGGGGAACCTGCTGATCGCCGACGACAACAACCACCGCATTCGCAAGATGACGCCGGACGGTGTGGTGACGACCCTGGCGGGCACGGGTGCGGCGGGCACGGTCAACGGTCCCGTCGGCACGGCGACGTTCAAGCATCCATTCGGTCTGCTGATGGCGCCGGACGGCGTGCTGTACGTGTCCGAGTACGGTGCGCATGACATCCGGCGCATCACGCCCGGCGGCGATGTGACGACCCTGGCTGGTACGGGCGTCGCCGGTTTTGTCGATGGCCCGGTGGCTTCGGCACAATTCAACGACCCGGAGGGCCTCGCCCTGGACGGTGCCGGCAACCTCTACGTCGCCGACTCGTCCAACCATGCCATCCGCCGCGTCAGTCCAGACGGCATCGTGAGCACCGTCGCCGGTTCAGGATTGTCGGGCGCCGTCGATGGACCCGGCATCGCCGGCCCGCGCTTTGCCGGTCCCACAGGCGTCGCCATCGACGCGTCCGGCAACATCCTGGTGAGCGAGTACAACAACACCCGTATCCGCGCGATTCTGGGCGATGGCCGCATCGTGTCCTTGGCAGGCGGCGCGAGCGGCTCCGCCGATGGCCTCGGCTCGGCGGCAAGCTTCAAGTCGCCTGTCAATTTGCGGGTGCTCGGCAACGGCGACGTGCTCGTCGCGGATCGCGGCAGCTACCGCATCCGCAAGCTGACCAGCATCGCCAAATCCTGCGACGACACGAATTCTTGCACGCTCGACAGTTGCCCGAGCCACAAGGGCTGTGTCCACACCCCGGCCATCGACGGCACGCTCTGCGCAGATTCCAGCCCCTGTACCGCGGGAGATGCCTGTCTGGCCGGCCAATGCACTGCAGGCGCTGCGGTCGCTGGTTGCACGTGCACCAGCGCAGTAAACGGCGGTTGTGACGACGCCAATGCTTGCACCATCGACACCTGCGACGCGGCGAAGGGCTGTCAGCATGGGTCCTTGCCCGACGGCGCTGCCTGCAATGACGCCAGCGCGTGCACGACCGGCGAAGTTTGCGCGGCGGGCGCTTGCGTACCGAATCCGTCGGCCTGGATTGTCGAGCATTTTGCGGGCTCCGACGAAGTCGCCAGCGGGTCAGGCGCCGGCCTGCAAGACGGTGCGCGCGTGCCGCTCGGCGGATCGACGGCCGTCTCCCTGTGGAAGAACCCATCCGGCATCGCGATCGACACCAAGGGCAACTTGTGGGTGGCCGACTACGGCAACCAGGTCGTGCGCCGCATCGCACCCGATGGCAGGGTCGAGACGATGGCGGGCAATCCCTACGCCTCTGCCGCGGGATTTGCCGACGGCTGGGTCACGGCGGCGCAACTGCACAATCCGGAGGATGTCGGCACGGATGCCGCTGGCAACGTGTACATCTCGGATGCGTACAACCATGCGATCCGCAAGCTGACGCCAGATGGCCAGGTGACGACGCTGGCCGGCAACGGCACGACAGGATTCGCGGACGGCACGGGCAGCGATGCGCGCTTCAAGTATCCGCGCGGCATCGCGGTCGATCCGATCGGCACGGTCTACGTCGCCGACATGGCCAACCACCGCATCCGCCGCATCTCGCCGGCCGGCGTGGTCGATACGCTGGCGGGTAGCGGTGTTCCAGGCATGGCCGACGGCACCGCCGCAGTGGCCCAGTTCAACAACCCGTACGACGTCGCCATCGGACCCGACGGCGCGTTCTACATTGCCGACTCCAGCAACCACGCGATCCGCCGCGTCACGGCCGGCGGCGTCGTCACCACGGTCGTCGGCGGCATGAGCGCCGGCTACCAGGACGGCAGTGGCCTGTTGGCGGCCCGCCTCAACTCGCCGCGCGCTGTTGCGGTGACCGCGGACGGCCGTCTGTTCGTTTCAGAGTCGGGCAACGACCGCGTGCGCATGATCGTGCCGGGCCTGGTTCCCGTCGTCACGACGATCGCCGGCACCGGCGTGGCCGGCACCAAGAACGGCCCCGGCAACGTCGCCACCTTCAACGGCGTGGGCGGCCTCGTCTTGGACAGCAAGGGCCGCCTGTACATGCCCGATTCCGACAACCACCGCATCCGCCGCTTGAGGCCCGCGGGTGCCAGTTGCGATGACGGCAACCCCTGCACCCTCGACACCTGCCAGCCAGGCACGGGCTGCACCTTTGCCACGGCCGCCGCCGAAATCGCCTGCCCGGACGGCGGGCCCTGCCACGACGCGACCTGCGATGCCAAGACAGGGCGTTGTTCCTATCCAGCCAAAGCCGAAGGTGTCTTGTGCGGAGCAGCGGGATCCTGTGCGGATCAGTGCGGCGGCGGCACCTGCGAGACGATGGCTGTCGTGACGACCGCGATCGGCACGGGCACCGCGAGTTCGAACGACGGTGCGGCGGCCCAAGCGACCCTGAACAGCCCGCAAGGCGTGTGCATCGGCAGCGACGGCGCCGTGTACGTCTCCGAGTACAACGGCCACCGCATCCGCAAAATGGCGCCGGACGGCACCGTCACCACGCTGGCCGGATCGAGCGCGGGCTATGCAGAAGGAACAGGATCGCAAGCTCAATTCAGCAATCCAGCCGGTATCGATGTCGACAAGGCGGGTAATGTCTATGTCGCGGATCGCTCGAACCACCGCATTCGCAAGATCTCGCCGGCAGGCTTTGTAACGACACTGGCCGGTTCCAGCAAGGGTTGGAAGGACGGGCCAGGCGCCTTGTCGCAATTCAACCTGCCCTACGCCTTGGATGTCGACGATGACGGCGTGGTCTGGGTCGCCGACACGGGCAACCACATGATCCGCAAGATCGCGGTCAACGGCGATGTGACCACCGTCGTCGGGCAGACGGCCTACGGTTGGGTCGACGGCAGCAAGTCCGTGGCGCGGTTCTACACGCCCAACGGCATCTTGAGCGACGGCAAGGGGGGGCTCTGGGTCACCGACTGGGGCAATGCCGCCGTGCGCCACATCGACGCGCAAGGCACGGTGACGACGCTCGCCGGCGGCAACAGCGCCGGGTTTGTCAGCGGTCACGGCCGCGTCGCTGGGCGCTTCAACGGTCCCGTCGGCCTGGCGGCCTTGCCCGATGCGTCGCTGCTGGTGGCGGATTACAACAACCATTCGATCCGGCGCGTCTTCGCGGACGGCAGCGTGCTGACCATCGCCGGCAACGGCACGGCCGGGTCGGCCACCGGTTTTGGTGTCGAGGCGCGCCTGAACAGCCCGACGGCGCTCGCGCGCAGTGCCAGCGGCGACATCTACGTGGCCGACACCTTCAACCACCGCGTGCGCAAGCTGTCGCTCGCCCTGGAAAGCTGCGCGGATCTCGCCGGCGCCAGCAAGTACGCAGCCGGAGCCTCCTGCAAGGCCATCCAAACGACGTACAAATGGAGCGGTCTCAGCACCGTCTGGGTCGACCCGAGCGGCGCGAGTGCCAGCGACGCCATCGCCACGCAATGCGACATGGCGACCGAAGGGGGCGGCTGGACCCGTGTCGACGCGACCATGAACGTCGACGCCGTCAATACGTTGAAAGGCAGCCCTGGGCGGGAGTTGCTCAAGTGCAGCGACGCTGGCGTCTCGTACTTGATGTCGCCCGCGACCGACACGCCGTGGGCGTGGACCAACAAGGCCGCCGTGCCGGGAACCTGGAGCGTATCGGGCGCCCCCATGACCTGCGGCGCCGATGCCAGCTTCACCGCGATACCCTGCGGTTGGGGTTTTGGCTGCTCGAACGGCGCGAGCGCCGCCTTCGTCCTGCCCGGCATGTCGAGCGTCAACCAATGCGCTGACGACAAGACGCTGGCCACCAGCACCGCGTTCTCGATTTGCGACGGCAAGGGCGGCTATGGCGGCTGGCGCATCTATGTCCGCGCGGATTGACGGGCCCAGGCGGCAGTAGTCGCAGGGGGTAGTCGAGCACCCCTTGGCACAATGGCGGGATTGTCGCAGGGGGTAGTCGGGTACCCCCCTGGCCAAGTCGGCAGTAGTCGCAGGGGGTAGTCGGGTACCCCCTGGCCATGTCGGCAGTAGTCGCAGGGGGTAGTCGGGTACCCCCCTGGCCAGGTCGGCAGAGGATGCAAGGGGTAGTCGGATGCCTGCTGGGCTAGCGGGCTGGTGCGGCGGCGCGGCCAAGACGCGTGCCCGCTACTTCCCCATCGGTTCCACCGGCGTACGCGGATAGAGCGCCTCGCCTTTGACGCGCGCCTCGATCGCCGCCATCGCCGCCAGCACCAGATCCTCGCGAAACGGCCGCGCCACGATTTGCACGCCGACCGGCAGACCATCGCTCTGCGCTTGCACTTGCGCACAGCGTTTTTCGACCGTGTCCGAGACCTGCGGCCGCTGCAGTTCGTCGTCGCGCACCCGCGTCACCGGCGCCACGCCGGCCGGAAAATTGAGCATCACATAGCGGAACGAATACGACAGCGTCAGCGTCAGGTCGCCCGAAGTGCCAATCGGCATCGCCGGCAGCGCGTGGGGCGGACACAGCACCAGATCCAGGCCGGCGGCATTCCAGGCATCGAATTCGGCACGGCGCATCACGGTTCGCTCGGCGGTCAGGCGCCAGACCTCGTCCACCGGCTTGGCGCCCAGCGAACGCAGCAGCCGCGCCAGCCGTTCTTGTTTGCGCCCCGCCAGCACCGCCCCCGCCAGTTTGCGCACCGGCCCCGGCAAGCGCGCCACCCGCATCGATGGCTTGATCTGGCGGCAGACATCCTCGCCCGCCATCAACTTTTCCATCGTCGCACCACCATCGGCACTGATGGCACCCAGCCAGACATACAGCAGATCCTGAGCAGACGGCGGCGTATATTCGACCAGTGTCGCGCCGGCATCGCGCAGCGCATCCGCGGCCATGCGCACCGCCCGCTGGACGCTCGTCGCCGGTGTCAGAAAGCCGTCATCGAGGAAATAGCCAACCCGCAAGCCGCTCAAGTCGATGGCCTCCGGGCGGCCGATGCCCAGCGGCGCCACCGCCGGATCGAGGTTGCCTTGGCGCACCGGATCGAGCGCGCGCATCACCAGCGCCACATCCGCCGCCGTACGCGCCAGCGGGCCCATCTGCGAGCGCACCATCTCCTGACCGGGAATCGCGCCTTGAGAACCGCGGTTGCTCCACCGATCGAGGGTGGGCTTGAGGCCAAAGATGCCGCAGAAATGCGCGGGAATGCGGATCGAGCCGCCGATGTCGGTGCCGATGCCCAGCGGCGATTGGCCGGTCGCCACCGCCGCAGCCTCGCCGCCGCTGGAACCGCCCGGACTGCGATCGAGGTGCCAAGGGTTGCGGGTGATGCCCCAGATCGCGTTCTCCGTTTCCACCGCCAGCAGCAGTTGCGGCACATTGGTCTTGCCGAGCACGATGGCGCCGGCCTCGCGCAACAGCTTGACGACGACCGCATCCTGAGCCGCCGGCTTGCCTTGCCGCGACTTGAGGCCGAGGGTCGAATCCGTGCCTGCGATATCGATGTTCTCCTTGATGGAAATCGGCAAGCCATGCAGCGGCCCGAGGTTCTCGCCCCTGGCGCGCGCCGCATCGAGGTGCGCGGCCTCGGCCAGCGCGCGTTCGTCGAAACGCTGGATGAAGGCGTGCACCTGCGGGTCGACCTCGGCACTGCGGGCGATGAGGGCCTGCACAGCCTCGACCGACGTGGTCTGGCGGCCTTGCAGGGCGACAAGGAGTTCACTGGCGGACAGTTCGTGGATCTGCATGCGGGGGAGCATAGCGGGTCGCGGGTGCGGCGTCAGCTTGTCAGAAGCCTGGCGCTGCGGCGGTCGCAAAGTCGGTGAGTCCTGCCGAAACCGCCCTCGCCCTGCCGCCAGCGGCGGCGCTGGCCATCCGTGTCTTGTCCTGCACCACCGGCAGCGGCGGCAGCGGCCACGAGAACGGGAAAAGCGATGTGCGTCAGCACGCGGCGTAGCGAGCCCGAAGGCGCTCGCCCACCGGAGCCGGAGCCCGAACCGAAGCCCGAACCGCGCAGGCATCATGTCGCGCTACGGGTAGCCGCGGGCGCAGCGCAGGCCCAGATAGAACCCGTACGATTTGTCATTGTAGCTGCGCAAACTTGTCCGCACGACGGGGGCGTAGTTGTCGAAGCCACCGCCGCGAGTGAGAGGGCGTCTTCAAATCATCGCCGGCTGCGGACGCGGATCCTGGCCATCTCGCGGCTTACGTTCTCGCTCCCTCGGTCGCACCACCGCAAGTGGGGCTCGGTCGGTCGCTCCGGGCGCGCTCGCGATCTGGCTCAGGCTCCACATCCTAGCTTCGACGCCGTTTTGAATACACCCTCTTACGCGAATATCCTCGCGGCGGTTGCGCCCAGCAAGCGCCATGCAGGCAGTCTCAAGCGGCTGAACAGCGACAGGCTCCTCGACTGGACTCGGCCACCCGTTGGCGCACACTGCGCCGCAACACGCGGCGCTGCGCCGCAACCCGACAAGCGTGCTCAACTTCCCTTTGCCGGTGCTCGCCCTGAACCCAGGAATCGCCATCCCACGGCACATCGCGGGCCTCCTCGCCTCGGCGACGGATGCCTTGAACGCCTGCGGGGCCGGTGGCGGCCGCCGCTGCGCGGGCGTGCGGGCTGGGGGTTGCGGACAGGCGCTGCGCCGTCGTGATGGGCGGCGCCGACACGATGCAGGCCCGTCGATTTTCTCCGACGGACGATTGAAGCGTTCGGATGACGTGAGGCTGCCATGATTTCCCACCCGGCACCCGGCACCCGGCACCCGGCACCCGGCACCCGGCACCCGGCCTTTGCCGCGCCACCGGCTACATGGCGCTGGCCTGCCTCTTGTTGGCCTACTGCATCAGCGAAAGCGAACTGTTGAGCAACAGCAGATGGGGCCAGATCCCGGCCATGAACGACGGCACCGCGGTTCGGCCGTTTGCCTGTCGGACCCTCATTCCATGGATCGTCCAGGCGATGGTGGTGGTGACACCCGCGTCCGTGCAAGTCTGGATCACTGACATCGCAACGCATTTTGTCCACGGCCCGACGTACGCGATCTGGCGCGACTGGGCGGGTCGCGATGACCTCACCGTGCTCGTCAGGGCGCCCGGCGCCGTCTACCCTGCCGCCCTGGCACTTGCCTGGATGTGGTTGAGCCTTCTCGCGTACGCGTATGCCGTTCGAGCCCTTGCGCGGCATTTCTTTCCCGGCAGCGTCACAGTGGAAGTCGCGCCCATCGTCGCCGTCATAGCGCTGACGCCTTTTTGCGCGATCTACCTCAAGGTGTATGACTTCGCGACACCGGCACTGATGGCGCTGTGCCTGCTGCAGATGTTCAAACAGCGTTGGCGCATGGCATTTTTCGTGTTTGCCATCGGCTGTCTGAACAAGGAGACCATGGTGCTGGCGCTTCTGGCGTACGCAGCGCTCCATCGCAGGTCGTGGCGAGCGCCCGCGTTCCGGCACCGGCTGCTGGCCTTTGTTTCTCTATGGATGGTGATAGGGGTGATGCTCGACACGGCGTTTGGCAGCCGCATCGGCGGACGCGTTGAACCATCGATTTCCACCATGCTTCACGCGATCTCGGCACTGGACCTGCAGGACCTGGCGATCCTGTTCACCCTTGCCGGACTGATCGCAGCGTCGGCTCGCTGTGTGCCACGCGATCTGGCGCTGCCCGCTCTTGGCGTGCTTGCCGGCAACCTGTTGCTCTTTCTCGGCTTCGGCAATCCTGGAGAGTTCCGTGTTTTCTTCGATAGTTTTCCGCTGCTGACCGTCATGCTGACGCGCGCCGTGATGATGGCGACACAGTCGGAGACGTAGAAGGAACGGCGATCCATCAGCGCCGTGGCAGGTGCGCCGCACGGTACGCCCGAAGCCCTGGATCCTGAGGGCCCAATGCCAGTTGTAACGCAGCCAGCCAGCGCGGAGGATCCCACAGCGATCCACGCGTGACCTGCGAAAGCAGGTGGTAGAAGGCGCCCAGGCGGAGGTCCTCCAGGCGGACCTGGCCGGAGACCAGCGTGTCCCAGTAGCCCTGTGGTACTGCCCGTTCAAAGTGACCGATGCGCCAATGGGTGGCGTCCGCGATCGGCAGGCGCGCGAGAAGGGGGTCAGTGAGGGCCAGGCGATCCATCACATACACATCGGGACCGGCGTAGTACCCGAACAAGCCGACTGCCTGTTGCGACGTGATGGGCGGCCCGTTTGCGGCCATGTGCTTGCCGTCGACGACCCAAGCGTGATCCTCGACCGATTTCGAACGGTCGTTGCGCAATAAGCCGGTGAACTCGTAGAAAAACGCTCTCTCGTCTACGATGCCGTTGGCGGCCGGCCCTGCGTGACAGCGTCCCGGCGCAGCAATCGGCGGCGCCGCGGTGGCGGCTGAGACGGCAACAAGCAGGGCCGCTGCAGCAGCACTTCGGCCAACCGTCATCGCGGCAGGCCAGGCGCAGACCAGGAGGCACGTCGCGACAACCGCTGGAAATGCGAAGAGGCGCCCGCTCATGAAATCGCCTCCGATCCAGAGCACATACAGCAGGTACACGGCGATACCGAGCGCAGCGCCGAGGGCTTGTCTGTCGCGCTGCAGCGCTACGGCGGCACTTGTCGCGCCTGCGATGAGTGCCAAGGTCACAGGGTCGCGGTGCAACGAGTCGGCGACATAGTGCAAGCCTTGGGGCAGCAGGTCCGCCGCAGCGAGGCCAGTATCCAGCTTGGCGTAGGCGGTATTGGGAACGAGCGAACCGTAGTAGAACACGGAAAACAGCTCCCAAGCCGCGAGCGGGGAAAAAGCCAGAAGCGCAAGACGCCATTCGCGCCTGCGTTCGTAGAGGCGCGCAGCAGCAATCGGGCCAAACACCAGCAACGTATCCAGGCGATTGAGCGCCGCGAGCCCAATCGTGCACCAGAGCAACGACGGCTGATCGAGGCGCCATGCGCCGAACAGGGCTGCGGTCAGCAGAAACGTCAGTGGTGTTTCCAGGCCCGAAGTCGCGAAGTCGGCCACCGCCTTGGACAGGGCGAGCGCAGTCAATCCAACGATCACAGCGGCATGGCTTTGAGCCGTCATGCGCACGAAGAGCCCAGCAAACACGCCGATGCACAGCAGCGAGGCCACCATGGCGGTGACGTAGGGATCCTCGATCCAGGCCTGGAACCAGGCCAGAAGCAGCAGCCAGAGCGGATGGGTAAAGGCCTGGACGCGCTCGCCGACGTTCCATACAAGTCCATGGCCTTGTAACCAGTTGTCGACCGTCCGCAACGTGATGTAGGCGTCGTCGCACAGCCATGCGGCGTTGAGCACCGCGTAGGCGAACAGCGCGATCGACAGCCAGACAGCCAGGTGCCGAGCACGACAAGGTGCCTTCGGCGGGGCGGGCCGGGTCGCCGGCACCTGCCTGGGGTCCTGGCCGGCAAGAGACATAGGCGCGTCAAGCACGATCCGTCCCTCGTTCATCGGAGAGGATGGCCCTGTGGTCCGGCTACCGCCAAAAAAGCCTACGCTCGCCCCTAAGTAGAAACTGGAGTGTAACACACTAATTTCATTCATACCGGGTGCCAGAGGCATTTGAACTAGACCCAGCTGCCATGCGCCATCTACCAGCACCCACAGGCGAAACACGTACTCGTAGCGCGCGCCCCGCCACCTCGTAGCGCAGCGTGTCGCCCTGCCCCTGACCCGGCACCACCGCGCGGCCGACGCAGGCCTGTAGCCCGCTCGGTTTCCCATGCCCTCCTCCCTGCCACGCTGGCGTGGCGGCCCGAGGCGCGCGAGGTCGGGCGCCCGCGACGCCGACACCCTAGGCTGCCAAGCTACTCGCGCGCCACTCCGTGGTCAAGGTTGTGTTTCATTGAGGTTTTGGTTGTTGAGGGACGGAGCCAGGCGTCGCCGCGACACGCCAGGCAGCCAGGCGCCGGGAGCGACGCACTGGACAGCGATCGCCCGCGGACCTTGGGACGTGTCGACGTTGAACGCCCATCGCGACCCATGAGGCCACGCCCACCTGGACGCGATGCCCCGACACCGGCACCATCCGGCGCCCTTTCGCGGAGGCTCCATGCGCACCTTGATCTGCATCCTGCTCAGCATCCTCGCCGGTTGCGCCGCCAGCCACCCGCTCAGCCTGGCCGTCCCCGGCGACTGCGCCAGCATCGGCGTCGCCATCGCGCAGATCAAGGCGGGAGGCAGAGCCAAGGAAGTCGACCCAAGTGGCGGTGGCCACCTGCGTGTCGGTCAGGCTGCAGTGGTGGCTGGGGGCGCACAGGATGTTGCCCGTGGCGGCGTTGTCGCTCAGGGCAGGTCCGCTCGCGCACACGATGCCCCCCGGCAGAACTGATTCGTAGTCGATGTCGAAGCTGTTGCAGTAGAACTTGGTCTCGTACAGGTTGATGCGCGCGCCGTTGGGCGTGCCGCTGTCGCCAGAGCCAAAGACGCTGATGCCGGCGCGGGCATTGCGCAAGATGGTGTTGCCGCCGCGCAGCGTGATCTCGGACGCCACCGCCAGCACGCCGTCGCCGTATTTGTGTGATGCGCCTCGGGGCTGGGCCTGTCGCCCACCCTCAAGCCAACTTGCCCTGGTGCCGCACATCCTTGCCACGCAGCACGAAGATCACCTGTTCGGCCAGATTCGTGCCGTGATCGCCAATCCGCTCCAAGTACTTCGCCACGGCTTGCAGGTGAATGCCGCGCTCGACCGCGTTGGGATTCTCGCGGATGATGGCCAGCAATTCCCGAAAGACCCGGTGGTACAACTCGTCGACCTCATCGTCGCGCGCGATCACGCTCTCGGCTTTGTGCACGTCGCCTTCGATGAACGCGTCGATCGCATCGCGCACCATCGCGGCGGCGAGGCGCGCCATCGCCGGAATGTCCTCGTAGGGCGCAAGCGGCGGCAAGACCGCGAGATCGATCGCCCGCTCGCTGATGTTGACCGCCACATCGCCGATGCGCTCGATGTCGGTCACCATTTTCAAGGCCAGCGTCACGAAACGCAGATCCGATGCAACCGGCTGCCGCTTGGCCAGGATCAGCATGCACAGTTCGTCGATGCTCAGCTCCGCGCGGTTCACGCTGCGATCCATGGCAATCGTGGCGTGGGCCAGATCGGCGTCGCGTTCGACCAGCGCCTTGACCGAATTGCCGATCATCTGCTCGACCATGCCTACCATCGCCAGGATGCGATCGCGCAGCAACTGCAATTCCTGCTCGTATGTCTTGTCGGTGTGTTGCACGGCCATCTGCGCCCTTCCTCAGCCGAAACGGCCAGTGATGTAGTCCTCGGTGCGTTTCTCTGCCGGGCTGGTGAAGATCTGGTTGGTCGGACCGTGTTCGATGATTTCGCCCATGTAGAAAAACGCCGTGTAGTCGCTCACCCGTGCCGCCTGCTGCATGTTGTGCGTCACGATCACGACCGTATACCTGCCCGCCATGTCGTGGATCAACTCTTCGATGCGCGTCGTGGCAATCGGGTCGAGCGCCGAGGCCGGTTCGTCCATCAGCAGCACTTCGGGCTCCACCGCCAGCGCGCGCGCGATGCACAGGCGCTGTTGCTGCCCGCCCGAGAGCGACAAGCCGGAAGCATCGAGTCGATCCTGCACTTCCTCCCACAGCGCCGCCGCTTTGATCGCCGCGACGATGCGATCTTCCAGCTCGCTGCCGCGCACGCCCAGGAGCTTGGGGCCAAAGGCGACGTTCTCGCGAATCGACATCGGAAAGGGTGTCGGCTTCTGGAAGACCATGCCGACGCGGCTGCGCAGCGAAATGCCGTCGATGGCGCGTGAATCCAGGATGTCGGCCCCGTCGAGCAGCACCGCGCCGGTCGCGCGATGGCCGGGATAGAGGTCGTACATGCGGTTGTAGGTGCGGATGTGGGTCGATTTGCCGCAGCCCGACGGGCCGATGAGCGCCGTGATGCGGTTCTTGGCAATCTCGAGGTTGTTGGCCCGCAATGCCTGGCGTTCGCCATAGTAGAAGTCCAGGTTCTGCACGCGGATCTTGGGCTCGTCGGCGGCTGTCAGTGCCATGCTAGGGCCTCTTGCGGCGCAGCGTGCGCGCGGCGATGGTCAGGGCGAGAACGGCCAGGGTGATGCACAAAGCCGCTGCCCATGCGAGCTGTTGCCAGTCGCGGTAGGGACTCATGGCGTAGTTGAACAGCGTGACGTTGAGGGTGCCGATGGGGGCCAACGGATCGAAGCTCCAGTAGGGCGTATTGAGCGATGTGAAGAGCAGGGGCGCGGTCTCGCCGCCGACGCGGGCGATGGCCAGCAGCACGCCGGTCAGGATGCCGGGCAGGGCCGCGCGCACCGACACGCGCAAGATCATGATCCACGGCGGACAACCGCAGGCCAGCGCGGCTTCGCGCAGCGTCACCGGCACGGCGCGCAGCATCTCTTCGGTGGTGCGCGTGACGATGGGCAGCATCAGCAGCGCCAGGGCAACCGCGCCGGCCAGCCCCGAAAACGAACCGAGCGGCGCGACCAGCAGGCCGTAGACAAAGACGCCGATGACGATCGATGGCACGCCCATCAGCACGTCGGCGAGGAAACGGACGGCGTAGGCGATGCGGCTGCCTTGGCCGAACTCGGCGAGCCAGATGCCGGCGGCGATGCCGGTCGGAACGCCGAGGCACAGCGCGGCGCCGGTGAGGAGCAGCGTGCCGGCGATGGCATGGGCCAGGCCGCCGCCCGGAATGCCAGGGGGATTGGGCAGTTCGGTGAGCAGACGCCAGGACAGCGCGCCGCCGCCGCGGGCGATCAGCGTCCCGAGCACCCAGCACAGCGTCGCGACCGCCAAGATCAGCGCCGCCGCGGCCGCCACCATCATCGCGCGGTTGAGCAGCACGCGCCGCACGCGCGCACGCTGGGCGCGCGGATCCGACGCAAGACGGGTGGCGATCTGCGTCAAGCTCCACCTCCCTGCGCCGACGTGCGACCGACCAGCAGGCGGCCAAGAGCCAGGATGGCAAAGGTCATGGCAAAAAGCACAAGGCCCAAGGCCATCAGCGCGGACAGGTGCAGTTCGTCGGTGGCTTCGGTGAATTCGTTGGCGAGCGTCGAGGCGATGGTGCCCGATGCAGCGAACAGCGAAGGGCTGAGGCGGTGGCTGTTGCCGATGACGAAGGTGACCGCCATCGTCTCGCCCAGCGCGCGACCCAGACCGAGGATGACCGCACCGACCAGGCCGATGCGGGTGTGCGGCAAGACGACGGCGCGCACGACCTCCCAGCGTGTGGCACCCAGGCCCATGGCCGCCTCTTTGACTTGCGGCGGCACCATCGTGAACAGATCTCTGGCGATCGCAGCAATGTAGGGCACGACCATGAGCGCCAGCACGAGCGCCGCGGTGAACATCCCGATGCCGGTGGGCGCGCCTTGAAAGAACGGCAACCAGCCCAAGGTGCGTTGCAGCAGCGGCTGGGCGTGTTCGCTGAGAAAAGGCGCCAGGACGAACAGGCCCCACATGCCGTAGATGATGGAGGGAACGGCGGCCATCAGCTCGACCGCGAGACTGGCTGGACCGGCGAGCCAACGCGGCGCCAGCTCGGTCAGGAAGACGGCGACGCCCAGCGCCAGCGGAATCGCCAGCGCCAGGGCGAGGAAGGCGGATACGAGGGTGCCGACCAGCGCGGACCACGCCCCGAATTCACCATGTACGGCATCCCATTGCGAGCGCCACAGAAAAGTTGGGCCCCAGCGCAGCAGCGCCGTGGTGGCGCCCGCGGTGAGCATGGCGCCCACGGCGGCGACCACGGCGGGGATGGTGGCGGCACCGAATCCCGTCGCCAAGCGAAATGCCTGATCCGGAAGTTGCTTGCGTCGCATCATTCGGCTGCCGGTGCGGGCGGCCATACAGCCCGGCCGCCGACGGTGATGGCGGTGGTCCAGGTCGATTCAACGATCTCGACGACAGCGGGCGGCATGGGCACGTAGTGCAGGGCGCGAGCGGCTTCGGCGCCGGTCTTGTAGGCGTCGTCAAAGAAACGCAGGATGGCCAGGATCTTGGCCGGGTCGATCTGGTCCTTGTGCAGGAGGATGAACGACGCGCCGGCAATCGGCCACGCCTCCGCGCCCGTCGCGTTGGTCAGGACCACGCCCATGCCGGGCGTGCCGATCCAGTCGGCTGTGGCGGCGGCGGCTTGCACGCTGGGCATGCTGGCGCTGACGGCGCGCCCCGCGGCGTTGACCAATTGCGCGACGGTCAAGGCATTCTGCACGGCATAGGCGAGTTCCACATAACCGATCGAACCATCGACCCGCTGCACATAGGCGGCAACGCCCTCATTGCCCTTGCCGCCCACGCCCGTCGGCCAGGAAACGGACTTGTCGTTGCCGACCTGCTGCTGCCATTGCGGAGAAATTTTCGACAAGTAGTTCGTGAACAGCCAGGTCGTTCCCGAACCATCGGCGCGGTACACCGGCGTCACGGCCGTAGCCGGCAGCGTCACACCAGGGTTCAAGGCGGCGATCTTCGGATCATTCCACATCTTGATCGCGCCGAGGTACAAGCCTGCCAGCGTCGCGCCGTCCAGCGTCAACAGGCCCTTGAGCCCTTCCAAGTGCACGGCCGGCACCACCGCGCCCATCACCATCGGAAATTGGACAAGACCGGCTTCCTTGAGTTCCTCGACCTTGAGCGGCGCGTCGCTGGCGCCGAAGTCGACCGTCTTGGCCTTGATCTGGCGAATGCCGCCGCCCGAGCCGATCGACTGGTAGTTCACTTCCAGGCCGGCCTTCTGGTGGTAGTCGTGGGCCCAGCGCGCGTAGATGGGGTAGGGGAAGGTCGCGCCGGCGCCAAGAATGCCGTGCACGGCGCGGCTGGGCATCACGTTGGCGGTATTGCGTGGCGCGGCGGCGCCGGGGCGCAGCTTGTGGCCGCCGACGGGCTTGGGCTTGCAGCCAAAGGCGACCAGGCTCAGGGCGATACAAAAGGCAAATCTGGGCAGCCAGTTTGCGGAAATGGACGCGTTCACGCGGACCTCCTTGTCCTGTCGGTTCGATATGCGCTGCAGTGTGTCGAGCAAGTGTGACGCTTGGATGACAGCCGTGCAACTTCAGCCCACCGGGACAGCAGCTCCGGAGCGCCGCTGGAGTCCTGGACACCAGGAACAAAGCGGCTCAAGCTTCACCTTGGTGCGCGATCGCAGCTGTCGGAGGGGCCGGCGGACACCGATCGCGCGTCAGGCCCCGCCAACCTCCCGCTATTCCAACAGGTTGCCATGCGAACATCGATCTGCCGAGCAGCCTTGCTCGTCGCTTGCCTCAGCTGTTTCGTCGCCGTCCCGGCCTACGCGGGCCGGCCGTTCGAGGACACCGACCTCTTTTCGGGTCACACGCTGCGGCCGTCGTCCAAGGACCGCAAGCTCGCGGCGGGTGTCAACTTGCATGCCGCGCCGATGCCCTATGTGGCGCGCAAGGCGCTCAACGTGGCGGCTGACAAGGTTTCTTCGCAGTATCCAGGCGCCAAGCAACTGGTCGATGTGTTGCAGCACACGGACGCCGCCAAGATCCAGCAACTCGCCCACTCTGGCAGTGCCGATGCGGTGCGGTCGCAGATCAACGCGGATCTGAAGAAGAACGGCTTCACGCCGAACGCCGATCAACAGAAGGCCATCGACTCCATCAGTGACAGCAATGTCGCGGCCGTCGCCGACATCGCCACCATCGCCGCTACGCCCAAGAACGCCCTGGTGTTCGGCGTCGAACCGTGGTTTGAGTACAACTTCGGCACGTATGACTTGACGGCCTACCTGCCGCTAGCCGGCTTCCAGTCGCCGGACGGCACGGAACTCGAACTCGGCAACGTCAACTTCGACTTCCGCGCCGGATCGCGCAAAGGCTACACCGCGGCTTTCGGCTATACGGGTGGGTTGTCGCTGTACCTGCCTTCGGGCTCCAAGCGCGCCAATCAAGTGGCGCTGTCGAACATTCTCGTCATGCCCAAGTACCTGCACGAGTACATGACCGTGCAACCCTACGGCATCATCGGCGGCGAGTTATCGATTCTCTCCATGATGGCGCGACTCGAATACACGCACATGCAGGCGGTGCGCGACAATCCGCTCTATTCGAGTGTCGGCTACCTCAATTGGGGCGGCTCGGCTGTCCTGCACCTGTGGATCGTCGAACTGGTTGGGGAATTCGATGGCCTTGTCGACCTCTACAACGCGCCGGCCATGAAAGACATGCTCGTCACCGTCGGCGGCCGCTTGCACGCCGGTCCGGTGCGCCTGGGTCTGGGTGCGCGCATGCCGATCACGTCACAGTCTTCCTCGCTCTACGCGCGCTCGCTCGGCACCGAGTTCTCGAACATCTCCAAGGTGAACATCCTGCTGCAGGGGTTCTTCACCTGGTAGACGGCCCGACCACGGCCTCGCCGCGCGACGCCGCATCGACGGCCGACAGCCACGCCCGAAAGGCCGCGTAGGCCTCGGGGGGCACGCGCCGCGCTTCCGACGTGAACAGCGTCTGCAGGTGCGCCGTGCCATCGGGCGCCAACCGGGCATCGAGCACGAATTCTCCATGCATCCACGGCACGTTGGCCACGGCCGGCAGCCGCACGAACTGCTGGCCCGGCGGCGCGCGCAGGTGCAGCAGCGTCACCTCGCGAAACGGATGTTGCAGCACGAGGTCCCAGGTGCGGGTCGGCAGCGGCGTCAGCGATTGCATGTAGCTTTGCGAAGTCCGCAGCGGCGCCCAGCCCAGGCCGCCATCCCTCTCGCGCGCCAATTGCGGGACACGCGCCTCCAAGTGCACCTCCACCGCGTCGCCCGGTG
>Ga0172370_10004361_pt1 | contig 18983 bp, 15 predicted proteins | sample LakKiv5m_FD_114538 | JGI IMG/M metagenome (GOLD analysis project Ga0172370, IMG submission 114538) | Freshwater microbial communities from Kabuno Bay, South-Kivu, Congo - kab_022012_11.5m | ecosystem: Environmental > Aquatic > Freshwater > Lake | place: Democratic Republic of the Congo...
AGAACGCTATGCCATTGAAATCAGCCACTACGGATTTGACCAAAATCATCTGCATATTTTGACCTAGTTTTTGCCAACGCATTCCGGCGGACAAGTAATCAGAACCATCAAAAGCATTTCCGCCAAACAAGTGTTTGCGCAAGTTCCTGATATCAAGAAGGAATTGTGGGGTAGTGAATTTTGGACAGACGGTTATTATATCGCGACCGTAAGCGGACGCGGCAATAAAAAAATCATTGAAAATTATATCATTAACCAAGGTCGGCAAGAAGATGTCAGGCAGTTAAAACTTTTTGATTTGTGAGTTTTAACGCCCTGCGGTCTCTGCCGCAGGGTAATTTACTAAAAGTACTAGTTCAACTGGAATATCATATGCTGACATGTTGGTTTTGTACAACTATGTTCGCCAACACAAGCCAAAAGAAATTTTAGAGTGCGGGACAGGGGTTTCCACTATACCAATGGCGTTTGCTTTAATGGAAAATGAAAGGGATTTTAATTATTGCGGCAGGATTACCTCTATGGAAGAACATGAGGAATGGTATAATATTGCGCAAACTCAATTACCCTTTGAATTAAAAAAATATGTTGAAATAATTTTAAGTCCGAAAGTAGAAGACTATTATTATTTGTTTAGGGGAGTTAAGTATAAGCAGGTTCCCGACAGAAAATATGATTTTGTGTTTGTGGATGGGCCTACCACTAGTTCGCCGATAGACGGGCAAAAGACTTTTGATTTTGATTTCATTAATGTTGTTAGGAGATCATCTGAACCAGTGTTTGGCATTATTGATTGCCGCAAGTCAACTGCCTATGTACTTAACAAAATTTTAGGAGGAAAGGTGAGGGTTGATTATGTTAGAAATATGAGTTATATCGGACAGTGTACTAAGCATGATTTACTATCAACAAATGAATTTATCGGATTGAAAATTAAATAAATAATACTTTCACACCGCGGTCTCTGCCGCAGGGTAATTTACTGATATGTATAAAAATAAAAAAATTTTAGCAATAATTCCAGCAAGGGGAGGAAGTAAAGGCATCCCCAATAAAAATATTATAGATGTGCAGGGCAGGCCATTGATCAGCTATTCTATTGCAAGCGCCCAAAAATCAAAATATCTAGATAAAATAGCCGTTTCCAGTGACAACCAGGAAATTCTTGGCATATCATTGAAATACGGTGCCAAAACAATCAAGCGTCCGTCAGAATTGTCGCAGGATAATTCCGGAATGGCCGGCGTTATAAAGCATGCTTTGGAAAATTTACGAGACCAAGAAGGATTTTTGGCTGATTGGGCTGTCTTGTTGCAGCCGACAAGCCCTTTAAGAAAGGCGGCGACAATTAATTCTGCTATAGAATGTTTCGGCAATGTTTGCGATAACTATGATTCCTTAATACCTTTAAAAGCGATTGGAGGGAAAATCGGTAAAATAGAAAATCAAGAGTACACATCTATTCAGGAAATCGGACGGCAGAGGCAGGAAATTAATTCATTTTATCAGGAGTGCGGAGTAGTGTATATTTTTAAACCGGAATTTATATTAAATAATATGTTCTACGGCAAAAAGATATTTCCTTTTATTATAAATGATTTTGCTGAAACTATAGATGTTGACACCTACAACGATTTAAAGCTGGCGGAGTATTATTTAAAATTTAATTTTAGTTAAATAAATTTAGAATTTATGCCTAATTTTATTCAAATTAAAGATAGAAAAATCGGACCGCAATTTAAGCCTTTTATAATCGCTGAAATCGGCATCAACCATGAAGGCAATCTGAAAAAGGCCAAGCAAATGGTAAAAGACGCGCACGACGCCGGAGCCGAATGCGTTAAATTCCAAGCTCATGTGGTAGAGGATGAGATGGTGCCTGCCGCTAAAAAAATTATTCCAGGGCATGCCAAAGATTCCATTTGGGACATTATGAAAAAATGCGCTTTTTCCGAAAAGCAGGACCGGGAGCTAAAAGTCTACGCTGAAAAATTAGGGATGATATATTTGTCCACGCCGTTTTCGCGTTCCGGTGCCGATCGTTTGCGGAAAATGAAAGCTGTCGCTTATAAAATCGGTTCCGGCGAGTGCAATAATTATCCTTTAATAGAGCATATCGCTTCGTTTAAAAAGCCGGTAATTTTAAGCACTGGCATGAATGATTTAAAGTCAATCAGGCCGGCCGTAAAAATTTTGGAAAAAAACAAAATTCCCTATGCGGTTTTGCACTGCACCTCCATGTATCCGACGCCGTACAATCGGGCGCGCTTAGGCGCTATCAAGCAGCTGCAGCAGGCCTTTCCCAAAGCCATAATCGGATTTAGCGACCATTCTTTGGGAAATTACGCCTCTTTTGCTGCGGTAGCTTTAGGGGCTTGTATTATTGAGAAGCACTTTACTTCTTCCAAAAAATGGACCGGTCCGGACATCCCCCTTTCCATTACTCCGGCAGAGCTTAAAGATTTAATTATCGGAAGTAAAGCGATTTGTGAATCTTTAGGGGGAAGAAAAGATATTTTAAAAGAAGAACAGGGGATTATTGACTTCGCCTATGCCTGCGTGGTCAGCGTTAAAAGCATAATCAAAGGCGAGAAATTCACTAAAAAAAATATTTGGGTGAAAAGGCCAGGAACAGGAGAAATAAAAGCAGTTGACTATAATAAAATTTTAGGCAAAACAGCGCTTAAAGATATTCTAAAAGATCAGCAGCTCTCGCACAAAGATATAAAATAAATTTATGCAAGATAAAAAGAGAAAAATATTGTTTATTACGGAAAGGAGGGCGGATTATAGCCGATTAAAGCCAATCATGAAAGCGGTGCAAAAAAGCCAAAAGCTTGAAATGCAGCTTTTGGTAACCGGCATTCATTTGTTGAAAAATTTCGGCGAAACGCAAAAAGTTATCAAAAGCGACGGCTTTAAAATTGACGCCAGTTTGCCGATATTTACTGACAATGATATTGACGATGGCTCTTCCATGGTAAAAGGCATGGGGCGCGGTTTAATCGGCATGGCGGATATATTTAAGCAGCTAAAGCCTGATTTAGTGTTTGTCGGCTTTGACATTGGCGCTAATTTTGCCGCCGCTATAACGGCCATGCATTTAAACATTCATGTATCCCACATCCAGGGCGGGGAAGTTTCTGGCACAGTTGATGAAGTAATCAGGCACGCTATGACTAAATTTGCCCATATCCATTTTGCCGCAACCCAACAGAGCGCCGAACGCATCATAAAATTAGGCGAGGATCCGCGCTATGTTTTTAACGTGGGCAGCCCCAGCCTGGATACCATCAAAAATATACAATATTATCCCAAAGAAGAAATTTTTGCCAAATATAAATTTGATCCCGATAAAAAATTAATAATTTTTTTACAGCACCCGGTTACAACCGAAGTGGACATGGTGGTTGAACAAATCAATGCCAGTATTAAGGCTATAAAATTAATCATAGAAAAACATAACGCTCAAGCGCTGGCGATTTATTCCAATAATGACGCTGGTGGCAGAAGGATAATTGCAAATTTACAAAATTCCGGCATACGAGTCGTGCCTCATATCATCTTTGAAGATTTTTTAAGGCTGCTTAAGGTCTCAGACGTACTAGTCGGCAACTCTTCAGCCGGCATACACGAGGCGCCTTCCTTTAATCTGCCAACGGTTAATATCGGAACGCGCCAGCAATATCGGGAAAGAGGGGATAATATTATTGATGTTGATAATGCCGATGTCCAGCTTATAAAGCAGGCTATAGAAAAATCGTTTTATGATCAGCAATTTATTGCTAAAGTTAAAACCGGCAAAAATCCTTACGATAACGGCGATACAGCTAGAAAGGTGGTAGAAATTTTGGAAACGATTGATTTTCCCCATATTCAAAAAATCATTACTTATTAATATTAACTTATGTTAATTTATGCAAAGTTTGAAGCGGGCGATTTCTTATTTAGTTAAGCTTAGTTTTTGTATATGAAAATATTATTCTTTGGCGGGACTGGTTTTGTTGGAGAATATTTAAGCAAAAAGCTGGTTGATAACGGCCATGAGTTAATAGTGATTCATAAGTCAGAGCTAAAACCAGCGGATATGATAGCTGGCGCGAGCTATAAAAAAATTAATCTGGATAATAATGCGGATGCGATAAAAAAAGCCGCGCTTAATGCGGAGGTGGCAATATTCGCTCTGCCGCCGGACGCGTCGCGCTTAAAAAATATAATTTCCGCGATTTTGCCGTTACAAAATTTAAAAAAAATTATTTATTTGTCAACTTTGTTGGTTTATCCTGACGCGTTGCGGCCCAGCGATGAAACGGTACACCCCAAGCCAAAAACCGAATACGAAAAAGCTAAATTACAGGAGGAGGAGATTTTAACTTGCGAAACCGCTGAAAATAAGGTAAAATTATGTATTGCGCGCTTAGGCAATGTTTATGGGGACATAAGAAATAAAGGCATAATTAACTATATTTTTTTAACATTATTTAAAGATAATCCTTTCGTTATAAATGGCAACGGCGTGCAAATAAGAGATTATATTTTTATTGCCGAGGCAGCCCGATTTTTAAATATTTTAGTTGATTATCGCCAAACAGAAAAAATAATTATATTTAATATTTGCACTGGTAAAGGAACATCAATTTTACAGCTAATTGAATTAGCGCAAATAGTAGCCAGAAAAAAAATATCTTTCAGCTTTGGGCAGCCGGTTTTAGAAAAAAAAAGCGTCATCGGCGACAATCAAAAAATATTAGGGTTAAATCCCGCCTTAAAAATAGCATATTACATAGAGGCGGGAATGAAAGAAACTTATTTCAATTACAAAAATAAAATTATTTAAAAAAATATGGACAATCAATTTAGAGGAAAAAATATCCTAGTGACCGGAGGCACCGGATCAATCGGTAGCAACATTGTCGCCAAATTATTACGGCACCAGCCGGAAGTTATTAGAATTTTAAGCAATGACGAAAACGCAATGTTTGAATTACAACAGGAGTTGGGTTTCGCGCATAATATCCGTTATTTGGTTGGTGATATCCGCGATAAAGACCGTTTATTGCGGGCGACCAAAGACGTGGATATTGTTTTTCATGCCGCTGCCTTAAAACACGTGCCATTGTGCGAATATAATCCTTTTGAAGCGGTAAAAACCAATATTATCGGGACGCAGAATCTGATTGAAGCGTCCATTGAAAACAATATAGAAAAATTCATCGGCATCAGCACTGATAAGGCCGCCAGCCCGACGAGCGTTATGGGTTCCACTAAGCTTTTAATGGAGCGGTTAATACTCTCCGCCTTTTTTCATAAAGGCAACAAAAGAACCAAATTTTGTTCCGTACGCTTTGGCAATGTGCTTGGTTCCCGCGGATCGGTTATCCCCTTATTTATAAAGCAAGTAAGCAAAGGATTACCCCTTACTTTAACTGATCCGGAAATGACCAGATTTTTTATGACCATTGATCAGGCAGTTGAATTAATATTTAAAGCCTCTTATTTAATGAAAGGCCAAGAAATTTTTATTTTAAAAATGCCAGCTATCAAAATTCAAGATTTAGCGTCAGCAGTGATAGAAATTATTAAGGATAAAAATCATCTTTCCCATGAAATATCCGTAAAAATTATTGGCAAGCGCGCCGGTGAAAAACAGCACGAAGGATTAATGACTGCAGCCGAGGCGGAAAAAGCATTAGAGCGCAGTGATATGTTTATCATTAAGCCCAATCTTGAGCCGAATATATTTTATAATTTTAACTCCAAATCATATCCCGATTCCCGGCCGGTAGAAATAAAAGACCATACCTCCCAAAACCAGCCAACTATATCAAAAGACGAGATAAAATATATGCTGCTTTCCATTCCGGAGCTAGATTTTATTATTAAAAATAGCGCTAATTTTAACTCAGATGATTCAAATACTTAATTAGCTTATTAATGACGCGGCTTTTTAGCTGCAGAATAATTTATTTATATCACTATGCTTTCAATTTTTACTAAAGAAAAAAGAATTGCTGATATTGTTAGGCTATCCCGTTTAGCTTTTGGCAGATATAAGCAGCAAATTTTAGTATTAGCAATTTTAGGTTTTTTGAGCGGTATTTTAGAAGGTATCGGCATAAACGCTTTAATGCCGATATTTTCCTTTGCGACCGGCGATGATTATGGAGCAACTGATAAAATATCGCAAATCATAAAAAATATTTTTTTATATTTTAATTTTAATTTTAACATAAAATATCTTTTGATTTTTGTTTCCACCCTTTTTATTTTTAAGGCGTTAATCTCAATATTTTTTAATTATATCAGAGTTAAAATTTTTACCGACTATGAAGAACGGACCAGAAATGCGCTTTTAAGCGCAACTTTGAGCGCCCAGTGGTCTTATTTATTAAAACAAAAATTAGGCTATTTAGAAAATGTTTTAATGACTGATGTAAGGTCTAGTTCATCTTTGCTGGACAGCATCAGTAGTTTGATTATAGGCACTACAGGGTTGTTTATCTATATATTAGTTGCGATTAATATTTCTTTGTATATTACTTTGCTCACTTTAACTTTAGGTGCGGTTTTATTTCTTATTTTTAAGCCTTTGATGCATAAAACGCGCTTAGTCAGCCGCCAGACTTCAAGTTTGAATAAAAATGTTTCTCATTATGTCAATGAAAAGATAATCGGCATGAAAGTTATTAAATCAATCAATGCCGGCGGAAAAATTTTAGAAATCAGTAAAATCTATTTTCAAGAATTCAAAAGATTAAAAATCAAGACTTATATTTTTAAAACACTTTCCGCTACTTTATTGCAGCCAATCAGCTTAATATTTGTTTGTTTGGTTTTTGCTTTTTATTACCGTTTACCAAATTTTAATTTTGCGGCTTTGGTTGTTATAATTTATTTAATCCAAAAAATATTTATATACATTCAAGATTTGCAATCCACTTTGCATAAAATCAATGAAGACCTTCCTTATTTAAGCAATATTTTAAAATATAAGCAGGAAGCGCTGTCAAATAAAGAAGCATATCTAGGCAAAGATCATTTTAAATTTATTAATAATTTAGAGTTTAAAAATGTTGATTTCGCTTATAATTTGGAAAAAAATATTTTAACAAAAATCAATTTTAACATCATCAAAGGAGAAATGGTAGGTTTAATCGGTCCCTCCGGAGCCGGCAAAACAACCTTAGCTGATTTAATTTTGCGGTTATTTGCGTTAAAAAGCGGCGAAATTTTATTAGATAATAAAAATATTTCAGAGATTAATATCAATGAATGGCGGAAAAATATCGGTTATGTTTCCCAGGACATCTTTTTATTAAATGATACAATTGCGAATAACATCCGGTTTTATGATAAATCAATCACCAATCTAGAAATAGAAAAAGCGACTAAGATGGCTAATATTTATGATTTTATTCAAAAAACGCCGGCTAAATTTGCAACTATCATTGGCGAACGCGGCATTAGGATTTCCGCTGGCCAGCGGCAGAGAATTATAATCGCCAGGATTTTAATCCGCCAGCCGCAATTTTTAATATTTGATGAAGCTACCAGCTCTCTAGACAACGAATCAGAGTTAAAAATTCAAAAAGTGATTGAAAATTTAAAAGGCAAAGTTACCGTCTTAATGATCGCCCATCGCCTGTCAACTATTATAAATTGCGACAAATTAATTGTATTAGAAAATGGAAAAATTACCAAGCAAGGTATCCCGAGTGAGTTGTTGAATGATAAAAATTCTTATTTTTACAAAATGTACAATATTAGAAAGTAAATATGAAAATATTTTTAGTTGGATTCCATAGCAAAGTCGGCATAGAGGTTGCTAAGAAATTGGCGCAAAATTCAATTGATATTCCTTATTGGATAATTGGTAATTATTTTAAGGCAGAAGCAAAAAAATATTTTCCCAATACAATATTCCACCATTCTTATGACGCGCTAGCCAATAAACCGGCCGAGGGCGTAGATATTTCTAACTTTATGCCGCCCGGCGCTGATATGATAAAAAAGTTAAGCGAATGCGAATCATCATTATACACAATGATGGCAAAGGTTAACCATACGAATGTTGATATCATAAAACAACAGCGCCTTTTCCATGAATATATTAAATATTGGATCGGAGTGCTGGATATTTTTAAACCAAACGCAATAATTTTTGGAGATGTCCCTCATTTTATAACCACTTTTGTTTTGTATCATTTAGCAAAAGTTTTAAATATAAAAACAATTATTATAAAAAATGCCAGAGGCATTCCAGGAAGATTATTATTTTTTAATGATATAAAAAATTATGCGTCTCTGAACGCTGAATACGCAATGGCGGAAAACAAGAATGTTTCATTTTCAAATTTAAGCGCAGAAATGCAAAAGTATTATCAAGAATTTACCAAAGAGAATGTGGATGCAACAGTTATCTATCAGCGCACCATGAATAAAAAAATTGAATCTGCTAAAGTTTTTCCGGGAAAAAAGAGAATTTTGGATAATATAAAAAATTTTACTTTATTAAAAACGATTTATTATTATTTAAGGATGCTTTTCAATTGGCAGAGGATGGCTAGTTTGGAAGAAAAATATTATTTTGGCTGGCAGTTAATCATATTGAAATATCTTTGGAATAGAAAAAAAAATAAATTTAGAAAAGAGTATTCATCCTTAGTGTCTGATGTTGATTTGCAACGAGATTTCATTTATGTGCCGCTGCATTTTCAGCCGGAATGCAATACTAATCCAATGGGTGGATTTTTTGAAGATCAGATCCTAATGATTGATATTTTATCTTCGGCTTTGCCGAAAGGATGGAAAATTTATGTCAAAGAACATCCAACGCAGTGGTACGCAACCAGGGCACAAACAGGACGGTATAAAGGATATTACCGTGAACTTTTAAAAATAAAAAACGTGCATTTAGTCAAAATTGCTATTCCAGCTCATGCATTTATCGCAAGAGCGAGAGCGGTCGCCACAGTTACCGGAACATCCGGATGGGAAGCTCTTTTAAAATCAAAGCCTGTTTTACTGTACGGATATGTTTGGTATATGGGGTGCCAGGGGGTATTTAATATTCAAGGGGTTGATGACTGCAAGAAGGCCTTGGAAAAAATCGCAGATGGCTATAAACCAAAAAAACGAGAAATAATAAAATTTTTAGAAGCATTTGAAAAAATAAGTTTAAAGGGATATCTTGAATCAAGATTTTTTATAAAAGAGCTTGATTGGCAGGATAATATAAAAAATGTAACCGCTAAACTCCTGTCGGAACTAAGCGCAAAATCCTAGATGATTATTTTATAATAAAATTTTAATTTAATATGAAAGTATACAAAATAAGAAAATTAAAAAAAGAGGCGACCGATGCCGCGAAGATGTTTTTTTTAAAAAATGGATCAGAGCGGATCGCCGGAGTTAATTCATTGCAATTTTTATTAGAAATGTTAAGAACCGATAAACCTGACAAAATCGCCGAGTTCGGTGCCGGAATCGGCACAATGGATTGGTTTTGCTTAACATATTCAAATTGCGTTATTGATTTGTATGAAGATAATGAGTTTTGCATTGGAGAGCTAAAAAAAAATTTAACGGGTTTTGAGCTTAGATATAAAATTTATTCTTCGCAAGAAAATTTTAACTCCACGTTTAATAATTATGATTTAGTTATAGTAGATGGGCATTGGGATAAAAATTTTAAGATATTCATTAAAAATACAGAACTTAAAAAAATATATTTTGAAGGAAAACGCAGAAAAGCACAGCTAGCCTTTTTAAAATTATTGCGCAATAAATATATTATAAAATATTATCGTATTGACGAATATAATAGTGAAAAATCCGGGTATTGCATGGTGTTAGAAAAAAATAATAGCAGTTTACAGCGCTGGTTAAATTATTTAAAAAATAGAGCCGCTTTTTTTAGAGAAAATGTCAGATTGTATGGATTCAAAACCGCCTTGTATCGGGAAAAAAGGTATTTAGGCCAAATAAATAATTAACCAACTCAAATTAAATAAAAACAATTTTAATTAATATGTTTATTGTTGTCCACCATTATATAATTAATAAAAAAAAGTCATGGTATAATTTGCGTGGTTTAGAAGTAGAAAAGTTTATTCAGGAACTGGATATGTTGCAGCGCAAGTACAAGGTGGTGGATTTAAAAACTTTAGCTGCTAATAAAAAAGCAATCAATAGCTATGATTTTTGCAGCGTTACTTTTGATGACGGCTTGCGGGATCATTATGATATTGCTGGGAAGTTAATATCGCGTAATATTATCGGTACTTTTTTTCCCAGCGCCTGCATATTTGAAGGATGCGTACCTACGGTTATAAAAATGCATATAATTTTATCAAAAATTAAAACAGAAGAAATTATTGAAAAATTAGAAAAATACCTGCAAAATCAACATTTAGATAAATTTATTCCAATACCAAGGGATGAAAAGATTACCAATTTGCGGCCTTTAGACGACGTTCCCACAGCTAATTTAAAAGCAACCATGCAAAAGCTTTCAGAAGAAATGAAGAATAATTTTGTGGATAAGATTTTTAAAAAAATTGTACCAAATGAGAATAAATTTTGCGCTGATTTTTTTATGTCCCCAAATCAGCTACGCGAACTGCATCAACAAGGCATGGTTATCGGCTCTCATTCATATTCACACACTGCTTTAAACACCATGGATTATGTTGCCCAAAAAAAAGAATTAATTAAATCAAAATCTATAATCGAAGACATAATAAAAGCTAAAATAAACTCCATCAGCTTTCCATTTGGCGGATATGATCAAAATACAATAAGCATTGCTAAAAAGTTAGGTTTTAAGTATGGAGTAGTATTTAACCATAAAACCATAAAAAAGACCGATAATGATTTATGTTTGTCTAATTTAGACTGCAATGATAAACTACCTTTGTAAAATAAATTATTAATGTAGAATTATGTTAAAAGTCCCGAAAATTTTAGCCCTGATCCCCGCTCGCGGGGGCTCAAAAGGAATACCTAGGAAAAATATTAAGCTGATTTTAGGGAAGCCATTGATAGCTTATACAATTGAGGCGGCAAATAAATCAAAATATATAGACAAGCTAGTAGTCTCAACCGAAGATGAAGAAATTGCAAATGTGACCATGAAATTAGGCGTGCAGGTTATCAAACGTCCGGCTGAGTTTGCCTCTGATTCAAGCCCAATGAACCCGGTAATGCAACATGCAGTAGAATGGCTGGAAAAAACAGAAAATTATAAGCCGGATTTATTATTACTTTTACACGTTACCTCACCTTTACGCGAAGCAAAGCATATTGACGAAGCTTTGGAAAAATATTTCCAAGGCGATTATGATTCAATGATGAGCACTATTTTTTTACCCGTCCATCGCTATGAAATAGATGAAAATGATTATTTAGTGCCGACACAGCCTAGGCGAAACCGGCAGCAAAGAACACCAACTATTATAGAAGATGGCGCTATTTATATTTCAGAGATAAATTTAATAAAGCAGGGAAAAATAGTGGGGGATAAGTTAGGATATTATAAAATTGAACAAGCGGCCGCTGTTGACATTAATGAACCAATTGATTTTGTAATCGCGGAGCAATTAATTATCAGCAAAGGAACAGAGAATAATAAAAAAAATTTGTCTAAAATTTAAGTTATATGCATATTAATTTTAAAAGAACAATGGGGCCAAATTTTTTACTTGTTGGTCTTGAACGTAGTGGTACCCAATGGATATCAAATCTATTAAATGGCCATAAAGAGGTAGCTTGCATCCCCCTCACTGCTCTTTATGGTTGGCAAGAAAAATATAAGCAAGAGTTTTTTGGTGAAGTCCATTTTTTTAATACAGTCGGCAGTTTAGAGCCGGGCACAGAAGATAAATTTTCCAGGCCACTAGATAATTTTTTAGAAAGAAATAATAAATTTTTTGCCGATTTAGTCCCATTAAAAAATAAGGTACCAAAGGAAGAATTGTATCAAAAATTTATTGAAAGATATAATAAACTTTGCGATATGCATCGCGGCAGTAAAAAAATTGTCGGAGAGTCATCACCCGCTTATATTTTTTATTTAGATTTTATTGATTCTTTTTATCCAGGAATAAAAAAGATATGCATTATTCGTGATCCCAGAGATCGAGTAGTATCTTGGCATTTTAATCAATTAGGAAAAAAAAGAAAAATTGAAAAAGTTATAACAGATGATTTTATTAATGATTATTTTAACAAAAGGATCAAAAAAGAGTATGAAAGCATGCTAGCTTATAAAGGCAGGATCCATTGCCTGACATATGAGCAATTGAGCAATAATACTAAAGAAATCGTAAAAAAAATATTAGATTATTTAAAGATAAGTTATAATGAGGAGATTATAAAATATATGATTAATGAAGCTTCTTTTAATAAAGTGAGCCAGCAAGATAATGACGGCTCTCACAGAGAGAAAGGGCAGGAATTGATCACCAGCCATTACCGCAAAGGAATAGTTGGTGATTGGCATAATTATTTAACAAAAAAACAAGCCTTTGTATCCAAAAGTATTTTAGGGGATTTGCAACGGCAAGTTTTTATCAAATATAATATTACATAATTTATTTATATTTTATGAACATAAACAAGGATGAATTTAAAGAAGTTGATTTTAAATTTGAAGCGTTGAACAACTGCCCTCTTTGTGATAAAGAGGTTATGTTGCCGAATGGCAAAATTTGTTGGCTTAATGTTGATTTTTGGTATGTGGTATGCCCAAATTGCGGTTTAAAATTTATGAATCCGCGGCCAAATCAAGAATCTTATAGAGATTTTTATAAAAATAAGTTTTGGCAGCAGAAAATTCGCAATTTAGGATTTCACCAAACAGGGCAAGCATGGCAAACCAGCAAATATAAATGGGATAATGAGGAGGAGTGGGATCCGGAATTCGGTATTAAGAATTTAAGCGATAAAACTAAAGAGCTCAGGGTGGGCGGTATTATTGATGTCCTTCAGCAGCACATCGCATTAAATAATACAGTTGATATTTTAGAAGTTGGATGTGCTTTTCCCGTTACCTTGCAGGCGCTAAAGCGATGGCATAATTGTAATGTTTTTGCAATTGAACCTTCAGACGAGATACAAAAAATTATTCAGGAGGATAAAGATATTTTTTTAATAGGTAATTATGCTGAAGATTTGGAAGAAATTAGTCGGCAGAGCCGGAAGTTTGATGTGATTATTTTTTCACATGCCCTAGAGAACACCACTAACCCGGTAAGCATAATAAAACATGCCAAAGCATCTCTAAAAGAAAATGGTTTTATTTATATCCAAACTCCAAATTTATTAGTTTACGATCAAATGAATCCATACCATCCTTATATTTTTTCTTCACAATCATTAAAATTTATGACCGATAAGTGTCAATTACGATATAAAAAAATCTCACCAACAATAGATAGGATGTTAGTAGCATTATTTTTTATGAAATAGTTTTTATATTTATTTTAAGAGTCGGTGTTTTGGTTCGGTGTTTTGGTAATGAGTGCTAAATAATAATCATATGGATAAAACAAAGATAATAGTGACCTTAGGTCCGGCCACTCGTACAGAGAATGATTTGCGGATGATTAAGAGCAGGGGGGTTGATTTTGTGCGCATTAATATGTCGCATTCCAGTATTGACGACCTGAAGTATTTTATTCAGCTGGCAAAAAAAGTCGATGTTCCTTTTATTATTGACACAGAGGGATCGCAAATTAGAACTGGAGAATTAAATTCCGACCAAGTGGCGATGACGGAAGGCGAGGAAGTTAAAATTTATAATACTCCCATAAGAGGAAATGCAAAAGAAATTTGTTTAAAACCAGGTCTCGTTGTCAGTCAGCTGGAAAAAGGCGACATCATTCACATTGATTTTGATTCCTTAGCGCTGGTTGTTTCTGACACCTCCCCTATTGCCGATGGCTATATCAGCGCAAGGGTTATCTCCGGCGGCGTTTTGGGGAAAAACAAGGCGACCATCATCAATTCCGGTTTGGGGAAAAAGTTTAGCCTGGCTCCTCTGTCAGAAAAGGATTTAATCTCCATTAATATCGGATTAGAAGCCGGCATTAATTATATTGCCGCCTCTTTTATGCGTTCTCGGGAGTTTGTGGAAAAGGTCAGACTGGCGACCGGCAACAAAATGAAAATTATTTCCAAAGTTGAATGTACGGACGCGTTGGAAAATTTGGAAGAAATCATCGCCGCTTCGGATTATCTTCTATTAGATAGAGGGGACTTAAGCAAAGAAATCTCTATTACCAAAATACCATTGACTCAAAAAATCATTTTAGCCAGAGCGCGGGCCGCTGGCAAAGGGGTTTTTGTAGCCACTAACTTATTAGAAAGCATGATTGTCAATAAGAATCCGACGCGTGCCGAAGTTAATGACGTGATTAACACCATTTTAGACGGCGCTTACGGCTTGACATTGTCAGCGGAAACGGCCATCGGCCAGCACCCAATGGATTGCATTAATATGTTAAATAGGTTAATTGAAGAAGCGAAAGTAATGACTAAAGGCAGCCAAGAGACACAAGATAGAAATGAGCGGACGATTAATAATTTAAATATCGGCTACATAACAAATGACAATGACAGCGCTAGCCTGATTAAACCGCATGGGGGAGTATTGGTTAACCAGGTTTTAAATCAGGCTCCGGACATTAATTATCTATATTCTTTGCCTAAGATACAGTTGAACCAAAATTTGCAGATGGACGTGGAACAAATCGCGATCGGGACTTTTAGTCCGTTGACAGGATTTATGCAGAGAGACGATCTGCAAAGCGTGCTAGATAATATGCGGCTAACCAGCGGGGATGTCTGGACTATTCCTTTGGTTTTAGATATTTCGGAGGCGCAGGCGGATAATATTCTCGTGGGCTGTGAAGTATTGCTGCTGGGCGACACCGGTGAACCGATGGCTATTATGCAAGTTAAGGATAAATATCGTTTTGATAAAGCAGAATTTTGTCAGAAACTCTACGGGACGATTAGCCCGGAACATCCCGGTGTTCGCTGGGTCAATGCCATGCAGCCAGTTTGGTTAGGTGGCCAGATTAATTTAATCAAAAGAAAGCCGAGTGAATACAAAGAGTATGAATTAACGCCGCGGCAGGTAAGAAAATTATTTATGGAGCGCGGCTGGTTACGGGTAGTCGGGTTTCATACCCGCAACGTCATTCACCGCAGCCATGAATTTATTCAGTTGGCGGCTCTGAACGGCCAATATTGTGACGGTTTGTTTGTCCATCCGGTGATTGGCCAGAAAAAACCAGGAGATTTTAACGCGCGTTATATTATTAAAAGTTACGCGTTGATGATGCAGCGTTTTTATCCCAAAGATAAGGTAATTTTTGCGGCTTATTCAACTTTTTCTCGATATGCCGGGCCGCGGGAGGCAGTTTTTACGGCGCTGTGCCGGAAAAATTTTGGCTGCAGCCATTTTATTGTCGGCCGCGACCATACCGGCGTCGGCGATTTTTACCATCCACAGGCCTCACACGAAATTTTTAGTCAATTGCCTGATATAGGCATTCAGCCGTTATTTTTTGATAAAGTATTTTATTCAAAAAGTTTGCAGAAACATATTCACACTATAGATACGCCAAACCATCCGGCTGAAGACCAAATACACATCAGCGGCACTCAAGCCAGAAAAATGCTGGAACAGAAGCAGGCGCCACCGGATTGGTTTATGCGTACTGAAATTTCCAATATTATTATTAACGCGATTAATAAAGGGGAGCAGGTTTTTGTTCCCAAAGATATAGAAAAACAATCCGGGCTAGTAATTTGGTTTACAGGGTTAAGCGGTGCCGGAAAAACAACAATTGCTCGGCGACTAAAGGAGGAGCTGGATCAATATAATAAAACAACCGTTATTATTGATGGTGATGATATCCGTCATAATCAACACAAGAGCTTAGGTTTTAGCCGACAAGATATTAAAACAAACAATCGCTTAATTGCCGAGCTTGCCAAACAAAAATCTAAAAAATATGATTTTGTGCTGGTGCCGATTATTTCTCCTTATGCAGCAGACAGAGAGATGGCTAAATCAATTATTAACGGTAATTTTATAGAATTGTTTATAAATGCTTCTTTAGATAAATGCATAGAGCGGGATGTTAAAGGGCTTTATCATAAAGCTTTATGTAAAGAAATGAATAATTTAATAGGTTTTAGCGAATTTAATCCGTATGAGTTTCCTCAAACACCTGATTTAGAAGTTAAAACTGACAAACTTAACGTATCTGATAGTGTAGCGAAAATAATTAATTATTTAAAGCATAAAAATTTTTTAGGGGAAGCGGTATAATTTATAGTGTTTTGTAGTGTAGAGTATTTTAAATATAAAAAATATCCCCTTAAAGTTTATAACTTTAAGGGGGTTTGTTTTTAATATCTTACCGCCGTGATTTTTATCGCCTGATAATTTTATTTTTTAAAAAATTATAGATTTTTTCATCCATCAATCCCAGAGCAATTAAATATAGCAAAATTCCAATAAATTTACCGGTATGATAAGATTCCGAGTGGAAAAACAAAGGACTGATAATCATCACACTGGATAGGTGCACAGTGTTCAATACCAATTTTTTCAGCGTGATATAAGCTCCAAATTTATAACTTAATACATTAAAGCTCCACATCGCTACTACAATTAGTCCAATTACGCTCGATGCGGCCCATAATTTCCAAGTAATAACAAAGATATTAATGCGTACATTGCATGATGCGAGTATAGCGCCCGTTAAAATACATAACACTATCGTGGTCAGGCCTCCCCAGAAGTTTTTTGCCATCGGGTCAATATTTTTTATTTTTTGTGTTATTCCTTGATTAACGCTGATTATTATCATTGTTATAAAAGAAAGCCAAACCCATAGCGGCAGATTAACGGTCGTTTTTAAAGAAGGGCAACCTAAGACTGTATACCCGGCTAATATCGCGACTATTATACCTATCCATTGGGACATCTTTAGTGTATGCGAAAAGAAATACCAATCAATCAATGCCCCAGGAATAATAGAGAGAGTAATAATAAAGCTGTTTACTCCAGTATCACCCCCTAGGGAAAAAATTATGAAGCATAAAAAAGTAGCCGCAAAGGCCCCCACTCCAAATAGACATGCTCCCACAACCTCAATTATTGAGGAAAACATTTTTAACTCTCTGTACTTAGTGCTGTAAAATCCTATTACCGCCTGAATGGCGCCGATTATGGCGGTTGCTATTATCATATCTTGATATGTTAAAGCAGATAGGCCGACTATTTTTTGCAGGACCTTGGAAAAAGTTTTAGTGCATCCTTCCGCTGCCGTCCACCACATCCAGGCGGTTTCACTATTGCTTGTTTTCTTCATGATCGTGTTTGCCTCTCTTTTTTATTAAATTTTTAGAGTACAAATTGATTTCAAATCATACCATAATTATAAATTTTGTCAATAAAAAAACAGCTCAAAGCTATTTTTTACAAAAATATTTATATTTTTACCATTTTTTAAACCCCCATCCTCCCCAATACCGTCCTTACTGTTTTCAATAAAATCAACAGGTCTAAAATAACAGACCTGTTTTTTATATAGTACAAATCATATTGCAATTTTTTTAAAGTATCTTCAATGCTTGGCGAATGGTATTCGCCGCAGACCTGGTCCCAGCCGGTAATGCCGGGCATAACCAGCGTGCGCTCGTTGTAAAAAGGGATTTCTTGCTGCAGTTGGTCGGCTATTTCCGGCCGTTCGGGGCGGGGTCCGATAATGGACATCTCGCCCTTTAAAATATTAAGAACCTGCGGCAGCTCATCCAGCCGCGTTCTGCGCAAGAATTTTCCGAAGCGGGTGATGCGGGGATCATTCGGCACGGTAGGGAGGCGGGTATTGCCCTCCTCGCGCATGGTGCGGAATTTTTTTAAATAAATCAGGCGGCTATTTTTGCCGATCCTCTGCTGGTTATAAAATATCCGGCCGCGGCTTTCTAGGCTGATAATTAGGGCGATAATAAACCAGCCAGGCAGGGTGGTTAAAAAGATAAGGCAGGCTAAAGTTATGTCGAAAATTCTTTTCAGCCGGTCAAACCAGATTTTTTTGCCTTCATTTAAATTTTCCAAAAACCAGGTTTGGCTTAAAGATTGCAGCGGCACCTTGCCGATTATTTTTTCGTAAAAATTAGGCAGATTGACAAAATTTATTCCCAGCGGGAGACAGCCGAACAAGCAGGCGCGCACCGCCTCCGCCTCCTGAATATCCTCGCTTATTATGACAGTGGAAATTTTTTTCTGCTCCAGCCTGGCTTTTATCTGTTCCATGTTTCTTAAAACCGGAACATTATACAATCCCTTTTCGTAAATATCCTGGTCATAAAAAATAAAGGCGATGTTGAATCCCAAATGGGAATGATCGTTGAAATATTTAACCAGCTCTTTAACCTGGTCATTCAAGCCGATAACGGCGATATTGTTTTTCGGCAGATATGATTTTAACAGCCAGTTGAAAATTTGGCGCCAGGATAGAAATAAAACAGCGGTAATGATTAAATCAATAAATAAATTTCTTTTCGGCGCGATGTTTAAATTCGGCATTAAATAAAAAAACGCCGCCGCGAGCAGGAAGCTGAAAGAGAGGGCGCGCGCCAAAGCGGCGTAAAATTTGGCATTGTTGACCGCGCCGGTAAGGTCGTATAGGTTGCTGATATAAAAGATAATCAGCCAAAAGAAAAATATGGCGGTAAACGGCCAGATATGCTGCGGCCAGGCCTTATCAACGCCGGCCGCCCCGTAGCGCGAAAGCAAAGTCAAATAAAGCGACAGGTACATAACGGCAATATCGCCGCCGAGCAATAGATATTTTTTAGCATTGAAAAATTTATATTCCATAAAAATATAAGGTTCATTATAGCTTGGATTATAGTATTTTTTTAAAGAAAAAGCAAGAAAAACGCCTACCAGCTTTAAT
>Ga0172370_10004364_pt1 | contig 18971 bp, 17 predicted proteins | sample LakKiv5m_FD_114538 | JGI IMG/M metagenome (GOLD analysis project Ga0172370, IMG submission 114538) | Freshwater microbial communities from Kabuno Bay, South-Kivu, Congo - kab_022012_11.5m | ecosystem: Environmental > Aquatic > Freshwater > Lake | place: Democratic Republic of the Congo...
AAGTCCAGCCATAACCATTATGAGCAGCTTTCATATTTATCCAAAGAAGTTATCTATCTGCTGAAAAAGAAAAATATCGAACCAGCAATAATTCTTTTTCTTGGCGACTCACATTCTGCACTGGTAAGCGCACCATTATTTAAGGAAGGCTACCGCATCGGACATATTGAAGGCGGAATGCGTTCTTATGACAGACGAATGCCGGAAGAAGTGAACCGTGTTATCTGCGATTATGTTTCTGATTTTGTTTTCGTTTATACGCCGCTTTATAAAGAGCGGCTAGTTAAGGAAAATAAAAATCCGGAAAGCGTTTTCGTTGTTGGTAATACGATTGTAGAAGTTGTGAAGGATTATCTTCCAACAGGCGCAAAGAAAAAAAATTACATCGTGGCGGATATTCACCGAAGCGAAAACTTGAAAGACGCAAAACAGTTCAACCACATATTAAGCTATTTGAACTCGCTCGGTGAAAAACTAAAACTTCCGATAAAACTTGTTCGATTCAGAAGAGCGGTAAACCTGATTGAAGGATTTCATCTTCTGGATAATAAACCCAACATAGAACTCGTCGGTCCTTACGGATTCTTAAAATATTTGGATTTTCAATACAACGCTTTCGGGGTCGTTTCAGATTCCGGAACAAGCCAGGAAGAATGCCCTCTGTTAAAAGTTCCGGTAGCAGTTCCAAGAAATTTTACAGAGCGGCCGGAATCGGCAGAATTCGGCAACAGCATACTTGTGGGCGAGACCAAACCGGTTGAGCAAATGGTAAGCGAGACGATCAAGTTTTTTGAAAATTATTCGATTGATGAAGAAAAAATTAAATGGCTCGGCGATGGAACAACATCGCAAAAAATTATTCAAGTCTTAAAGAAGGTGCTATAACATGAAAAACATTCTAATAGTCGGTGGTGCCGGATATGTCGGCGGTGCAATTACGGATTTAATTGCAAGTGCAAACTACAACGTGCGGATATTTGATAACCTCCTTTATGAAGATTCATTCAGAAAGGAAGTTGATTTTGTTTACGGCAACATACTCGACCGTGAAAAATTAATTCCACATCTTAATTGGGCGGATGTGGTAATATGGCTTGCCGCAATAGTAGGTGATGGCGCATGCCAACTTAATCCGGATTTAACAATTGCAATGAATCAAGAATCTGTAAAGTGGCTTTCGGAAAATTACGACGGAAGAATAGTTTTCATGTCTACTTGTTCTGTCTATGGTGCTCAAGATAAAGAACTTGATGAATCTTCATCTCTCAATCCATTGTCATTATATGCTTCAACTAAATTAAAGTCTGAAATTTATTTAAAAGAAAAAGACGCAATTATATTCCGGCTAGGTACCTTATTCGGAGTCGGCGATCTTTACTCAAGAATACGATTGGATCTTGTTGTAAACATTTTAACTGTTCGCGCTTACACACTTGGTAAGATCAGCGTATTCGGCGGCGATCAGTTCCGTCCGCTGCTTCACGTTAAAGATGTTGCACGCGCGGTGCTGATGAACCTTGAAACCAAACACACTGGTGTTTTCAATCTGCACAGACAAAATGTTAGGATTAGAGATTTGGCTTTCCAGGTAAGAAATCATTTTCCGGATATAATTATTGAAGAAACCGACATGCCTTTCCAGGACACACGTAACTACAGAGTAACCAGTGAAAAAGCACAGAGAGTTTTCGGATTCAAGTCGATCCATTCAATCGATGAAGGAATTGATGAATTGAAATATCTTGTCGAGACCGGAAGAATAAAAGACCTTGACAGCAAGAGATATTCCAACGCAGCATATTTAAAAGAAATGGAGGTGAATAACCATGAGTTTATTAGAACCGGTACTTTATAAAGGAGGACTCGCAGTTGATGACCGCGGTGCTGTCAGCTTTGTGAATGATTTTAATTTCCAGGACGTTAAGCGGTTTTATGTTGTCGAGAACCATAAGCAAGGATTTGTCCGCGCATGGCATGCTCATAAAAAGGAAGCGAAGTATGTAATGGTAGTTAAAGGTTCAGCGTTAATCGGTGCTGTTAAAATTGACAACTGGGCAAGTCCATCGCGTGAGCAGAAGGTAAATAGATTTGTGCTCAGCGAGAAGAATCCTTCTGTTCTTTATATACCGGCCGGATTTGCAAACGGATTTATGTCTCTGTCCGAGGATACGAAGATTATCTTCTTTTCCACTTCTTCGTTAAACGACAGCCTCGACGATGACATAAGGTACGATGCACATTACTGGGACCCATGGCTGGTAGAAGAACGATAAAATTAATTTGGAGAAAACTTTATGAAAAAGATAGTAGTAATTGGCTCAACCGGAATGTTAGGTTACGCTGTAACGGAATATTTCACAAGAAAAAATTATGAAGTTGTTCCGATTGGAAGAAATGAGTTTGATATTGCAAAGGAACCGGTAGATAATTTAAAAAAATATTTAAGCGGTGCGGAAGCTGTTATAAACTGCGCCGGAGTCATCAAACCGCGTATCGCAGCAAATACGATGGAAGATGTTTTGAAGATCAATGCAATTTTCCCGCGCAACCTTGCAAAACTTTGCGATGAGCAAAGAGTAAAATGTTTTCATATTACCACAGACTGCGTTTACACCGGCAATAAAGGAAAGTATAATGAAGATGATTTCTTCGATGCAGAGGACATTTACGGTTTAACAAAGAACGCTGGCGAAACTAAAGACTGTATGGTAATCCGAACTTCGATTATCGGTGAGGAGAACGGACAAAGCCGTTCGCTGTTGGAATGGGCGAAAAGTCAAGCCGGAAAAGAAGTGAACGGATTTACAAATCATTTATGGAACGGAGTAACGACAGTTTATCTTGCAGAAATTATTGAATCAATTCTCGAAAGAAATCTTTATCAGAAAGGAATATTCCACTTTCATTCTCCAAATACTGTTACTAAATATGAAATGCTTCAGATATTCGATAAAGTTTACGGGCTTGAGCTTAAAATAAACAGCACCGAAGCAAAAGTAGCCTGCGACAGAAGCATGACAAGCAAATATGAGCTGAGCAAGAAAGTTGCTGTAAAAACAATTGAAGAACAAATAAAATTTATGAAAGGATTTTTAAATGGAAATTGAAAAAAATTTGTGGACTGAAAGAATCGATCCATTTCTAGCAAAGACTCAATCAGAAATAAATGAAAAAACGTTACATATTGACAGGTATTTGTTTGCAAAACAATTCATCAACAATAATAGTTATGTTTTAGATTGTGCCTGTGGATTTGGATATGGTTCTAATATATTAGCAGATAAAGCTAATCAAATCATAGGCGTGGATATATCAAAGGATGCTATAGCCTATGCTAATGAAAAATATGATAAAAATAATATTAAATATGTTAATGATGCCGCAGAAAATTATATTATTACAAATAATTTTAAATTTGACGTAATAATATCTTTTGAAACCATAGAACATTTAGAAGACCAAGAAAATTTTATAAAATTACTTAAGAATTCACTACAATCAAGTGGGAAATTAATTTGTTCTATTCCATATACCTCAAAGACCATTGAAATCCCTATAAATCCTCATCATAAAAAAGAGTATGCCGTAAATGACTTCATTGAAATATTAAATAAATATTATTCAAATATAAATGAATATTACCAAATCATAGAAAATTCAAATTTTGAAATCATAAAAATTAAAATTAAAATGATCATTGGTGTATTAAAATCTACTGTAAGAAAATTTATACCTAAGAGTATAATTCATTCAATTAAGCAAAGCTCTCAATTTCAATTATTTTTTCAACCAGATTCCTCTAAATTTATAAACACAAAAATTTTACATAAAAGCGAAATAAAATTTGGACATATAAAACATAATGTAATTTTCGTTTGTGAATAGGTTTATGAGTGAAATTTTTTTCTATTTAGGAGGCGATGAACTTCATTCTGGGCAATATATAGCTTTAGTAAATTCTATTAGAGCAAATGGGCAACCAATAAATCTCATTTTACCATTTAAAACTAGATTTTATAATTTATTTTTTTTATGGAATAAAAAAAAATTCATTGGCCCAAATTTAATTACTATAAATAAAAGTTCAGATGATAAATTTTATTTGGTTCCATTATTTTTAGGATTGCCTGTAGGGTCTAACTTTATATTTAAGATATTCCTTATTATTGTTATTTGGTATGCTTCATTGGGGTTTAATAAAATTATAATTCATTCCAAATTAATGAACGATTATGCGTATATGATAAAGAAAATATTAGGAAGGAAAAGAGTAAAAATTATATGTGAGTTTGAAGGAGACTTTGTTAGTGAAAAAGAATATTCAATAAATAAAACCTTAAATAGGCAATTAAATGATGCAGAAAAAAAAACATTAATTAAAGAGATAAAACAAGAAAGAAAAATGCTGAGTGAAGTTGATAAGATTGTATGTGTCACTAAAAAATTGAAGGAAGTAATTGCAAAAAGACATAAAGAGTTAACTTTAGACGATAGTAAGTTCTTTATATTTGAAAGTCTAGCCTCAAGAAACCTATTCTATTTTGATATCAATAATAGAATAAAAGCGAGGGAAGAGTTATCTCTTAACGATTATACTATAATTATTTATTCCGGCAATTTAAATTGCGCATGGCAAATACCAGATAAATTAGCAGCACTATTTAAAGAAATAAAAAAAATAAAAAGTAATTCTTTCTTTTTAATAATTACAAAAAACTCAGATAGAAATTTTATTTTGCCATATTTAATCAAGTATGAAATAAGCGATTATAAATTTTTGCAAGTTCCACATAGCGATATTAATAAGTATTTGTGTGCAGCAGATTATGGCTTAATTTTAAGAGAAAAGAACATAATGAATGAAGTAGCTACTCCTGGTAAATTTGCAGAATATGCATTATGTGGATTGCCAATAATAATGACAAAGGGTATCGGTGAATATTCCGAAATGATTAAGGGAAATAAATATTCCTTTGTGATTGATGATATTACGAATATTGACCAAGAAATATATAAACTAAAAGGATTCTTTTCATTAGAAATAAAAGACATTGATAGATTTGAGTTTAGTAATTGGTGTACTTCTAAATTTTCGATAGAGAAAAACATCCCATCACTAATTAATACTTACAAAGGAATAATTTGATTTTTTCAATTTGGGTTAAATTTAAGCGGTTATGTTTAAAGTAATATCTTCAACATTCGGTTTCCGAATTTCGAATATGGTATTCGGATTAGCTGGTGCAATAATAATTGCACGAGTATTAGGCCCAGAGGGAAGAGGTGCTCTTTCGGTAATCGAGACATATATGGCATTTTTATTAATGTTTGGATCGCAATGGTTATACAATTCTAATATATACTATATTGCATTAGATAATAATGATTTGAATTATCAAATAAATAATAACATTAGCATAAGTTTGGTTAGTTCAATAATTACAATAATATTATTCCTTTTGCTTTATAAAATACTTGGAGGAGTTCTTTTAGCGAAAACAGATTCCAATTTGTTAATATTATTATTATTAAATATACCATTTTCATTTATTAGTAATGCAATGATTGGTACGTTGTTGGGATTAAAAAGGTATTTTGCATATAATTTAATGACTTTCTTACAATCATTAATTTTAACTTTTTCATTATTTATTGTATTAGTTTTATTTCATAAAGGTTTATTTGATGCATTACTTATCAATATTATTCTTTCAATTATTCAAACTTTGTTTTTGGTGATATATTTTAAGATTAGCGATTCTTTTTACTTCAAATTTGAAATTAATAATTACAAATTAAAAGAATCCTTTATTTATGGGATTAAGATGTTAACTGCAGGTATTGCTGGTTTAATTATAATCAGGAGTTCCATTATATTAATTGATAATTTTAAGGGTAACTACGATACGGGGATTTATTCTATTGCTCTAAGGATTATTGATTTGTTATTTATAATACCTAATATTTTAAATAATATTTTATTTCCGGAAGTTACTCCACTGAAATCTAACGGCGAAAAAAACAAAGTAATATTAAGATGGGTGTTTATACTTGTTATAATCCAAATAATAAGTATTATATTTTTATTTTTTTGGGGAAAGTATTTTATAATAATTATGTTTGGAGAAAGATTTATTAATTCATACAATTCAATGTTAATCTTACTCCCTGGTGCATTCTTATTATCAATTGAAATGGTAATGATTGTTGGATTATCTTCAATTGGATTACCAAGAAGTGTTCCAATAATTTGGTCAATAATAGCAACAGTCTCAATAATAAGCAACTTAATCATAATCCCTTCGCTTGGATATATTGGAGCCGCAATTGTAACTACCTCTTGCTATGGGATTATTTCTTTAGGAATATTCTTCTTATATAAAAAACATTTAGATCTTTCTATGAAAGAATTTTTTAATAATATAAAATCAGAAATTTCAATTTACCACTCAACTATCTTAACAATTAAATCTAAATTTATTTGACTATGTGCGGAATAACAGGTATTTATTCTTTTGATAAGACAAGACCAATTGATCCAGATTTATTAAACAAAATGACCGATTCCCTTAGCCACAGGGGACCTGATGATAGAGGCATTTTTATTGATAATAACATTGGACTTGGATTTAGAAGATTAAGCATCTTGGATTTATCTCCAGCAGGTCATCAGCCAATGAGTAATGAAGACAACAGCATATGGATTGTCTTCAATGGCGAAATATATAATTATAAAGAATTAAGAAAAATTTTACTTTCCAAGGGGCATAAGTTTAAAAGTAATACCGATACTGAAACTATTATTCATGCTTATGAAGAATATGGAGTTAATTGCTTAGAATATTTAGATGGAATGTTTGCATTTGCTATTTGGGATAGTAATTTAAAACAAATATTTGCTGCAAGAGATAGATTTGGAATAAAACCATTTCACTTTTATTACGATGACGTTTTTTTTGCATTTGGATCTGAAATTAAAGCGTTACTTAAAATCCCCAATATTTATTCAAATAAAGAAATTGATTATTTAGCAATGTGGCATTACTTATCGTTAATGCAAGTGCCGACTCCATTAACTATATATAAAAATATAAAAAAGTTAGAACCATCTCATGCTTTACTTATTGATACTAACGGAAAATTAAGAAAATGGAAATATTGGAATTTAAAAATTGAACAAGACTACTCCAAATCTGAACAAGAATACCAATACGAATTATATAATCTATTTGAAAATTCAATTAAAAATCATTTACAATCTGATGTACCAGTTGGGGTATTTTTAAGTGGTGGATTTGATTCAAGTAGTGTGGCTTCTTTTGCAGCAAAGGTATCAGAAAAACCAATTAACACGTTTTCTGTAAGTTTTAAGGGATATAATGGATTCGATGAATCAGAATATCAAAATTTAGTTGCGAACAAAATTGGATCAATACATAATACTTATTTCGCAGAATCAGTAATTTTACAGGCTGCTGAGGATATAATTAGAGAATGCGATGAACCTTTCGCAATAAGTTCTGCAATACCCTTATATTATATTGCCAAATTAGCTAGTGAAAAAGTGAAAGTTGTATTGAGTGGAGATGGAAGTGATGAAGTTTTCGCAGGATATGAATGGCGCTATTCCTATGCAAACAAACTTAAAAATTTAAATTATGTACCTAGTTCTTTAGCTAAATTGATTATTAATATTTTAGATAACGATAAAACCGATTTAAAATTAAAAAACTCGTTTGTTAAAAAAATAATTAAGTACAGTAATTTATCATTACAAAATCAAGAGAATAGGTATTTAAGTTTAATAACTGTTTTCAATGATTTTCAAAAGACATCTATATTAAAAAGTGAAATAGTTGATGAAATTAGATCAAATCTAAATTTTAGTTATTTAGATAATTTTATGAATGCACCTAAAGATACTTTAAATCAAATGTTATATTTTGATATTAAAACATCGCTTCATGATGAAATGTTAACAAAAATTGATAGAGTTACCTCTCTAGTGAGTATTGAAGGAAGAGTTCCATTCCTAGATAAGAATTTTGTTGAAACTGCTTTGAAGATCCCTGGTAAATTTAAATTATATAATGGAGTAGGAAAAACCATTTTAAAAAATTCTTTTAAGTCGGTATTACCAAAAGAAATTTTAAGTAGAAAAAAAGAGGGATTTAGTGTACCACTAAAAAATTGGTTAAAAAATATTACGACGGATGATTTCGGACATCTTAACGAAATAATAAACAAGGAACAGTTAAACAGATATATATATTGTAACAATAAAAATATTTATGATTATACTATGCACTTATGGGTATTGAAAAATCTAGATATTTGGCTTGATAAAGTATTTTAAAATGAACCCACTTATTGTTGTTGGTCTCTTAATAACAGCTTTCTACTTCAAAAAAATAGTTATAAATAAGGATCAATTTTATTTAATTTTTTTGCCAATTTTTTGGGCAATTATTGTTTATAACGGAAATCCTGGTTTTGGAAAGTCATGGCCATTTTATTATTATTTTACATTTTTCCCTGCGTTTCCCGATTTTATTACCAATAATGTTGATAAAGTAATTATTTTATCCGGATACCTGTATATCCTAGTAAAAGAAAAAAATAAATTCGATAGGGTTACGAAAAAAATTAATTTATTAATTATCGTTTTACTAATAATTGCCATATTTAATTTAGTTTATAACAATATTACTTTAAAAGTTGGTGCTAGTTCATTTGTAAGCTTAATAAAAAATTTCTTACTTTTTTTAGTTGTAATCTACATCCCAATAAAGTATAAACCACTTTCTATAATAAAAAAATTTCTCAGCGTATTTAGTGGTTTGGTGATTATTTCTTTAATTTTTTCTATTATTCAAAAATACATACTAAAAGGTGGCTTGGATGATAATTTCGGATTTTTAGGCAGTAATTCAGTGACATCATATTTTGCCTCCTCTGTAGCAATATATTTTCTTTTCTTGTATTTCTTTGAAAAAAAATTAAAATATCTTATTATATTCTTCATTGGCTTTATTGCAACAACAATAACTTCTACTGATAGAGTTGAACTTTCCGTAATAATTATTGTACCTATTCTGTGGCTTATAACATCTGAATTGAATTTACTAAGAAAAATTATTTATACTTTTTCATTTTTATTTTTATTGATTATAGTTTCAATTACATTAATTACAAAAATTGACCCTATGTTTTATTTAAGATTAGGTAGCTATTATAATAATATTGAGGGAATTGGATTAGCGCAAGCGTACATACAACTTCCTGAAGTAATAAAAAGTATTTCAAATAATATTTTTTGGGGGATAGGTGCTGGAAAATTTGGAAATCCTGCTACTTTTTATTCTTCAATTTTTGATTTTAATGGTTCAAATACATTTTATCAATTCATTGTTAAAAACCCTGTGGATTTTATTAACCATAGCAATATTGGTTACGCTTTAGGAGCAATTGATACAATAAATGCCGTCCCAATTTATATACTTATTGAAAATGGAATTATTTTTTTTATTTTATTTACTATTCTGAATTTAATTGTATTGCTGGAAATCAAATCATTAATAAAATTATTTCCTGAACACAAAAGCAGTCTTAAAGCATTATTTGCAGTTATACTTTTTTTATTGTTATCGTTATTCATAAACTTTATTGGTACATACGAATCTTTATTATATTTTCAGCCTTGGTTTATTTTATTAGGATTGTACAAAAAACTTGAAAGAAATAAGCGGGTATTAGTAACAAGATGAAAATTTGTTTTTTAGGACCAATTGCCCCTACTTTTTTAGCACCATATTTAAAAGAATTAACAGTCGAAAAGGTAGCTTTACTAGGAAAGGTAGGGGGAACAGGTCTTGCACCATTGGTAATTGAAGCTATCAAAGAAGGCCATAAGGTTGAAATAATATCACTTTATCAGAATTTAGCTGAAGAATTAATTTTTGAAGAGAACAATGTCAAATTTGTATGTTTACCATCAAGGAAAGAAGGTTTAGGGAAAGATTTTTATAAAAAAGAGCGAAAACATTTACTAGCTAATATTTTAAATTCAGATTCAGATATAATTAACGCACATTGGACTTATGAATATGCACTTGCCGCATTGGAATCCGAGAAGAAAAATGTGATTATTACTGCAAGAGATTGTCCACGAGATGTATTAAAGTACTCTGATTATCGATACTGGCCATTATATATAATTTCTAGAATCGTCTATTCAAAAGCAAATAATTTAATTACCGTTTCACCATACGTATACGATTATATACAAAAATTTAATAAAAATAAGATTAGTGTTATTCCAAATGCAGTAAATAATGAGGTTTTTAAATTAAAGAGAAATGAAAGAATTATTACCAATAATAATTTTACCATTGTATCTGCTTTGCAATGGAATAGGCTGAAAAATGCTAAGAATGCAATTATAGCATTTTCATTATTTAGAAAAAAAATTAAAAATAGTAGGTATTTATTAATAGGTAGAAACTTAGGTGAAAATCAACAAGCACAAAAGTGGGCTCAGGATAATAAATTGGCTGATGGAATAAGTTTTATTGGCTCAATTCCATATGATGATTATATAAAAGAAATGCAAAAAGCGGATGTATATTTTCATCCCTCAAGAACAGAAGCTTGTTCTATGGCAATAAGCGATGCACTGGTTATGGGAATTCCAGTAATAGGAGGAAGAAAAAATGGTGGAGTACCATGGCAACTTCAATGGGGTTTAGGTGGCCTGTTAACTGATGTAGAAAATCATCAAAGTATGGCTGAAACTCTTTTAGAAGTTTATATTAATAAAAATGATTATCTAAAAAATATTATTGAGGCTGGTCATCATTGGAGTGAAGAATGGCTTAAAATGGAGAAAGTTTTTACAAGGTACCTATCTATCTATGAAAAATTAAAAAAATAAAATTAATTATTTATAAAAATGTTTGAATACTTAGTTGTTGGCGCTGGATTTTCTGGTTGCATACTGGCAGAAAGAATTGCAACAAACCTTAAAAAAAATGTATTAGTAATTGACAAAAGAGATCATATTGCTGGCAATGCCTATGACTTTTATGATGATCATAGAATACTTGTGCATAAATATGGACCTCATATTTTTCATACAAATTCAAAAATAGTATGGGATTATTTGCAATCCTTTGCTGTTTGGAGAAAATATGAACATAAAGTGCTTGCGGAAGTAGAAGGGAAAAAAGTACCAATACCATTTAATTTAAATTCTATAGATTGTCTTTTCCCAAAGGAGAAGGCAAAGTATTTGAAATTCTTACTTATAAAAGAATTTGGTTTAAATAAAAAAATCCCAATTTTAAAATTATGCGAATCAAAGAATTTGGAGGTAAGAAAACTATCAGATTTTATTTTTGATAAAATATTTTTAGGTTATACAATTAAACAATGGGGGCTAACTCCTAAAGAGATTGATCCGTCTGTAACTTCGCGAGTACCTGTATTTATAAGTAGGGATAATCGCTATTTTCAAGATACTTATCAAGGTATACCAAGAGAAGGTTACACTGAAATGTTCAGGAAAATTATATCAAATACACGGATTAAAGTTATTTTGAATACAGATTTTAAAAATATTTTAAATTCTGACATTAAATTTAATAAATTGATTTATACAGGGCCTATTGATGAATATTTTGATTTTATTCATGGAGAACTTCCCTATAGAAGTCTAGATTTTAAATTTTATTCTTATAAACAAAAACATTTTCAAGAAACCGGACAGGTTAATTACCCAAATAATTTTCAATATACTAGAATATCTGAATTTAAATATTTTACAGGTCAAAATTCGAATTCAACTACTATAGCTTATGAATTCCCACAGCCCTTTATAAGAAAAAAAAATGAGCCGTATTATCCTATTCCTGCCAGTTATAATTATGAAATCTATAATAAATATAAATTAGAAGCTGAAAAAATTAAACAAAATGTAAAGTTTGTAGGAAGATTAGCTGAATATAAATATTATAATATGGATCAAGTAATAGCTAGGGCATTAATGGTTTTTGAAAAGGAAATTTTATGAATAATGAGAATTTAGTTTCGATTTTAATGCCGACATATAATGTAGAAAAATTTATTTTAAGTACTATTGATTCTATTTTAAAACAAACCTATGAAAATTGGGAATTAGTTATAGTAGATGATAAAAGCACTGATAAAACAGATGAAATATTACTAGATTATAAAAATAAAGATAATAGAATACGATTTTTTAGAAATGAATTGAATTTAGGTTTTACAAAAAATGTGAATAAAGCATTTAATCTAGCATGCGGTAAATATTGTGTTAAATTTGATGCCGATGATTTAATGAGAGATGATTTTCTAGAAAAGCTGTTAAATGGTTTCTATAATGATTCAATTGGTCATGTTACGGCTGCTGATAATGTAACAATAGATGGGGAAGGTAGTGTTATTGAAGAGTCTTGTCCTTTTTGGAAGGATGAATTTAGTAAATATTTTGGGTTAGATTTAAACAATTCACAATTTATTGAATTTCCAAGTTCTTACATCCCTAGATTTTTTTTAACAAATTATGCGTTGGGAGGATTAACTGGGACAATGTTCAAATTATCAGATGCAAAACAAGTAGGATTTTTTGATGAGCGTTTCAAATGGGCTTCTGATTTTGATTTTACATTAAAACTATGTTCTTTAGCTTCGCGTAAAGCATTTTGTATGGAACCAATATGGTCTTACAGAAAATTGTCATTTTCTAATACTTCAAGATTTAAAAAACAAGGAGTTTATCTTTTAGAACAAAATTACTTAATAGAGAGAGTATTTGAACTTTTTACAAAGGAACTGGATAATAAAGAATATAAAATTGGTGTCGATAAATGGTTGAATAATGCATTAAAGTATAATATAAAATATGGCAATAAAGACTTATTATTAAAAACTATTCCGAATATTTTTAATAATTACCAATTATCTCGCATTCAAAGTAGCAAAAGTTTAATAAATAATCTTATAATTGCCCTTCGTATGTTATGAAAGTTTTAATTGATAATAACCATTCTTTTGCTTACGCGCATGGCGGAATTCAGACTTTTATTAATAATCTTATTAAATTTCTTCCAAATACGGGAGTTGAAGTTGAGCCCTTACGTTGGTGGGATGAAAAACAATTTGGTGACATAATACATTTTTTTTATAGACCGACTGAAGAATATTTGAATATATTAAAACCAAAAACTAAAATTGTTATCAATGTATTATTAGGCCCGATAACTTCATTTAATTGGTTTCAAATTGAAATAAGAAGGATAGTTTATAATTTACTAAATATTACTGCTGCAGGTATTACCAATACATTGTCTATAAATTATTCTAGATATTCAGACGCTATAATATATCATAGTAACTATGAAAAAGATTTAGGGAATTCATTATTTAAAGCAGATAATCAAAAGTCTTTTGTAATTCTACCAGGTGTAAAAGAAGAATATCTAATTTATAAAGATAAGTTAAATGAAGAAAGAAGCGAATATTTAGTTACCTTATCAACGATTTATGAAGTAAAAAATTCTGTTTTTTTAGCACTATTAGCAAAAAAAACCGAAATACCTATAGTTTTTTTGGGCAGACCCTTTGATAAAAACTCAATCTATTATCGAAATTTTTTAAAACTAGTTGATGATAAATATGTTATTTATCTAGGTGATCCTGAAGATAAAATAAAAGCAAAAATAATGGCTAATGCACGAGGTTTCATTCTTTTAAGCCGTTATGAATCAGCGCCTAATGTAATAGGTGAAGCTTCTGCATGTGGCTGCCCTTTAATATTATCTGATCGGATGTGGGCAAGAAGTAATTATAACGAATACGCAAAATTTATAAATATTAAAAATCTAAAAATTGCTTCTAAACAATTATTAAACTCTTATGAAAGGATCGCTAAAGAAAATAACTTGTTTCCAGTTAAAAGTTGGAGCCAGGTAGCATCTGAAATGAAAAAAATTTATGAATCAACTTTCAAAAAACATGAGCAATAAATTAAAAATAACTATTGTAACTCCATCTTATAATCAGAGTCAGTATTTGGAAGAAACAATAAATAGTATAATTAATCAAAAATATTCAAATATAGAATATATAATTATGGATGGTAATTCTCATGATGAATCCGTTTCTATAATAAAAAAATATAAGGAAAACATTACATACTGGGAAAGCAAGAAAGACAAAGGACAAACCGATGCTATAAATAAAGGATTTAATATTTCCACGGGGGAAATTTTTGCTTGGCAGAATTCGGATGATATATATATGTCTGGTACTTTTGAATATATTGCAAAAATTTTTTCAGAAAATCCACATATTGATATATTATTTGGTGGTTGGCACTTTATTGACTCAAAATCTAAGATTATTTCATCAAGATATATTAAAAATTTTTCAATTTTTAAATTTCATGCTGGGCTACAGATCCCCCCCCAACCTGCTGTTTTTTTAAGGAAAAGTGCTATTGATTATGTTGGTGGTTTTGATATTTCAAGACCACATGCTATGGATTTTGATTTATATGTTAGAATACTTAATGAAAATAATTACTATATAACAGAAAGAATTTTAGGTGGTTTTCGCATTCATAAAGATAGTAAAACTATAAAAACAAAAAGAGATCAATATGCAGATTTTAAATATGTACAAAAAAAATATTTGTCTAAAACAAAGAATATTTATGAAAAATTTTTTTGGTTTTTATGTGATATGAAAGAATATTTAAAAGATTTTATCCATGCAAAAATCGGAATTTTTTCACTTAAAGATTCAATTATCAAAAAAGGAGTAAAATAATGCAGAAAACAGCTTTAGTATGTGGTGCTGGCGGGTTTATCGGCGGGCATTTAGCAAACAAATTAAAAAAAGAAGGCTATTGGGTAAGGGGAGTAGATTTAAAGCATAATGAGCATCAAGGATTATTAGTTGATGATTTCGTTATTGGAGATTTGCGCGACTCAATTGTTTGTAAAAATATATTAGACAGACCGTTTGATGAAGTATATCAGTTGGCAGCTGATATGGGCGGTGCAGGCTATATTTTTACGGGAGAACATGACGCAGATGTAATGCATAATTCCGCAACCATAAATTTGAATATGGCTTATCAAAGTCAAAAAGCAGGTATAAAGAAAATATTTTATTCTTCATCAGCATGTATGTATCCGGAGTATAATCAATTGGATCCGGATAATCCAAATTTAACAGAGGATTCCGCATATCCGGCTGCACCGGACAGTGAATACGGATGGGAAAAGTTATTCAGCGAAAGATTGTATTTTTCTTTTCATCGCAATTATGGATTAGATGTAAGAGTAGCTAGGTTTCATAATATTTTCGGTCCGCAGGGTACATGGGCTGGCGGAAAAGAAAAAGCGCCGGCGGCAATGTGCAGAAAAGTAGCAGAAGCAATCAGAGATGGAAAAAATGAAATTGAAATTTGGGGAGATGGCAAGCAGACTCGCTCTTTCCTTTTTATTGATGAATGTCTTGAAGGCGTAAGAAGGTTGATGGACTCAAAAGATTTTAGAGGACCGGTAAATATCGGTTCCGATGAGATGGTTACAATAAACAAGCTTGCTGAAATAGCGATGGAAGCAGCGGGGAAAAAATTAAACATAAAGCATATTGAAGGACCCCTTGGTGTTAGAGGAAGAAATTCAGATAACAAATTAATTCAAGAAAAACTTGGATGGAAACCTACAAGACCATTAAAAGAAGGAATTGTTCAAACTTATTTGTGGATTCAAAAGAAGGTTATTGAGTCAAATTAGTATGAATATTTTGATTGCAAACTGGAGTTGGTATCCTTCCGGAGGTGATTGGACATATGTTGATAATATTAGTCGATTCTATAAAGAATTGCACCACAATATAATCCCATTTAGTATGAAAGATGAGCGAAATTATTCTTCAAGTTTTTCAAAATACTTTATCAATAATATTAACTATAAAAATCTAAACACAAAAAAAAATTTAATTAACTTGTTTAATGTCCTAACCAAAACATTTTATTCAGTAGAAGTAAAGAAGAATTTGGTGAAGTTATTAAATGAAAATGAAATAAATGTCGCTCATTTTAATAATGTTCATCATTATTTATCACCAATTATTTTAATTAATGAATTAAAAAAAAGAAACATCCCAATAATTTGGACATTACATGACTATACAATTTTGTGTCCAGAAAACTCTTACATTAATAATGGGGAAATATGTGAATTATGTGCAAAAGGTAAATATTATAATTGTGCTATAAATAGGTGCAAAAAGAAATCTTTTTTAGCAAGTTCTGCTGCTGCTTTAGAAAATTATATAATATCTTTTTCAAATGTATTACAAAATGTAGATTATTTTCTCTGTCCCTCTAAATTTATCTATAATAAATTTATAGAATATGGCTTCCCTTCAAAAAAATTTATTGTAACTAATTTGATTTACTTGAATAAAAACGAATTTAGAAAAAATGATAATTGTTTCGAATTTTCCAATAAGGATTATGTCTTATACTTAGGTCGTATCGAAAAAATAAAGGGGATACAAACAATGCTACAAGCTTTTAAAGGTATTAAAGATATTGATTTATTGATTGCTGGAGGTGGTAGCCTAGAGAATGAATTGAAAAAATCAACTGTAAATCCAAATGTAAAATTCTTAGGATTTAGAAAAAAAGAAGAAATATTATGTCTGATTAAAAATTCTTTGTTTACTATTGTACCATCTGAATGGTACGAAAACTTTCCCTATTCAATTATTGAATCGATGTCATTAGGAAAACCAGTACTAGGAGCAAGGATTGGTGGAATTCCTGAATTAGTAATTGATGGGTATACAGGTTACATGTTTACACCTAAAAATGTCAATGACTTAGAAAATAAAATTAAATTGATGTTAAACGACAAAAATAAACTTGGTGAAATGGGCATAAATGCAAAAAACCATATGAACAATCTAACAAGTTTTAAAAGTCATTATACCAAAATGAAATTTATATTTGAGAAAATAGGACTTGACCTTTAAATAAAAACAATAAAGCTATAATAATGAATTTAACAATTCTATTTTACTTATTATTTGTATGATTAAATTTTATGGTAAATATCTTGACAATGCTTCAACAAATTCAATTGCTCATAGATATAGATTAAGAAGGTTTGGATTATTTAAAAAATTATTATCCTCAATAGAAGGCCAAGAAATTATAAATATATTAGATATTGGGGGGACTTATAAGTTTTGGATAAATATGAATTTTGCTAATATTCCAAAGTTCAAAATTACTCTCATAAATATTTTCCAGGATAAATTACCTGAGGGGGTTAAGATATCAAACATTATTTCTAAAATTGGAGATGCCACAGATTTGAATAACTATCCTAATCAATCTGTTGATATTGTTTTCTCAAATTCAGTTATTGAACATGTGGGTACAATAGAACTACAACGAAAGATGGCTAATGAAATTAGGCGAATAGGTAAAAAATATTTTATACAAACTCCAAGTAAGAATTTCCCTATTGAGCCACATTTCCATTGGCCCTATTTCCAATACTATCCTAAAAAGATGGCTGCCTTCCTTGCAGTAAATGTACGTTCTATCGGATGGTACCATAACAAAAAGGATGTTTATGATATAAGGCTCTTAAATTATAAAGAGCTAAATCAATTATTTCCTGATGCTAAAATTCAAAGTGAAAAATTTTGGGGCTTAACAAAATCCTTTATGATATATAACGGATTTTAAAATACATTTAATTAATTAAAAATAAATAATTAGCATTTTTTATTTTAATATGCAAATCAAATCTTCTATGAAAAAAATTTATATAGCGGGCTGTGGTGGTATGTTAGGAGAAGGGTTTTATACTCAATTTAAAGAAACTTTTAAATTAAAATGTACTGATAAGGATGTTAACGAAAATTGGATCAGTTTTTTAGACTTTAGAAATTTTGATTCTTATAGAAAAGAAGTTATTGAATTTGATCCAGATTTTCTATTTCATCTTGGAGCTTATACTGATCTTGAATATTGTGAGCAAAATACAGATGAAACATATAAAACCAATACTTTAGCAGTTGAGAATGCAGTTTACATAGCAAACGAATTAAATATTCCAATTTTATATATAAGTACGGCTGGTATTTTTGATGGTAATAAACAATTTTATGATGACTGGGATAATCCTAACCCTTTAGGTGTTTATGCGCGCACTAAATATATGGGTGAAAGATTTGTAATAGAAAATGCGAATAGGTATTTAATTTGCCGTGCAGGATGGATGATGGGTTCGGGACCTAAAAAGGATAAGAAATTCATCCAAAAAATAATGAAACAAATTAAAGAAGGGAGAAAAGAACTTTTTATTGTAAATGATAAAGATGGAACGCCGACTTATACGCATGATTTTGCTAAGAATGTAAAATTATTAATTGAAAAAGAATATTGGGGATTATATAATATGGTCTGCGGTGGTCAAACCAGCAGACTTGAAGTTGCGACTGAATTACTAAAAATACTTAAATTGGAATCTAAGATAAAAATTACTGAAGTAAGTTCGGATTATTTTAGTAAAGAATATTTTGCCGAGAGACCGCCTTGCGAACGTTTAATCAATAAGAAACTTGATCTGCGAGGTTTAAATATTATGCAGGATTGGAGAGTTGCTTTAAAAGAATACATTGAAAATTATTATCAAGATTATTTGAAATAACATTCATGAAAATTGTAATAATAGGTACAAGAGGGATTCCTGCTTCGTATAGCGGATTTGAAACTTCGGTGCAAGAGACTGCAATTAGATTTGTAAAAAATAATATTGATACTATAGTATATTGCAGGAAGAATCATTATAAAGAAAAGTTAAATGAATATAAAGGTGTAAAACTTATTTATTTACCTTCAGTAAAATCCAAACATC
>Ga0172370_10004369_pt1 | contig 18952 bp, 17 predicted proteins | sample LakKiv5m_FD_114538 | JGI IMG/M metagenome (GOLD analysis project Ga0172370, IMG submission 114538) | Freshwater microbial communities from Kabuno Bay, South-Kivu, Congo - kab_022012_11.5m | ecosystem: Environmental > Aquatic > Freshwater > Lake | place: Democratic Republic of the Congo...
CACATGACGCCGGTCTTCTTCGGCAGCGCGCTCAAGGACTACTGCGTCGGCGAACTGTTGCAGGCACTGATCGCGCTGGCACCGCCGCCGCGCCCGCAACCGGCCACGCCGCGCGAGGTCTCGCCCGAGGAACCCACCGTCACCGGATTCGTGTTCAAGGTGCAGGCCAACATGGACCCTAACCACCGCGACCGTGTTGCGTTCCTGCGGCTGTGCTCGGGCCGCTTCACCCGCGGCATGAAGCTCAGGCTCACGCGCACCGGCAAGACGCTCGCGGTGCACAATCCGATCCTGTTTTTCGCGCAGAAGCGCGAGTTGGCCGAGGAGGCGCTACCCGGCGACATCATCGGGATCCCCAACCACGGCACGCTGCGCGTCGGCGACACGCTGACCGAGGGCGAAGACCTGCGCTTTACGGGTATCCCGAGCTTCGCGCCCGAGATCCTGCGCCGCGTGCGCCTGGGCGACCCGATGCGCGCCAAACAACTGCGCAGCGCACTCGAAGATCTCGCCGAGGAAGGCGTTACGCAGGTCTTCCGTCCGCTGATGGGATCGCAGTGGCTGGTCGGAGTCGTCGGCCAGCTGCAACTCGACGTGCTGGCCTCGCGCATCGCCGGCGAGTACGGCGTGCAGGCCGGCTTCGAGGGCGTGCCCTACGAAACCGCACGCTGGGTGTCGGCCGCCGACGGCGCCGTGCTCAAGCGCTTCATCGAGCATCACCACTCGGCGATGGCCGAGGACCGCGACGGCGCCCCGGTCTATCTCGCGCGCAACATGTGGGAACTGGCGCGCACCACCAAGGACTGGCCGCAAGTGCGCTTCCACGAAACTCGCGAACGGACCTGACGCGCGTGCCGGCGCCGAGCCGCGAAGCGCACCTCTGAGGGTCGCCGTGGCCCGCGCTGCCTTGACAGGACCGGCCGCCTCTCGTCTAGTGGCGTGGAACCCGCCGCGCAGGCAACCCGGTCGCGGGGCCGCGCGCCGACGGGATTCGCCGAGGAGGAAGAACATCATGCGCAACCTCATTCGTCCGGGCTACGCCCTGCTCGCCGCCGCCGCTCTGTGCCTGGTACTCGCCGACGCCGCGACCGTCAACGCGGCAACCACCAACCCAACCGACGACACGCTCACCAGCCTGCGCGGCAAGGTGACCAAACTCGCCGCGGTGAGCCGCTCGGGCATCACGCTGTCGGGAACTTTCGAACTCTACACTCCCCTCGACCTTCGCCTGGTCACCATCACCATCTACCAATTGCTCGACGAAGAAGGCGGCGCGGGTGAACTGCTCGACGGCGACTTCCCGCTGGTGCTGACCGCAACGCCCGGCAACAAAACCCGCAACGGCCGCTACACCACCCCGACCGGCGTGAAGCCGAAGCTGCGGCTCGAGATCCCCACCGACCGTACCGAGCCGGGTTCGTTCTTTCTCAACGGTTCGCTCGCCACCACCGCGCTGCCGCAGCTGTGTCCCCCGGGACGCGGCTCGACGACCGCGCTCAAGACCGGATTCTTCATCGACGACGGCATCAACCCGATCGTCATGGTCGAAGGAACCACGGAGTGGCAGTGCCTCGGCCGTGACGCGACCACACCGACCTCGCTGCTCGCTCCCTGAGCGGCGCACCGGCATGCTGCCGGCGTGCGAGCCCGCGAACTTCTGGCGTCGGCGCTGACCGCCGACGGCGCCGACATCACCTTGTTCCGCGAAGCCGACGGTTTCGTGGTGCGCCTCGGCAACCAAGTGCTGATGGCCAGCCGCGCTCACGGCTCCGAGCAGGCGATGGCTGACGCCGCCACCGCCGCGCTGGCCGGACGGCGCAACGCGCGCCTGATGGTGGGCGGCCTCGGCATGGGATTCACGCTGCGCGCGGTGCTCGACGCCGCCGGCGACGACGCCGAAGTGGTAATCGTAGAATTGCTGCCGTGCGTGGTCGAGTGGAACCGTGGCGTGCTCGCGCCGTTGTCGGCGACCGCTCTGGAAGACCCGCGCGTTCGGCTCGTGACGATGGACGTCGCCGAATACCTGGCGTCGCCGCGCGAGCTTTTCGACGCAGTGCTGCTGGATGTCGACAACGGGCCCGAGGCTTTCTCGGCGCCTGGAAACGCGCGTCTCTACACCCTCGACGGACTCAGGATGATACACGCCGCGCTACGCCCCGGCGGGCTGCTGGTGGTGTGGTCGGCGTTCGCCAGCCGGGCGTTCGAGAAGACACTGGCGCGGGCCGGCTTCACCGTCGAAACGCTGCGCGTGCGAGCGCGCGGCAACACTCGCAAAGGTTCACGTCACACGCTCTTCGTCGCGCGTGCAGTCAGTCGTTGACGACGAAGGCGACGCTCAGACTCCCCTTGGGCAGATCGAACGAGCTTTCCAGTACCTTGAACAGCGGGTCGTTCAGATAGAAGTTCGCCCGTCACCCGCACACAGTTTTTGTTGGCGCGCGCAGCGATCTCGAAAACGCGGTTCCCGCAGCGTGCGACCCGCTCGTCGACGCTCCGCCGGGCGGTCGCCGCCGGCCACGTAGACGGCTATGTAGACGGACGATTGCGGTCGCGGAACCAGTGGCGCTGCGCTTCCATGCGGCGGCGCTGCTCGGCCGGCGCGTGGCGGCGGCAGGTTTCCATCTCTTCGCTGCCTTCGGGCGCGCCCCAGCGAACTTCGATGCAATCGTTGGGGTTGTAGCCCATCTCGAGGGCGAGATCGCGCTCGAGCACGTCGGCGAGCCGCAGCGTCCATCTCGAGCCGTCGCTGCGCGTGTACTCGAAGGTCCGTGCGGTCGTCTCTTCGGCGAGCATATCGCGCAGATCGTGCTCCAGCGCGTCCGGATCGGTTCCGGGGCGCAGGCGGTAGCGCTCGGGCCGTCGCAACACCTGCGCAGGGAATCCGCGCACGACGTCGATCGCGATCAACAGACGCAGATCGCGTGACGGCGTCGAGTAGTCCTCCCAGGCGCCCTCGGTCTGAAACAGAGCCGCGCCTTCTGGCATCGTGATCACAGCGGGATGCGCGGCCAAGTAATCTTCGCCGTTGGCCACCGACAACAGACGGCCGCGCACCTGCTGATCGAGTGCCTCTATCAGATCGCCGAACACCTGATCGACCGTGCGTGGCTCGGGCGAGATGACCTCGTCGACGCGGTCGTAGAAACCGTCAACTCCCGAAGTGTACTGTTCGAGCGAGTAGTCGCCGTAGTCGGGATTGTCGGCTATCTGCTCGTTGCTGAGCACACGCAGCGTGTCACCCGACCATACGATCGGACGGAAGTGTTTGAAGCCGGCGCCTCCGAGCGCGGGATCGACCGCAAACATGAAATTGCCGCGCCAGTACTGCTTACGCGCCACGGTCTTGTCGGGCTGGGCGTCGACCGCCAGCAAGATGCCGCTGGCGAACCGCTCCTGCGCCACGCGCCGCGCCACTACCAGCACGTGACCGTAAGGATCGGCGTAGACGGTACCGGGCCTGAGCGTGGCCTGGCTGAGATTGGTGGGATAGAGATCGCCTTGCTCGTCGTCGCCGGCCGTGCGGCCGGTCGCCGAATGAACCGTCCACCCCACCTCGCGCGAGAAGAAACGCTGCATCCGTTGCAGTTCGCTGCCGCGCGGCGACGCGTCCAGGTTGGTGTGCCACTGCGAGCAGGTCGGCGGTTTGCCGGCGGCCACCGAAAAGCAGGTCGAGTAGCCCATCGGAAGCCGCAGTTTCCACGCGAAGTAGCCGCGCAGAAAGAACGGTAGGTCGGCGCAGTCGGGTTCGAGTTTGAGACCGCCCTCGTCGTCCTCGCCGAGGTCGAGGTGATCGTGCAGCAGGTTGCGACTGGTGTCGCGCGTAACTTCGTGAAGACTGCTCCAGGTCGGCTGCTTGTCGAGTGGCGCGTCGAAGAGTTTCTCGACCCACGCCGAGTAGAGGTTCTCGTAGTTGCGATCCCACTGGTGCTCGACCGGCCAGAAGATCGACAGAGGCGGCTGGGGTCCGAGCGCCGGTTCTCGCGGTTCGATGTCGAAATACGAACAGGCCGCGTCGCCGCCGTCGGCGGTCACCAACTTGGCGCGAAAGTGTCCGGTGTCGAACGTGAGCATTTCGACGCTCCACCAGTAAGGCGGACCGCCGTGACGTTCCTGATCCCTCACGACGCGGTCCCCGGACTCGTCGCCGACCACCAGCACGCCTTGTACCGGGTTCTCCGACACCGCCAGCACGCGCAGCACCTTTCCCGGCGCGGGCTGCTCCGGCGAGACCAGGATCGCGATGCCCGCGGGGTTGCCGCATTCGCCTTCGGCGGGCGGGCGCGGCAGCGGCGCCGGTTCGGCCGCTTGCGCCGCTGATCCTGCGGGCGCCTTGGCCGCTGCCGGCGCGGCAGCGCGCGCCGCGGACGACGCGGACGAAGTGGTCGCGCTGGCCGAGGCGGCGGAGTTCGTCGATGCGGCGGCGCTGGTGCCAGGCCGGCGCAGCTGGCCGCCCCAAGCGGCGGGAAGTCCAAAGCCCACGACGCACAGCAGCGCCGCGCAAACCACTGTGGCCCTCACCCGCATCTGCTCAGTATAGACGAGCAGACCCCCGCGGCCACCACCGCTGTGCGCGCCGCGCCCGACGCCGGGCATCCCCGGAACCGCCCGTCGCCGGGCCACCGGCAGCCACAAACATCCGCCGCGTCGCCTTAACCCTGAACGCCGCGCGAGTATCATGGCGGATCTTTTTCAACGGTCGGCACGGCTTCAAGGAGGACACGGCGTGGCAGGACGTTTCAGCGGCAAGGTGGCAGTAATCACGGGCGCGGCATCGGGAATCGGCGCGGCGACGGCGCGGCGCTTCGCACAAGAGGGCGCCACGCTGGTATTGAGCGACCTCAACGAAGCGCTCGGCGGCGCACTCGCCAAGGAATTGCACGCCGCGGCGTTCGTCAGCGTCGACGTCGCCGATCCGCAACAGGTCGCCGCGTTGATGCAGACCGCGGCCGAGCGCTGCGGGACCATCCACATCGTATTCAACAACGCCGGCGTCGGCTCGTACGGCAAGGCTCCCGACCTCGACCTCGAAACCTGGAAGCGGGTCATCGACATCGACCTCAGCGGCGTGTTCTACGGTTGCAAGTTCGCGATCCCGCATTTGCGCCGCGCCGGCGGCGGCGCGATCGTCAACACGGCGTCGATCTCGGGCCTGTTCGGCGATTACGGGCTGGTCGCGTACAACGCCGCCAAAGGCGGAGTAGTCAACCTGACGCGCACCGTCGCGATTGACCACGCGCGCGAGAACATCCGCGTGAACTGCGTGTGCCCGGGGCCGATCGAGACGCCGATGCTGACACCAGTGCTGGCGATGCCGTCGGCGCTCGAGGAATACTGCAAGGTGGTGCCGATGGGCCGTGTCGGACAGCCCGAAGAGATCGCCGCTGCGGTCGCCTTCCTCGCCTCCAACGACGCGTCGTACATCACCGGTACGGCGATCACCGTCGATGGCGGGGTAACCGCAGCAACCGGGCAGGTGAGCTTCAGCCGGCTGATCGGCGAGTAGCGATATCACGGCGAATCGGTCTCCTTCGTGGCTGCGCTGAAGGGCTGCGGCTGCGGCAGGAGACGAATCGACGCGAGGAGTCTCACCTGCGCAGTTCGAGACCACCTATCCGCGAAGCGATCGCGCCCGCAACTCGTGAGTACCGAGCTCGAGGTCGCTTTCGAGGCTATCGCGTGAGGCGTAGGCCCTCGTATCTGCTGGTGTCTACCCTAACGTTGCAAAAGAATCGTCACTCTTGCCGTCTTTCGTGCGTCTTCCTGACGCCTTTCTTCTCGAATTCGTATGTGGTCTGACTTCATTGTCGGTGAAGTCTGCGGAGGCATCAGCGAGACGTGCTTGGTATCGGAAAACGTAGGACGAACGGCACTCCACGTTAAGTTCTTATGCAACAGCAAGGTATAGTTTTTCGGCGAGGAATTCCGCGAGGATGACGCTGTCAGAGCCAGCCACGAGAAAATCCGCAAGTGTATTTCTCGGCCGAAGACACCGCCCAGGGCGTGGCGCTCGGAGAGCCGTCGTATCCGGATGCTTTGCGTGCAAATCGTGGTCTCGGTCTACGCACGTGAGGTCCGCACCATCGAGGCCTTCGCCTGGTCCGACCAGGCGCGCGCCTACGTAGAGCGCACCATCGAGAAGAAATGACACGGTGAACGTTGCCAACCGGCACAGAATCGCAAAGCTCGGGAAGCTCGACGTCGGTTACGAACTGCCCGGTGCCTCCGGCGCGCCGGCCGTGACTTTGGTGCACGGCCTGGTGGCTTCGCTTGAGAGCTGGGACGGCGCGGGCGTAGTGCCTGTGATCGATGCGATGCGCAGTCTGAACGCCGATCCGCTCACCGACCGGCTGCGCGAGTTGCGCGTCCCGACTCTGATCATCGTCGGCGATCAGGACTTCCTCGGAGTCGGCGGCTCGGTGATTCTCAGCCGAGCCATCGCCGGCAGTGAGTTCGAGATCGTCTCCGGTCGCGGGCACGGGGTGCATCACGAGAGTGTGGCTGTGGGTGCGGATGGAGTCACCAAGACGCCGTGCGCGAAGTGCTGCAAGCCGCACAAGCGCAGGACTCTTCCTGGCGTGTCTTCCACACAAATGGTTGTGACCGGGAATCCGGCACTCGAGTCACTGCATCATTGTCCAGGTCGCGCCTGACGTGATGGGCCTCAGTTGTAACCGGGAATCGGGCACTCGAGTCACTGCATCTTTCCCAGCAACCTCAGAATGCCGTCGAGCACCGTGAGCGGATGCGGCGGGCAGCCGGCGACGTAAAGATCCACCGGGCACTCCTCAGGAATGCCGAGAGCTTGCGGCGAACCGTGAAAGACTGCGCCCGAAATCGCGCACGCGCCCACTGCGATCACCAGACGCGGCGATGGCGTGGCACGCCACGTCTCGAGCAGTGCCTCGCGCATATTCGCGCTGACGGGCCCGGTGATCACGAGACCATCGGCGTGCCGTGGTGAGGCGACGAACTGAACCCCGAAACGGCCAAGATCGAAGATCGCGTTGCCTGTGGCCACCAGCTCGGCTTCGCAACCACTGCACCCGCCCGCCGACACCTGACGCAGCTTCAGCGAGCGACCGAACACGCGCCGGCTCTCCACATCCAGCGCCGTGGCCATGCGCAGATCCTCGCCCGCGAGCACGAGATCCTCGCGCCGGTTGACCGCGAGCCGCGGATCGTTGGTCAGCACGACCGCGCCCGTGGTGCAAGTCTGCTCACACGCGCCGCAGAGGATGCACGCTCCAAGGTCGAGCCGCAGCGGTCCGGTTGCGATTGCGCCGGTCGGGCACGCCTGCTCACACTCGTGGCAGCTCTGGTCGCAGCGCGCCGGATCGAGGCGCGGCCGACCGCGGAACGAATCGGGAAGCGCAACGCCGCAGGAAGGCAGCGTGGCGCGGCCGAACTCGAGACGAAGTGACAGCGCATGCAGCATCAGAGGTCGTGTCCCGCATACGACAGGTTGAAGCTCTTGTTGCACAGCGGAAAGTCCGAGATTTGGTTGCCGCGCATCGCGATCGCCAGGCCGAACCAGTTGCGAAGCGACGGATCGATGACACGGTACGCGACGAGCCGACCGTCTGCTCCGGTCACGGCCACGTGCAGGATCTCGCCGCGCCAGCCCTCGACGAGTCCGACCGCAAGGCAGTCCGGCCGCAGCGCGGGCAGGTCGACGGCGGCAGCCGTCTCGGGCAGCGCGGCGAGCCGCTCACGCGCGAACGCGATCGATCTGGGAACCTCCATGCGCCGCACGAGCGCACGCGCGAGCACGTCGCCCGACTCCAGCACCGTCACTGGCACATAAGCGAACCGGTACATGCCACGCGGATGCGCAGAGCGGGTATCACGAGTACAGCCGCTGGCGCGCGCGACCGGACCGACCAAGCCGAGCGCTTCACTCACCTCACGCGAAACCACGCCGGTCGACTCAAAACGTGAAAGCACCGTAGGTGCTGCAAAAGTGACGTTGGCAATGCGCTCGAAGTCGCGCTCCGCTCGATCCAGCCGCGTCGCCACACCGTCGCGACGCGCCGCCGAAGGCAGCGTCCGGACACCGCCCGGCCGGCACAAGCCGCGCCCGAAACGATTGCCCGAAAGCTCGAGGAGCAGGTTGAGGCATTCGCCGCGCAAGCGCCCGAACCACGTTGCGCCGGGCTGATAGCCGATGTCCCCAGCCAGCGCGCCGAGATCGCCGACGTGATTGGCGATTCGTTCGATCTCCAGCGCAACGCTGCGTAGCGCCTGTGCTGCCGGCGGCGCCTCGACGGCGGCCAGGCTCTCGATCGCGCAGCAATACGCGAGTGCGTGGCCGACCGCCGTGTCGCCCGCGACCGATTCGGCGACCGCAAGGCGCCGCGCTGGCGCGGCGCTGCGCAGCAGCGCTTCGACGCCGCGATGCTGGTAGCCGAGCTGGATTTCCAGGCTGAGCACGGTCTCGCCCTGGCACTGAAAGCGAAAGTGACCCGGCTCGATGATGCCCGCATGCACCGGTCCCACTGCAACTTCGTGAATCCCCGCCCCCTCGACGCGAAAGAAACCGTGCGGATCGCAGCCGATACCACTGTCAGGATGCTCGAGGTCGGCGTGACGTCGCAGCGGCTTCAGCCACGGATGACCCTCCGGCACGATCCCGTGTTGTTCGTACAGATCGCGCTCGAGTGCCTGCGCCGATGCAAGCTCGACCGTAAGTGACGGATAACGGCCTTCCGTCGCGCGCAACGCGAGCGTTTCGATGCGGCCCCCGCAGTCGTCGATCAGCACCGCGCACACCTCTGCGGGAGCAAGCGGAACTAGCGCACCAAGCCGCGCGCCGCTGCGACAGCGTGCCACCACCGCATCGTGAAACTCAGCAGGACCACAGCGCGGAATGTCGACGACGGCGACCACATCGCCATCGGTGCGCAAAGCCGGCAAATCGGCCGGCGCCGCAGCGCACAGATGCCCGTTCATCGCACCGCTCCCATCACTGCCGCAGCACCGGCCAACGCTTCCCCCAGCCCGGAGGGCATCCAGACGCCGATAACGACCAGCAGTGCGAGCGGAAGCACGACCAGCGACCACTCGAGGGTCACGGCAGCGACAGGCTGCCGTCCCTCGCCCGGCCGCTTCCAAACCATGTCGACCGCGTGACCGATCGCTGCGACGAAGACGATTCCGGCGCCGACGAGAAACGCCGCCATCGCCCACACGTGATCGCCACGCAGACCAACCTGAACGATCCACAGCTCACTCATGAACACCGCAAACGGGGGCAACCCGACGAGCGCAAGGATCCCGAGCACCAGGCCGATGCCTGCCGCCGGGGAAAAGCCGATGATGCCTTGCATCTGGCGCATGTCGCGCATGCCGAAGCGCTGCGCGAGCGTGCCGGCACAGAAGAACGTGAGCATTTTGCAGACCGAATGGTTGAGCATGTGGTAGAGCGCTGCCGCGCCTCCGCCCACCCCGATACCGAGCGTGACGATCCCGAGGTGCTCGACGCTGTGATAGGCGAGCAGACGCTTGACGTCGTGCTCGTGCACGATGAACGCCGCTGCCACGAGGATCGAGAGCAGCCCGAACGGCACCAGCAGCGCACGCGCCGAGCCATCGCCCGCCGTTGCCTCGACAATCGGGACGAAACGCGTGATGCAGTAGACCGCACAGTTGAGCAGCACGCCCGAGAGCACGGCCGACACCGGCGCCGGCGCGCGGCTGTGCGCTTCGGGAAGCCAAGTGTGCATCGGCGCGAGCCCGGCTTTGGTGCCGTAGCCGACGAGCAGGAATACGAACGCGAGGCGCACGGGGCCTTCGTGCATCTTTGGGGCAAGCACGCGCAAGTTGGTCCATAGAAACGGGTTCTGCTCTCCAGCCACAGCACGCGCCTCGCCGCACAACAGGAAAGTCCCCAGGAGCGCCAGCGCAATGCCTACCGAACAGATGAGCAGGTAGGTCCACGCTGCACGAACCGAAGGCGGATCGAGCTCCAAGCAAATCAGCATTGCCGAAGCGAGCGTCGTCGCCTCCATCGCGATCCACATCAGACCCACGTTATTCGCCACCAACATCAGCGTCATCGCAGTCAGGAAGGCAAACCACGCGGCACCAAAGCGCCGCGCCTTGCCGGTCGAGAACCGGCCCGAGGCGAGCTCGGGTGCAAAGGCATCGAGCGCGTACACCGAAGAAAGGAAGAAGACACCCACGACGATGGCTAGGTGAAACGCGGAAAGAGGATCGAGCAGCAACTGCCCGTCGATCCCCAAACGCTGACCGCTGAAAGCCGCGGGCGCCGCGAGGCAGAACAGTACGACTTCGGCGAAGCTGCCGGCGACTCCCAGCGACAGCACCGCGCGCGGAACCGGCAACCCCGCCGCCAGTACCGCGCACGCGGCGGGAAGTGCAACGAGCGCCCACAAAGGCATCATGCGGTGCCTTCCTCGTCTTCGCGGGCTTCGCCGGCAAACAGAGCATCTTCGTCGCCTCCGGAGAGCTGGACGACGAACAGACCGGTGAGCATGACCGCTACCAGCACGTCGAGAAGCACGCCGAGCTCGACCATCAACGGGAACTCGCCAAGCAATGTCTGGCCCATCACGAACACGCCGTTTTGCGTGACCTGGTAGCCGATGATCTGCGACAGTGCCGTCTTGCCATTGACCGCCAGGAACAGCCCGATGAGCAGCGTGGAGAGCCCCGCAGGCAGCGCTAGCGGCGCCGATGCCGATCCGCGCAACGAGGTGGCGACCACAGCGGAGATGCCGAACGACACACCCACCAAGACGACTGCGACGATCAGCGACTGATGCAGGCTGACAAAGGCTTCGACCTCGCGCCTCATTCCTGAGTGGCGAATGGCGTGCAGCATCGCGTACGGAATGACGACAGCCTTCAGCAGGAACGTCACCGATGTCGTGAGAGCCAGATGGACGACTCCGCCGGGATGCGCGAGCAGCGCCGCGCCGGAGATCGACAGCGGCAGCAACGCGTGCACGACGCCCTGCAGCGCGCACGCCCGTACGCGCGCGCCGAGCCGGCTGGTGGCGACGATGTAGACGTCGAGGCTGATGACCGCCACGAGCAGATAGTCAGCGAGGAGCGGAAATCCGGCGTTCATGCGCGCCCCCGGAAAAACAGAATCAGAAGGCCAATGGCGCCGAGCACCGACGCACCGATGACGAACTGTGGCACGCGCCGCATGCGCAGGCGCGCCATCGCGGACTCGACGACCGCCACCAGCACTGCCACTGCGCTTTCCCCCGCCATGAGCACGGCGAGACCAGTTCCGCCGCCCGCAGCCGACACCGGGATGACCAGATGGACGAGCATCGCGCCGATGACAAACAGCTTGACCGCGCTGCCGTAGAGGATGAACGCCAGGTCGGGGCCGGCGTGATCGAGCACCATCACCTCGTGGATCATCGTCAGCTCGAGGTGCGTGGCGGGATCGTCGACCGGAATGCGCGAGTTCTCCGCAAGCAGCACGATCACGAGCGCCGTCGCGGTAATCACCACGGCCGGATGCGGCACGCCGCCCGGCACGTGCAGCGACGAGAAGGCAGGCCCCAGGCTTGCCACGCCGCCGCTCAGGCACATTGCGGCGAGAATGCAGAACAAGCCCGGCTCGATCAGCGCGGAGAACGCGGCTTCCCGGCTGGCGCCCATGCCCTCGAAGCTCGATCCGGTATCGAGCGCCGCCGCCATCGTAAAGAAGCGGCCGAGCCCGAGCAGATAGGCGAAAGCGATCACGTCGCCAAAAAATGCAAGTGGTGCGCGCGCATCCACGAGCGGCACGATCAAGCCGGCTGTGAGTGTGCTTGCCAGCCCGATGATCGGGCCCGAGCGAAAGATCCAAGTCGTGGTGTGGCTGTAGACCGAGCCCTTGCGCAGCAGGCGCCCCAGGTCGAAGTACGGTTGCAGCAGCGGCGCTCCTTGGCGGCCTGCAAACCACGCCTTGGTCTTCTGGAGAACGCCGACGAACAACGGCGGCAGCACGAGCAAGGCGACGAGGTGAAGAACAAAGCCCGTCATACTCGTACAACCGGAATGAAGCGAAGCGCGTGCCAGACAAGAAGAACAAGAAGCGTCGCAAGCACGTAGGCGAGGTACAGCGACGTGCGCCCGTGTTCCATGGCGCGCAATCGCCCCAGAAAACCGACGAACGCGCCGCTGGCATATTCGATCGCGATCGCCGCACGGTCTCCGAGGTGCTCCTCTGCCGAAGCGGTACGCGGAAAGAATCCCTCCGGTGCCCGCGTGTGCGCGACGTGGCGGAACACGATCGCGAATGGCGCGAGCAGCGGCTGCGCAAACGACGCCGCTGTATACTGCATGCGCGGCTCCGGATGGACGTAGCCGCAACCCCAGGTTCCCGCCGTGCGCACCTCGCGGCCGCGCAACAACCGCGCTCGCAGCAGCGCGAGCAACAGCGCGACACAGACGAACACCGCACCGACGATCGACACCGCCACGAGCGGCCCCTCAAGGTTCGCCGGCGCGCCGGCGAGATCGGCAAGAGCGGCCGCGGGCTCGCTAACCAGCGTGAGACTGGCGGATGCGCCGAGTCCGATCGCCACGCAGAGAGCGGCGCCGACGAACATCGGCGCGAGCAACAGCCAGCCGCTCTCGCGCGCAGCGGCCGCCGCAGGCGAGCGTGGCTCACCGAGGAACACAATGCCGTAGGCCTTGACGAAGCACGCCGCCGCCAGCCCGCCGATCAGCGCCAGTGCCGGCGCTACGAAGAGGCCTGCGAAGGCCCACGCGGGCGAAAGGCTGTTGCCCGCGCGGAACGCAGCCACGTACACCAGCCATTCGCTGACGAATCCGTTGAGCGGCGGGAGCGCGCTGATGGCAACCGCACCAATCAGGAACGTCAGAGCGGTCACCGGCATGCGCCGCGCCAAGCCGCCGAGAGAGTCGATGTCGCGCGTCGCGGTAGCGCGCAGCACGCTGCCGGCACCCTGAAACAGCAGCCCCTTGAACAACCCGTGGTTGAGCACATGCAGAAGCGCGCCCGCGTACCCGACGAACGCGACATCGGCGTTTGCCTGCGCCTGTCCCAGCAGCCCGAGGCCGATACCGAGCGCAATGATGCCGATGTTCTCGACGCTGTGGTATGCGAGCAGCCGCTTCAGATCGTGCTGTGCGAGCGCGTGCAGCACACCACCGACACCGGAGGTGACTCCGATTCCGAGCAGCACGAGCCCCCACCACGCCGGAGGCGGCCCAAGAAACGTCAGCGCGCGGAGCAGTCCGTAGACGCCCATCTTGATCATCACACCGGACATCAGCGCCGAGACGTGGCTCGGCGCCGCCGGATGCGCTTCGGGCAGCCAGAAGTGCATCGGCCAGAACCCGGCCTTCGAACCGAAGCCAAGCAGGGCGAGCCAGAACAACGCACCGCTGCTCGCGGGCGCAGTGGCGCGCTGCATCGCATCGAAGCCGAAACCACCCGCGTGCTGCGCAACGAGCGTAAAGAACAGGATCAGCAGCACGACCCCGGCATGGGAAGCAGCGAGATAGATCGTTCCGGCCCGGCGCACGTCATCGCGGTCGTTCTCGAACGTGACCAGGAAAAACGACGTCATCGACATCACTTCCCAGGCCAGGAGAAAGAGCACACCGTCGCGAGCGATGACGACCAGGGCCATCGACGCGACGAGCAGGTCGAAGAAAACGACGGCCGGCGCAAGCCGGCGCGCGTGGTGCTGGCCCGCCAGGTAGCCTGCGCCATAGACAGCCGAAAGCCCGGAGACGAGGAATACGCACAAGGCGAAAAACGCCGACAGGCCGTCCAGGCCAACCTGGAACTGGCCGACGGGCGCCGGCCAGCGCGCCGTCACCGATCCCGCCGCCTCACCGAGCAGCACGGCAAGGCTTGCGCCCGAGCCGAGGATCGATCCGAAGACGGCACAGGCGGTCCCCGTGATAAGCGCCGCGCGGTCCGAGCGCGCCGCAAGTGCAGCGGCGAACCCGCCGGCAACGTAGAACACGATGGCACAAAGGACCAGCCAGAGCATTACGGCACCACTGCCACCGTCTCGTCGAGCGCGCACGCGCGCAGAATAAACTCAGCCTCCGGTGCGGCCGTTGAACAGCAGCGCGCAAGCTCACCGCAAATGTCACGAAGCGATCAGCCCGGCGACGTGCCATCGAAGCGACGGCGAGAACAGGGTGGACACGACGCCAAGCTCGGGAGACCGCACCCGCTGATCGCGAGTGCTGACATTCTTGCCCCGTGCCGCCGGTGGCGCAATGACGGTGTGCAGAGATCCCGTCGCTGAAGCACTAGCTCTCGCCGCGAGGGGTTCAACAACGCGATGCCATCACCAACGACCGGCCCGGGCTGTGCCGCACTCGCGAGCACTGCCGCGCGCGCCGCCGGGCTGCGGATGCCATCACCAACGACCGGCCCGAGCTGTGCCGGACCCAGTCGCAACGGCGCCGGGTGCTGACGACCGCGTCGCAGCCGGCGGCGATCTGGCGGCCGCTCGTCGTGTGGGACGCGGCGGCTTTGACGAGGGCGCTTGCGAAATCGCCGGAGCGGGCACTGGCAACGATCCGGGCGAGCCGTGTCGTCCAGAACCTCGTCGGCAATGCGGTCTGGGTGCCGGCGGGCACCGGCGACGATCCGGGCGAGCCGTGTCGTCCCCTCTTCGTCCTGCCGAAGCCGGGCCAGGGCATCCGGGACAACCACGACCGGCGACTGCGATTGCAGATGCAGGCCGTCATCAACGGCCACATGACGCGCTCGGAAACCGCCATCGGCAGCGCCGAGGTGAACTCGCTCTACCTGTGGGAGCCACGCGGGGACTGGCACGTCGGCGCCTACGACAGCGGCTCCTTCTTCCGCACCGCGATCAGCGACGACGGGGGGAGCGACAACATGGAGGGGTTCGTCGCAAACTTCATGGACGCACACGCGATGGGCACCCTCGCCTTCCGCCTTCCGCCTTCCGCGCCGAGGGCTGGACAGACGTCACCAATACGCTGTTGCCCCTCTCGTGCCCCTGACCGGTGCCTCGGGGGGACTGCTCCAATACGTCGGCGGGAGGAGATACCGGCCGACGGCATCGCCGGGATCCACGGCGTGAGCTCGCCTCCGCTGACGAGCCCGCCCTGACGGGCTGTTGGTGGGGCCGTGGATGAGACTTGAAAAAGAGAAGTGCTGCCGGCCGTGGGACCGACTAGCACCGAAGAGAGTCGGTGCCGATGCCCGGAGCCGTCTTGCGACTTGCTCTGTAGCATCGGCACCGCACCCCCATCGCCGCTGACAGCCGTACCGTTACGGCTCACCGCTGCAGTCGGCTGTGTATCCGAGCGCCAATCGCCGAGGCGATGTACTGGGAACCGACCGCAACCACCGCGCCTGTCGACCACGTGGCGTTGGGGAGAGATTGCACAGGCAGCAGAAGGCTGCGCCTGAGGCGCGGCCAAGCTGCCGGTTTGTCTGGTAAGTCTAGGAAGTGGTGGGTGCGGCAGGAGTCGAACCTGCGACCCGCTGATTAAGAGTCAGCCTCAAGGCGTTTTCCCGCCCCTTCCCGCCTCTTGCCCTACGAATCCATGCCATTCCAATTTATCCGTCTTTCCGCGTACTTAGAAAGCCCCTTACCCTTCCCGCACCACACCCCGGCTTTCCCTTGCATTCCCCGCCGCATGTCGGCACCTTGTCGGCACCAAGACCCGCTGACGTTCCCGCTGAACCGGGAAAGGGAGTGCGACATGGCGAGAATCCGCGCCAAGCTCACCAAGAAGGGCATCGATGCACTGCAGGCGCCGCCGCCCGGCACGAAGTGCTACACCGTCACCGATACCGAAGACGACGGTTTGCGCTTGCGCGTGTTCGAGTCGGGCAAGAAGCGCTTCGCGCTGGAGTACCGCCGCGGCGCCGCGGTCCGCTGGTACACGTTCGGCACCTACGGCGACATGACCATTGACCAAGCCCGCAAGGAAGCCTCGGCGCTGCGCGCACGAATCGCCAAGGGCTTCGACCCTGCGGACGCCAAAGCGCGGGACCGCGTGGCCCCGACCTTCGGGGAGTTTGCCGACCGCTGGCTTGAACGTGCCAAGACCAGGAAGAAGCCCGCAAGCATCCGCAACGACGAGTTGCTGCTGCGCCTCTACCTCAAGCCGGCGTTCGGCCGTCGGAAGGTCCGCGACGTTCGGCGGGCCGACGTCGAACAACTCCGCGACAAGCTCAAGGACAAGACCACGACGGCAAACCGCGTCCTGGCGCTGGCCTCCACGATCTTCAACGCCGCCGAGGCTCAGGACGAACGCGACCAGAACACCAACCCTTGCCGCCACGTCGAGCGCTACCGCGAGCGCAAGGTTGAACGACCGCTCACCGTGGACGAACTGCAAGCGCTGTGGGCAACGCTCGCAACGAGCAACGAAGCGCCGGCCGCGGTTGCCGCGATCCGGCTTCTCGTGCTCACGGGACTGCGCTGCGGTGAGGTGCTCGCGCTACGCTGGAACGATGTAGACACCGAAGGCGCACGCCTTCATCTTCGCGACTCCAAGACCGGCGCGCGTCGTGTCGTGCTGTCGGCCGAGGCCGTCGAACTGCTCGACTCGCTGCCGCGAACCGCCGAACACGTTTTCCCTGGCGGCAAGGCTGGCGAACCGCTCGCAGACCTCACGCACCCCTGGGTCCGCATCCGCAGAGCGGCCGGCTTGGAAGGTGTCCGGCTTCACGACATGCGCCACAACTTCGCCTCTGCGGGCATCGCAGCGGGACTCAGCTTGCCCGAAGTGGGCAAACTGCTCGGACACCGCAGCGTCGCGACGACGCAGCGCTACGCCCACCTAATCGAACAATACGAACGCCAAGCAACCGCCCGCGTGGCCGCGAACATCACGGCCGCGATCAAGGCGCCGCGGTTGAAGGTGGTAAAGTAGTGGCCGCCAAGAAGTCTTCATCGTTGGCACGGACGATCGCCGAAGAAATTGCCCCCGAAAACTGGGAAACCAATGACCCCAAGCGCAAGAGTCTTGTTGAGGAACTTGGCCGAATCATCGACAACGATGCACGACGGCAACGCGAAGAGGATGAGTGGAAGCGCCGCGCTCCCTCATCCCTGAAGGGAGCACGGGACGGAGCGAAAACTAACGCCGCGACCTTCCGCGCCGCGGCGGCCGCCTTGGCGAATTTTCCAGCGCTGGCCGTGGACACAGTAGAGGCGTTCGAGGAGTTGCTCGACTTCAAAGGGAATTGGGGTTCGGGTTACGAGCCGGAATGGGCCACGAAGCGCGTGCAACGCGCCCTTGAACGCGCAGCCGAGGCCGAGGATACACAAGCGGAAGGCTACACAACGCAGTTGGCGAGCCGCGACAATTACCTCCGAACCGACCCACTCGTTCAAGAACTTGTGCTCGCTCTGGAGCGGGTCGGGATCGACCCTACAGCCTACATCGACCCGAGAAGTCCGTTGCCGTGCGCGACCGGCCACCTTGTAACCGCGGCCGCAATGGTTCGAGGTGAAGCCCCCCTCAAAGCCGGATGGGTCGTGAAAGCCGCTGAACGCATACGAGAGCGGCGCCGCTCTATTCTGAAGCCGAAAGAATAGCCTCGCGACACGCGGAGCTTACGAACGCCCGGCAATTTGGCTCGAAAGTATCACACTAGCTCGCACCCCGTTTCTTGAGTTGACCTCGTGTTGAAGGTGCCGCGCCCCTTCCTGGTACGCTCCGCGCAACAACCGGCGGGAATGCGCCGAACACGTGAGGGTGCCATGAAGGAAACGAAAAATACGTATCGCCCTGCCCCCCAACTCCTGAATGCCGTCGAGGCGTCGGTCCGCCTCGGCCTTTCGCCCAAGACGCTTGCCAACTGGCGATCCTCTGGCGGCGGGCCGCGCTTCGTCAAGATCGGCGCTGGCGTCGTGCGCTACCCCGTGGCGGAGATCGACGCTTGGGTTGAGCGTCACTTACTTGAGAACACTTCTCAGCAAACCGCCGCCTAAAACACGAACGCCCCGACTTGATGCCGAGGCGTTCTGTTCGCGGGCCGCGCCGCGCCTTGCCGTGCCGAATACGGTGAGAGTAACGCGCGGGCACTGACAGCGCAACGGCCGATCCGTCCGGGCATCGGAGATAACCGATGCGAAATCACTTCGACCTCGAAGCCATCAAAGACCGCACTGCATCGGCAATCCAGGTGGTAGGCGGCATCCCTGCCGCCAGCGCGAGCGCATCGACCGCCTCGGCCTCGGTCTCGGTGAGCCTCACCAGCAAAGCGCGAAGGTTTAGCGGGCGGCCGGGTTATCTCCGAAAACATATTCGCCGGGATGGTGGCCAAAGCCCCCCCTAAAACTCGAAAAAAAATAAGACTTTCGGGACGCTGACACGCTGGACGACATTCTGGGAAAACGACCCTGTACTAATTGATTTGGACAGGAGCAACCCACAATGACCCAGCTTCCAGAAACCGGCTTCCTTCGACTTCGGCAAATCCTCGGCAACCCAGCCGTTCGCCCCCCGATCCCGCCAATCATTCCCATCGGCAAGTCCGCGTGGTGGCAAGGCATCAAGGACGGCCGATTTCCCAAGCCGGTGAAACTTGGCCCCCGTACCGTTGCGTGGCGCGTCCAGGATATCCGGGCCTTGTGCGCTTCGATGCCAAGCTCCAACCCCTGAAACACGAACGCCCCGACATGATGCCGAGGCGCTGTGTTTCGCGGGCTGCACCGCGCGTTGCTGTTCGGAATGCGGCAAGCGTAGCACGAGGCCAGCGAAGGCGCAACGCCGGGGCATCGGAGATAACCGATGCGAAATCACTTCGACCTCGAAGCCATCAAAGACCGCACTGCATCGGCAATCCAGGTGGTAGGCGGCATCCCTGCCGCCAGCGCGAGCGCATCGACTGAGTCCGCCTCGGCCTCGGTGAGGCGGACTTGGTAGTGCCGGCTCGCCCGCTCGCTCTCGGGCAGCGGCGGGCGGCCTCGCTTGCGGCGCGGCTCAGTCACGGCCGGACCTC
>Ga0172370_10004370_pt1 | contig 18948 bp, 17 predicted proteins | sample LakKiv5m_FD_114538 | JGI IMG/M metagenome (GOLD analysis project Ga0172370, IMG submission 114538) | Freshwater microbial communities from Kabuno Bay, South-Kivu, Congo - kab_022012_11.5m | ecosystem: Environmental > Aquatic > Freshwater > Lake | place: Democratic Republic of the Congo...
AACTTCGTCATGGTGTCCTTTCCTGTGTGAAAATTATAGTCCATCATCCGGGGACCAATCGCGCCCCCATCTCCCATCAATCGGGTCGGTGACGAACTGGTAACGGATGTCGGTGGAGAGGGCCGGATCTTCATTGACCGTCGCAGCGTGGATCATGTACGCGCTGTGAATCATCATGTCGCCGGCCTCGTAATCGGCGGCCAGCCAGCGGGTAGCCAGCCGGTCGGCCAAGGACGGCAAATCCTTGGTGATCCAGCCGCTCGATGCGGTGTAACGGTTGTAGGCCCGGATGCGTTCGTCGGGCGTCAGATCGGCGCTGCGGGCGGCGTACTCCGCCTCCATGCGCCGGCCCCAGGCATCGGAACCTTCCAGGTAGACCAGGCCGCCCATCTCCGCCGGCGCATCGCCGATGGGGATCCAACTCGTGTAGACCCGATCCGTCCCGCCGCGCAGGTAGGTCAGGTCGTAGTGCGCACCCGTGCAGCTTGGATCGCCAGGCACAGTCATGCGCAGCAGCTTGCGCTTGTGCAGATAAACCTCACCGCCCAGCGCTTCCTCGTAAAAGTCACGGATCGGGGCCATCAGACAGAACGCCTCGTAGGAGGCCCAGCGGACGATCTCGGCCAGCCGCCGATTGACCGCCGCCTTGCCCTCGCGATTGCCGGAGTAGACCCCATCGGTCGGAGCGCTGCCCGGCGCCAGCAGCCCGGCGTCAGCGAATGCGGCAAAGAAGCGTCGCCGAAACTCCAGCACCGCGCGCCGATCCAGGACGCCCTGCAGCCACAGATAGCCCTGCGCGGCGAACTGTTCCCACAGCGCGGCGATCGGGCAGCCTGCGTCGGCAGGCGTCAGCCATCCGAAACGTTCCGGCGTCATCGCCAGCGTATACCCGTTGCTTACCAACGGCTTGCCCAGGATGCGATCTACTGTCATGGAGCGACCTTTGTTCAGGAGTCAGAAATCAGGGATCAGGAATCAGCACCTACCACATAGGGCGGGATTCGCCATTCGCTGATTTGCCGATTTGTTGATTTGTTGATCGCTCACCCCCACCCATTCTCCCACGCCGTCTCATACATCGCCACGATGTTTTCCGGCGGGCTGACGGCCTGGATGTTGTGGCAGGGAGCCAGGATGTAGCCGCCGCCCGCGCCGAGGATGCGCAGGTTGTCGAGCACTTCCTGTTTGACTTCGGCCGCCGTGCCGAACGGGAGGGTGTACTGGTTGTCCATCGCGCCGTGGAACACGAGCTTGTCCCCGAAATCGGCCTTCAGCCCCTCCCGCGCCATCCCCTTGCAGCGCCACTGGATCGGGTTGAGCACGTCAATGCCCAACGCGATCATGTCGGGCAGGATCTTGCGCGCCGCGCCGTCGTTGTGGTGGAAGACGTACGCGCCCGCGCTGTGCGCCAGGTCAATGATCCGCTTCATGCGCGGCAGCAGGAACGTGCGGATGTGCTTGACCGAGAACATCAAACCGTCCTGCGCGCCCATGTCCTCGGCCACATAGGTGATCAGCACTTTGCCCGGAATCTGGGCATAGAGGCGCTCGGTGTTGGCGTAAGCCAGGCCAAAAAGCTTGTCCAGGCAATAGTGAACGATGTCGGGGTGCTCGACCAGATCCATGAACGCCTGCTCCTGGCCGCGCAGGTTCTTGTAGATCAGGAACGGCTCGGAGCCGCCCCCGCGGATGGGGTGCGTCTCCCAGCCCTTGATCTGTTGGGGAATCTCGCTGTAGTCCCACCAATCAGGAACCGGCCAGGTATACGCTCGCTCGATCTCCTCGACCGAGCTGTACTGCGCCAACGGATGATAGACGCACTCCCCGTAGGCGCCCGTGCCGTATTCGATATCGCGATAGCGACAGCCGTACACATCGGTGTGGGTCTTCAAGGTGGGGCCGACATAGCGCGGGCCGACCGACACGACATAGTCCACATGCAGCCGGTCGAGCATCGCCCGCCGCAGCGCATCAATGGGCCGCTTGCCCAATCGGGTGCGCTGCCCGCCGCCCTTGAAGGCCGCGACCAACGCCGCTTCGCTGTCGCTGCTCAGGCCGAGGTGACGGATCAGCTTGGCAGTGGCTTCGGTCGTACTCCAATAGTCCATCGGCACGCGGTCGGGTTTCTGACGAGTAAGGACGGCGAGCCAACGCTCGCGCGGGGTCATAGTTTCTTTTGGCATGAAGATACCTTTCCCAAGATATCACACAACTCGTTCGGACAGCCCCATGAGACCGAGTATGTAACGCGCCCGCGCCTTGAGAAGAACGACTTGGTCAACCTCTTCCAGCAAGCGATCGAGTTCAGCTTCCTCGGCAACCGATAGGGCGCCGCGCCGGTTCTTCTCGAGCAGCTCATGGAGTGTCGCCTGGTGACCGGGCGCGATCGTAGCATCGGCGAACACACGCAACTCCGCCTGGCTTAAGCTGCCCATGACGCTAACGTCCGCCATAGTAGACAGCGCGGCCAGAGACCCGGAACATAATGACCGTGAACACCACGATGATCACAAACATGATCCACGCCTGGGCCGACGCGTAGCCCATCTTGAAGAACTGGAACGCGCTCTGCCAAAGATAGATGGACATCATCAGGGTCGAGTCAGCGGGCGAGCCGCTGCCGCCCGTCATGACATGCACCTCGGTGAAGAATTGGAACGCGCCGATCAGACCGGTGATGACGTTGAAAAGAATCACGGGGCTAATCATCGGCAATGTGATATACCGGATCTGCTGCAACACATGGGCGCCATCAAGCTGCGACGCCTCCACCAACTCGCGGGGGACATCCTGCAGTGCCGCCAAATAGATCACTACCGCGGTGCCCACCCCCCACAGACTCATCAGGATCAACGCCGGCTTGGCCCACACCGGGTCGCCGAGCCATCCCGGCCCACGCAACCCCACCAATGATATGACATAGTTGATGATGCCGCCGCGGGGGTTAAACATCCATAGCCAAACGAGCGCCGTCGCCACCACGGGCGTGATGCTGGGAAGATAGAAGATCGTGCGCCAGATTGACATCCCCTTTACCTTCATATTCAGTAGCATCGCCAAGAGGATGCCGAAGAACGCGCCAAGTGGCACGGCGAAGAAGGCGTAGTAGGCCGTGTTATAGAGCGAAGACACGAAACGGCCGTCGGTGAACAGATTACGAAAGTTTGCTAACCCGATCCACTTCGGGCTTTCGAGGATTGGGAAAAAGGTGAAGCTATAGTAGAGCGACATGACGAAGGGTACGATACGGAATGCCAGGAAACCGATGACCCACGGCGAGATGAACAGCAGGCCGGTAATCAGCCCGCGCCGTTCTTCCTTCGTGAGTTTGTGAAGCCTGCGATGCGTCGGCATGGTCACTCTCCTATCCCTTCAGCCCGGTAAGCGCAATGCCTTCGATGAATGTGCGTTGGGCGAAGAAAAACAATACGATGATCGGCACGATGCTCATTACCGTTGCCGCCATGATCCACGCGTAGTTATTGAAACCGTAGCTGCCGCGCATGTTGGCGATGCCCAGCGACACAGTGTACAACGATTTGTCGCTAAGATAAATCAACGGGCCGAAGTAGTCGTTCCAACTCCCGATGAACTGGAACAGCGCCACCACCGCCAGGGCCGGCTTGGCCAGCGGCAAGATGACCATCCAGAAAGTGCCCAGCTCAGAGGCGCCATCCACCCGCGCCGCATCCGAAAGCTCGGTCGGCAGCCCCATAAAAAATTGGCGCAGGAGAAAAACAAAGAATGGATTCGCCAGAAAGACCGGGACAACCAACGGCGCATAGGTGTTGATCCAACCCAACCGGTGAAAGACGATGTAAAGCGGAATGAAGGTCACGAAGCCCGGCAGGATCATCGTCGCCAACACGATCGCAAACACGGTATCACGGCCCGGCCAGCGGACGCGTGAGAAGCCATAGGCCACTAACGCGTTAGAGATCAGCGCGCCAATCACTGAGGGGAGGGCGATCTTGAGCGTATTCAGAAAGAAGCGTGCGAATTCAGCCTGTGCAAACGCCTGCACATAGTTATCCCAGCGCGGGGGGTGTGGAATCCAGATCGGCGGCCAGACAGCCAACTCCTGCGGGTTCTTCAACGATGTTGAGATCATCCAAACCCACGGCAAGATAAAAAAGGCAGAAAACAACACCAACGCAAGATACTTAGCAAATTCTTGGATGCCGATCGTCAGCCGGTGGCGCGCCGTTTGACGATGCTTGCTGCCCTGCGACAGTGTAATTACACTCGTTTGCGAAGCCATGACACCACCCTCAGAGACAGGTTTCTTTGTCTTGTCCACCACAAAGACACCAAGACACGAAAAGCGCCTAAAAACGCGCTTTATATGCTTGGTGGCTTCGTGGTGAACGGTATCGCCTCGGATCAGGCCACTAACCTTGCTTAGCCAGCCAGTCGTCCAGTTCTTTCTGCGCTTGCTGCGTGACGTAATCCAGCGCTTCCTTCGGGGCCTTCTGGCCGAGACGCGCCTTCTCCCACTCAGCGTCGAAGAGCGACGCATAGGAGGAACTGGTCGGGATCTTGGGCGGGTAGAGATACTGCTCGGAGTTAAACAGATCCTTCAGGAAGATTTCCTGATATCCAGGGCACTTCCCAATGACCTCAGCCTTGAACTTCGGCCAATCCGCCATCTGCGGCGAGACCGGGCCGTTCACACATTGCCAGATCATGAAGAGATTGGTGTACACATCGCGGTCGCCGGTGGCGCCGGTCATCGTGCTGATGATTTCCCACGCTGCGCCTGGTTCCTTGCCGCCCTTCGGGATGATCCAGCCATCGCCGTAGGTGTACATGCCCTTCTTGGCGATGCCGGCCGGGCCGGGGAACGGCCAGACCGTGAATTCGAAGTCCGGTTGTTTGTAGCGTTTGAGCGTGTCGAATTGCCAGGGGCCGGTGACATAGGTGGCACGCAGGCCCGAGAGGAATGGATCGTTGCCGGCTGAACGTTCGCCGCGGCCCGCCAGCGATGCATAGAAGTCTTGCAGCTTCTGGACGCCTACCTTCTTCCAACGATTGGCCTGCCACTCCAGCGCCTTGATATTGTTGGGATCGTTCGCCAGGATCTTTTTGCCATCGTCGGATACATACTTGCCCAGGAACCGGCCCAGGATCATCGAAGACCAGGTGAAGTCGCCGCCCAAGACGTTGATATTGCCCTTCGCGTCGAAGGTGGTCAGCTTATCGTAGACATCGTCCAACTCTTCGAGGGTCGCCGGTGGCTTAGCGGGATCAACGCCCTTCTCCTTGCACATCTTGGTGTTGACAAAGACGCCCATACATTGGTTCCACATGGAGGCATAGTAGAACTTGCCGTTGTAGACACCCAGATCCCAGATCGCCGGCAGCATCCACTTCTTGAGGGCCGCCACTTGATCCGGTTTGCCCACCTCATCCAAGGCCAAGACGGCCTTTTGCGCGGCCAATTGATATGCAGTCGAGGCGCCGAAAACGACGGCGGTAGAGGGAGGATTGCCGGCGGAGACGCCCGCCAGCAACTTCTGCGTCATGTTGTCGGGGACGACGACATGCTTAGCGACGATCTTGTTCTGCGACTTGTTGTAACCGTCCAAGATCTCTTCGATGTTCTTTGCAGCGGCCTCGGTCCAGCCGGTCCAGACGTCAATCTGAACGGCCTGCGCCGGGGCGGGGGCCTTGGTCGGTTCGGCGGCCGGGGCTTTGGTTGGCTCGGCCTTGGCGGCCGGGGCCGCCGGCGCAGCGGGTGCGGGGGCCGGCGCGGCCGTACACGCGGCCGCGACCAACCCGGCGCCGGTCAGGGTCGCGCCCTTCAGGAAGTCACGACGTGAGATACGCTTCATGGGGAAGTCCTCCTTTGAGATGAACCTGCTTCATGTGAGTTCGATGATGAAGAACGACCAGGCCTGCGATCTATCTCTTGACTCGACGCGCCTCCTTGTTCTCGGGCCAACCGTGCAAGAACGCACTGAACCGGATCGGTTACACTGTGGAGAGATGCTGCTCGCCGCCGCCAACGGAAGACAGGGTCATTATACCCTTCCTTGCCATCCCGTCAAACCCGCAAACTCCTATGCCGGGTTCGGCACGTAATCGCCGCCGCGACACGCCTTCAGATAGTTCAACCCGCGCACCTGGCCCGTCCACTCCAGGTCGCCGCGATAGATCGGATCATGATAGCCCTCGATGTCAATCGCGCCGTGGAAGCCGCCCCAGCGCAGCTCGCTGATGATGTCGGCCCAGTTCGAATCGCCAAAGCCAGGGGTACGGTGATAGACGAACTGTTTCACGCCGCCGATGCCATATTGCCGGATCAAGTCCCACTTGATCGTCGCGTCCTTGCCGTGGACATGGAACACCTTCTTGACCCACTGGCGGAGCTGCGGCAGCGGCTCGATCAGGTTGACCATCTGGTGGCACGGCTCCCACTCCAGCCCCAGATTCGGCTCCGGCACCGCGTCGAACATCAGCTCCCAGGCCACCGGGTTGTGTGCGATGTTCCAGTCGCCGGTTTTCCAATTGCCGCCCATGTCGCAGTTCTCGAACACGATGCGCAGGCCGCGATCGGCGGCGCGCTTCGCCAGCGGGCCGAACACCTCCTTAAAGCGCGGCAGCGAATCGGGGATCGGCCGGCCGCGCAGCCGGCCGGTGAACCCGCCGACGATATCGGCGCCGAACAGGTGCGCGTGGTCAATCACTGCCTCCCAGCCCGCCAGCGTCTCCTGGTCAATCGGCGTCGTCTCCAACGGGTTGCCGAAAATGTTCACCGTGCTGATGGTGATGTCGCGGTCGCCGATGGCGGCCTTAACCTGGTCGGCCAATTGCGGCAGCTTGACGCCGCCCAACGTCTGCCAAAACGTGAGCGAGAAGCTCTCGAAGCCGTGGGGGATGATCTGGCGGATGAAGCCGGCCGGATCCTTTTGGTTGCAACTGACCAACGTGCCGATGCGGATGTCGTGCTGCTGTGGGTAACCCATGTGTGAATCTCCTCGTAGAGGGTGTTGTCCCGCGCCATCGCAGCCAATCGGGACACAGGCTATTATAGCGCACTTTTGCACAAAGCGCGCTATCCAAAACGCGCGTTTTGGACGCGCAGCGATTCGCTCAGATTCGCACAATCAGGCCGCCTGTGCTAAGATCGTTCCGACAATCGCAATCGCGTCATGTGATTTTTGCTGGATTGCGGGCAAATTACCTGCGCGCACCCCTTGCACATTATCTCAAAGGAGCATCTTCGCCATGACTCAACCACTGAAAGTCGTGCTTGCCGGCTGCGGCGGCATCACCCGTGCCTGGCTGGAAGCCATCAAGAACATCCCCGAAATCCAGATGGTCGGGTTTGTGGATCTCGTCGAAGCCGCGGCGCGCGGCCGCGCCGCGCAGTTCGGCTGGCCCGATGCCATGATCGGCACGGACTTGGCCGCTGTGCTCGACGCCACGCGGCCCGATGCGGTGTTCGACTGCACCATCCCCGAAGCGCACGTCGAGGTGACGCTGGCCGCGCTGCGCCACGGCTGCCACGTGCTGGGCGAAAAACCGCTGGCCGACTCCATGGCTCATGCCCGCGAGATGGTCGCCGCAGCCCAGGCGGCCGGCAAAACCTATGCGGTGATCCAGAACCGCCGCTACGACCCGAACATCCGCCGGCTGTGCGCCTTCCTGGAGTCGGGCGCCATCGGCGACATCACGACCGTCAACTGCGATTTCTACATCGGCGCGCACTTCGGCGGCTTCCGCGATCGGATGGCGCATGTGCTGCTGCTCGACATGGCGATCCACACCTTCGACGCGGCCCGGCTGATCTCCGGCGCGGACGCGACCGCGGTCTACTGTCACGAATGGAACCCGGCCGGCTCCTGGTACGATCACGACGCGTCGGCCGTGGCGATCTTCGAGATGACGCAGGGGATCGTTTGCACCTACCGCGGCAGTTGGTGCGCCGAGGGGCTACGGACGACCTGGGAGTGCGACTGGCGGATCGTGGGCACGCGGGGGACGGTCAAGTGGGACGGCGCGACCGGCTTCCAGGCGCAGGCCGTGGCCGAGACGGGCGGTTTCATGTCGAAGATGGCCGACCTCGAGCTGCCAGCCTACGATAACCCGGCCAGGGTCGGCGGCCACGGCGGGGTGATCCGCGACTTCGTGCGCTGCGTCCAGACGGGGGCCACGCCGGAGACGGTCGGCTCAGACAACATCAAGAGCCTGGCGATGGTGTTTGGGGCGATCGAAAGCGCGGAGAAGGGGCAACGCGTGGAAATCGGCAAGTAGCAAATCTCTGCTCTGGCTGGCGACTGAACAAAGGAGACGCGCCGCTGCCGCGTCTGACCGAGTCAGGTTGCGAATCTGTTTCTGGACCTAGCCTACGGCGCAAATATCTCGGCGAGCGTGGCGAGGACCGCCTCTTGCTCGTCAGGAGTGATGCGCCCCAATCGCCGCGCTAATCGCTGCTTGTCAACGGTGCGCAACTGATCAAGGACAATTTGGCCGTCCACACCCTCAAACCGGCAAGGGACCCGGCTGGGGTATGGGCGGCCTTTCGTCGTCATCGGCGCCACAATCACGGTGACGATGTGATGATTCATCTCATCGGGCGATATCACCAGACACGGCCGGGTCTTCTGGATCTCACTGCCAACTGTCGGATCGAGGAACACCAGGTAGACATCGAAGCGATCCACCGGCCCGGTCACCATTCCCATTCCGCCCCATCCCAGGTCGTTGCGGCGGATTGCGCGCCATCCAGCAGCCGATCATCCCCTTCAGCCGCCATCGCCGCGAAGCGCGCCGCCCAGCCCGCACGGGCCTGCCGCAACGGATGGATGGAGAGGTGGCCGTCGTGAACTTGAAGCTCCACCCGGTCACTGATGCCGGCCTGTTGCAGTAATGGTTTGGGGATACGAATCCCCTGCGAGTTGCCGATACGCACGAGACGAGTTTGTACAGCAAGGGTCATGTTGCACCTCCATCCGATGTAATCACATCATACTTACATAGAGGTCGGTTGTCAAGCTCGTGACTAATCGCAAATCCGCTCCTTCTGCCAGCGGATCGTCTCATTCCAGGGCGAGAGCGCCAGGTTGTGCTTCGTCCAATAGTATTTCAGGTCGCTGTCGGGCCAGCCGGCGTATAGCTCCGACCAATCGGCGATCTGCATGTGCGGTTTCAGCGACTTCTCCTCCACGTCCTCATCCCCCGGCTGATAGCGATAGTCGCACGACAGGCGCACGCGGTTGCCCAGCCGGTTGGGCAACGCCTTGTGCACCGTGCAACTGTGGAAGGTGAGCACGTCGCCCACCTCATAGTCGTGCTCGATCCACGGCAGATTGATGTTGCACAGGATCGCCTCCAGGCCGCCCGCGCCGGCCGCGGGCGCGACAGCTAAGACCCCCTGCTTATGTGAACCCCGCAGCACCGCCAGCCCGCCCAGCTCGCGCGGCACATCACCGAACGGGATCCAGGCAGTCCAGACGTTGCGCGTGCCCTGGATATGGATGAAATCCTGATGGATCGGCGTGGGGACGGCCCCCGGCGACGGGATCATCAGCCGGGCGATGTTGCGCGGGTGCGGCAGCACCGCCTTGCCGAACAGCGTCTCGTACATGCGGATCAGCTTCGGGTGGTGCGGCAGGCAGTGGAACAATTCGAGCTTCTGAATCGCCAGATAGGCCGCCTGGGTCACGCCGGCGCCGCCCCACCCCGCCAAATCAGCCACGGCTGCCGGATTCGCCAGCCCCATGCGCGGCTCCGCCTCTGGCTGCAGCCAGCCGAACCGATCCAGTACGTCGAGAAGCTGGCGGCGCAGGTCGAGCACGACATCGGCCGGCAAAAGCTTCTTGAAGAAAAGATAGCCATCACGATCGGCCTGGGCGCGCAGCGCCTCGGGCGCGGACAACAGCGGGGTAGCGTCCTCGAAGCCGACAAGCACAGGTAGCTCAGTAATCGGAGTTGTCGCCACAATCGTGTCTCCCTTCGCGCAGTTATTCTGCAACCAATTCCAGTCGCCAGACATCCAGCAACCTGCCGATAATTCAAATGGCCGTATTTGACAAAAGCTGTAAGCTGTGCTACAGTCGCTTTATCGTTCAAGTGAACGATAAAGCCCTTACTTCCATATGCTTACCTCCTGAGCGCCGATTGGCGCGCGAGCATTTGCTCGGTTGTTCGATCATGCGAGGCTGCGACGATGCGGGGCATAACTGCCGCACCGACTATGCGGGACGTTGCCGAGTTGGCCGGGGTTTCGATCCAAACGGTCTCCCTGGTCGTCAATGGCAAGGCGCAGATTGGCGAAACGACGCGCGCGCGTGTTCAGGACGCCATCGCGCAGCTCGGCTACATCCCGCACGTGGCTGCGCAGACCTTGCGTTCCGGCCATTCCGGCAACATTGGCCTGCTGATCCCTGACGCGCACAACCCCCACTTTTGGAACTATGTCCGAGGCGTGGAGGAGGTTGCGGTGCAGCGCAACTACAGCGTCCTGCTGACGATCTCCAATCTCGACCCGGACTGCGAGCGCCGCGCCTTGCGCTCCCTCATCGAACAACGCGTGGATGGCCTGGTGCTCATGCTGAGCTATCCAGAGTTGTTCTGCGCCGAATTGGAGGCCCTACGCTGCCGCGGCAAACCCGTAGTCGGTGATTCCAGCAGTTGCAGCAGCGATGAGGTCATTATCCCGTATGACCCCATGGCGCGCGAAATGATGGCGCACCTGCTGGGCCTCGGCCATCGGCGCATCGGGCTTATCCACAGCGTTGGGCGGCTAGAACATGCCAACGAACGCGTCGTAGCCTACCGCGAGAGCCTGGCGGGATCGGGCATTGCCGTAGACGAGCAACTAATCGTCCGCTGCCGACCCATCTTTTCGGAAGCCTTCGATGCAGCGCAACAACTTCTTAATCTGCGCCCCCGACCGACCGCAATCCTGGGCATTTGCGACCTGGCGGCGTTCAGCGCCATGCAGGCCGCCATGCAGCGCGGGCTGCGCATCCCGCAAGATGTCTCCATCGCTGGCTTCGACGACATCGAGATCGCCGCATTGCTTACACCAGGCCTGACGACGGCACGCGCGCATTCCTTCGAGGCGGGCCGCACGTTGGCGCGCCTCTTGCTCGACCGGATCGCCAATCCCGACCTGCCGCCGCGCCGAGTCGAGATGCCGGCCGAATTGGTCGTTCGCGGCTCCACCGGCCCCTGCCCCGAACCGATGGTTTCGGCAGACACATCGGCGGCCCCGGCGGCGAAGGAGGTGCGCGGATAGCGCCCGACAATCCAACAATGCACAGGTGCTTTACAGCAAACACAACGGCATAGCGTAATCTATGATCACGGGAGGGATCAAGATGACTCAGGCCAAACGAATCACCCGTCGCGAGTTTCTCATTGCGGGCAGCGGACTGGCGGCCAGCGCGGTGTTAGCCGCGTGCAGCACGCCTGCGCCAGCCCCGGCTGCGCCCAAGCCAGCCGCTACCGAAGCGCCCAAGGCCGCAGCCCCCACCGAGGCCCCGAAAGCCGCTGCGCCAGCGCCCGCCGCCGCGGGCAAGTACAAGGAATCACCCATGCTGGCCGAACTGGTCAAGGCGGGCAAGCTGCCGCCCGTTGACCAACGCCTGCCAGAGAAGCCCTACGTTGTACAGCCTGGTTCCATGATCAGCGAGAAATATCTCAAGCTCAAGATCGGGAATTACGGCGGCACGATGCAGTTAGCCCAAGAAGCGCCAAGCGGCGATCCACACATTTTCATCGGCGACAACGAGTATCTCCTGCAATCCCCCGATCTCTTCGACTTCGATACGCGGATCGAAGGCGGCGTACTGGAGAGTTGGAAGGCGAATGACGACAACACAGTCTTCACCTTCATGCTCCGCAAGGGACTGAAATGGTCCGACGGCACGCCTGTGACAATGGAAGACGTCAGATTTGCCTGGGACGACGTGCTCCTCAACGACAAGATCACGCCGATCTTCCCGCAGTACTTGCGCGCCGGGATGAGCGGCGCGGGCAATCCGGGCAAGATGGCCTACATTGATGACTGGACTTTCAGCATCACGTTCGACAAGCCTTACGGTTCCTTCCTGGCCCAGATCGGGGTGGGCGGCTGGCGCGGTTACGGCGGCATCATCAAGCCGAAGCACTACCTGAAGCAGTTCCATATCAAGTACACCCCGCAGGCGGAGCTGACACCGAAGCTAAAGGAAGCCTCGATCCCGGAAGACCAGTGGCAAAACCTCTTCAACGCGAAGCAGATGACCGATTGGATGTGGAACATCACCAACCAGAACGGGGTCGGCCATCCGACCCTCTGCGCGTGGGTGATCCAAAAGGTTGAGGGCGGCACCTTCACCTTCGAGCGCAATCCGTACTACTGGAAGGTGGACGCCGAAGGCAATCAGTTGCCCTACATGGATGGCATCCGCTCCCTCGTGGTGCAGGACAAGGAATCGCTGACCACTCGTGCGCTGATGGGCGAGTTCGACTACCTGGGCGAGCGCGCATCGATGAAGAAGTTGCCGCTGATGAAGGAACAGGAAGCGACGGGCAAGATCAAGGTCTATCTGCCCCGGATGCACCGCACCCCGATCGGCTTCCATCTGAACCTGACCTTGAAGGATGAGAACTGGCGCAAAGTGACGTGGGACAAGCGGTTCCGCCAGGCGCTCAGCCTCGCCATCAACCGGCCGGAAATCCTCAAAAACTTCTATCTGAATCAGTTCGCCCATCTGCCGTCAGAAGCGAATAACCCCGAATACAGCGTCGAGAAAGCCAACACGCTGCTCAACGAGATGGGCATGGACAAGAAGGATGGCGAAGGCTTCCGCCTGGGGCCGAACGGCAAACGCTTCGAGATCCTGTTCGAGATGGCGGATATTTCCGAAGATCATGTGCCGATGGCCGAGCTGATCGCCGAATACTGGAAGAAGGTCGGCGTCTACACGACAGTCAAGAAGATTGACAACACGCTGCGCAGTCAACGCCAGACGGCCAATGAAATCCAGGCCTCGGGCACGTGGCCGGTGGTGGATATGTGGCGCTTCGCCGCGTGGAGCGATTATCTGCCCGGTGAATACGGTACCCTTTGGAACCAGTGGTACCTGACGCAAGGCAAGCAGGGCGAAGAGCCGCCGGCGGAGATCAAGGATCTTTTCAAGGCGCACGAGGCCTTCATGGCCGCGCGGCCGGGCACACAACCTTTCCGCGATGCGTTCGCTGCGGTCCTCAAGCTGCATCGCGACAACCAATGGTACTTTATCCCGGTGGAGCAGTCATACTACGCCACCTTCTTCACCAAACGCATCCAGAACGTGCCGGTGGGCCAGTCGGAACTGTTCGGCATCGCCGTGATGCACATGATGGAAATCTGGTACATCGAAGGGTAGGCGCGTGGACAACCTGTGGTGGTTGTCGCTGATCGTGCTGCCACTGGCGGCCCTGGCGGGCATCATGGTATTCAGCGCCTGGTTCGCCCGCCGGGTCACCGATCGGTTCGTCGGGCGCCCGCACCGTTGGATCGAAGAGATCCTGCGCACCGGCGAGGCGCCCGCTGCATGGCGTCACCCAGCACGGCTAGCGGCGCTCGCACGCTGGCGCGCACGGCGCAGCAGCCCGGAACAGGCAAAGGCGCGCGATCTGCGCCGGCTCGATGACCTGATCGCGTATACCGAGCGGTCGCCCCTGATGGGCGATGCCGAGACGAAGGAGGTGGTGTTGCAGCGCTTGGACGAGATCTACGACGATTGGGCCGGGCGGAACCCGGCCAGCTTTCGACCGACGGAAGACGGTTCAACATCCATTACGCAAGGAGAGGAGTAACCATGTCTCAGCCCCAACGGATCACGCGTCGTCAGTTCCTTGTCGCCGGCGGCGGAATCACAGCCGGCGCCCTGTTAGCCGCCTGTGGCGGCGCCGCGCCCACGGCTGCGCCGCCGGCCCCGGCTAAAGCACCCGAAGCGCCGAAGCCGACCGAAGCGCCCAAGGCCGCAGCCCCCACCGAGGCCCCGAAAGCCGCTGCGCCCGCGCCGGCCGCGACGGGCAAGTTCAAGGAATCGCCCATGTTGGCCGAACTGGTGAAAGCCGGCAAGCTTCCGCCCGTGGATCAACGCCTGCCCAAGGAGCCATTCATCGTCGGCCCCGGCGAACTGGTGGGCGACAAATACCTCCAGCCCAAGATCGGCAAGTATGGCGGCGTCATGCGGTTGGCGCAAGAAGGGCCAGGCGGCGACCCACACATCTTCATCGGCAACAACGAGGGTGTGCTCTGGGCGCCCGCGGCCTTCGACTTCGCCAAGGGCATCAAGGGCAACGTCGTCAAGAGTTGGGAGGTCAACGCGGATGGCACGGTCTATTCTTTCAAGATGCGCGAGGGCCTCAAGTGGTCTGACGGCAATCCCGTCACAACGGCCGACGTGAAGTTCGCCTACGAGGATGTGCTCCTCAACGACAAGATCACGCCGATCTTTCCGACTTATCTCCGCGTGGGCATGAGCGCGGCCGGCGCGCCGGGCGTGATCAAGGTCGCGGACGATTTCACCTTCAGCATCACTTTCGAGAAGCCGTATGGCTCCTTCCCCGCGCAGATCGCCATCTCCGGCTGGCGCGGCTACGGCGGCATCATCAAGCCGGCTCACTATCTGAAGCAGTTCCACATCAAGTACACCCCGCAGGCAGAGCTGGCGCCGAAGCTGAAAGCGGCCTCGATCCCCGAAGATCAATGGCAGAATCTCTTCAACGCCAAGCAGATGACCGAATGGATGTGGAACATCACCAACGAGAACGGCATCGGCCATCCCTCGCTGGTCGCGCAACTCATCAAGAAGGTCGAAGGCGGCGTCTTCACCTTCGAGCGTAACCCGTATTACTTCAAGGTAGACAGCGAAGGCAACCAGTTGCCCTACATGGACGGTATCCGCTCTGAGGTGGTGCAAGACAAGGAGACGCTCACCACGCGCGCGTTGATGGGTGAGTTCGACTACCTGGGCGAGCGCTCTTCGCTGAAGAAGCTGCCGTTGATGAAGGAGAAGGAGGCGACAGGCGCCATCAAGGTCATCATCCCGCGAATGCACCGCCTGCCGATTGACTTCAAGCTCAATCTCACCGTGGCCGACCCGACCTGGCGCGCCGTGACCGGCGACGTGCGCTTTCGCCGGGCGCTCAGCCTGGCGATCAACCGGCCGGAGATCCTGAAGAACTTCTACCTGAACCAGTTCGCCAAGCTGCCCTCGCGCAGCTCGAGCGCTGAGTACAGCGTGGACAAGGCCAACGCCCTGCTCGACGAAATGGGGATGAAGAAGGGCAGCGACGGGTTCCGGGCCGCGCCCGATGGCAAGCCGTTCAGCATCCTCTTCGAGACCTCCGACGACTCGGAAGATCACGTGCCGATGTCCGAGCTGATCGCCGAGTATTGGAAGAAAGTGGGCGTCAATACAAGCGTCAAGCGAGTGGACGGCGCGCTCAAGAGCAACCGCTGGAACGCCAACGAGCTCCAGGCGACCGCGGGCTGGGCGCACGAGACGATCTGGCCCAGCGGCGGTTGGGATGATTACCTCCCCGGCAATACCTGGGGTCGGCTCTGGCACCTGTGGTGGACGACCGGCGGCAAGTCTGGCGAGGAGCCGCCCAAAGAGATCAAGGATCTCTATGACACCCACATGAAGTTCATGAACGCCAAGATCGGCACACCCGAGAGCAAGGCGGCGCTGGATGGCATCTACAAGAGCTACCTGGATAACGTCTGGACCTTCGTCGTGGTCGAGGACAGCTTCTATCCGACCTTCGTCACCAAGAAGATCCAGAATACCCCGGTGGGGCAAACGGACGAACTGGGCATCACCATCATGTACAGCATGGAACAGTGGTACATTGACGGATAAGCCACGCCGTTTTCTATAGTTCGCCGAGCAAGAACACTGGCGCTGCATTTCGGAATCGAGGCTTCAGCCGGTTCGGTTGGTGGGCGAAAGCCACCGGCTAAAGCCTCGACTTCAGAAGATCACTCGAAGATGATCTGAGCATCTACACAAACTCAGTAGATCACAGATTCCAGCTCGGAGGGGGTCTGTGACCCCCGGCCGCCGGTCACAGATAGCACGCCCCGTTGTTTCGGGCGCCGGCCCGGAGCGTCAAAATTGTGATCTACTGAAACTCCTGAAAGTCGGAAGGAGCCGTTCATGTTAGTGTATATCGCGCGTCGGCTGTTGCTGCTGATACCGGTCGTGTTCGTCATCTCCATTGTGGTCTTCCTGATTATTCAATTGCCGCCGGGCGATTACCTGACGACTTACATCGAGAACCTCAGGACATCCGGCATCGAGGTCTCGGCGTCGCAGGCGGAATCGCTGAAGCGCATGTATGGGCTTGACCAACCGATCTACACCCAGTATTATCTCTGGATGCGAAACATGGTGTTGTACGGCGACTTCGGCCGCTCTTTCCAATGGAACAAGCCGGTGAAGGAGATCCTGGTGGAGCGCGTCCCGCTGACGATGGGGGTCTCGCTGGCGACCACGCTTTTTGTGTTTCTGCTTGCCATACCCATCGGCATTTACTCGGCCACGCACAAGTATTCCATCTTCGATTATACGTTCACCTTCATCGGCTTCTTCGGGCTGTCCGTGCCCGGCTTTCTGCTGGCGCTGGTCCTCATGTGGGTGATTTATAACCTGACCGGCGCCACTGTGAGCGGCCTCTTCTCGGCGCAATACGCCGACGCGCCGTGGAACCTGGCGAAGCTCGGCAACCTGCTGAGCCGGATCTGGTTCCCCATGATCATCATCGGCATGTCGGGCACGGCCGGGCTGATCCGGGTGATGCGCGGCAACCTGCTCGATGAATTGCAGAAGCAATATGTGGTGACCGCGCGCGCCAAAGGCGTGCCGGAACGCACGGTGCTCTTCCGCTACCCGGTGCGCATTGCTGTCAACCCGATCATCAGCACGATCGGCTGGATCCTGCCCAGCATTGTGGGCGGTGAAGTGCTGGTCTCGATCGTCCTTAACTTGCAGACGACCGGCCCGGTGCTGTTGCAGGCCGTGCGCTTCCAGGATATGTACCTGGCCGGCAGCATCACCCTGCTGCTGAGCGTCCTGACGATCATCGGCACCCTGCTGGCGGATATCCTGCTGGTCTGGCTCGATCCGCGCATTCGCTTTGGGAAGGTGGGAGAATGACAACAACAGCACTGACCGGCCGGGCGGCGCGCCGCAAGGAAATGTCCGCCGAGGAAAAAGAACGCTATTATCAGGCCACCCAATGGCAGCTCATGTGGTGGAAGTTCCGCAAGCATGTGCTCGCCAAAGCGGCGATGGTCGTCCTCGGCGTCCTCTATTTCATCGCCTTGACGTGCGAATTCCTGGCGCCCTACGGCCCCGCCACGCGCCTGGAGGGGTACGAAGACGCCTCGCCCAGCCCGATTCACATCTTCGCCGATGGCAAGCTGGTCGGGCCATATGTCTATAAGCTGGAATCAGATATCAACCCTCAGACCTTCCGCATGATCTACAGCGAGAATAAATCACAACGTTACCCGATCAAGTTCTTTGCCAAAGGCGAACCGTACAAGTTCTGGGGGTTGTTCCCGACCGACATCCATCTGTTCACGACCGATCCGAAAGCGCCGGTGATGCTCTTCGGCACTGATCGCCTGGCGCGCGACCTTTTTTCGCGCACCTTTCACGGCGCGCGCATCTCGCTGACGATCGGTCTGGTGGGCGTCACACTCAGTTTCATCTTCGGCCTGGTGATCGGCGGCGTCTCCGGCTATTTCGGCGGGCTGGCCGACCTGATCATCCAGCGCATCATCGAGTTCATCCTGTCGCTGCCGACGATCCCGCTGTGGATGGCCCTCTCGGCCGCGCTGCCCAGGCAATGGCCGGTGGTGCAAACGTATTTCTTCATCACGATCATCCTTTCGCTGATGTCGTGGTGCAGCCTGGCGCGCCAGGTGCGCGGCAAGCTGCTCTCGCTGCGCGAAGAAGATTTCGTCACCTCAGCGCGGCTGGTCGGATCGAGCGAACGGCGCATCATGTTCGTGCACCTCTTCCCTTCCTTCACCAGCCACCTGATCGTCACCCTGACGTTGATGATCCCCGGCATGATCCTGGGCGAGACGGCGCTCAGCTTCCTGGGCCTGGGGATGCAGCCGCCGGCGGTGAGTTGGGGCGTGCTGTTGCAGGATGCGCAGAACATCGTGACGATTGCGCATCACCCGTGGCAGATGATCCCGACGCTGTTCATCATCGTCACCGTGCTGATGTATAACTTCCTCGGCGATGGCCTGCGTGATGCCGCCGACCCGTATTCGGTTTGATGAGAAGACACCATGGCTAATGACCTGACAGCCCTCGAGATCAAAGATCTCAAGACCTATTTCTTCTTCGATGAAGGCATCGTTCATGCCGTGGACGGCGTCTCCCTGACGCTCGATCACGGCAAGACCCTCGGCGTCGTCGGCGAGTCCGGCTGCGGCAAGAGCGTCACCGCGCAGTCGGTGCTCCAAATCGTCGGCGCGGGCGGCCGGATCGTCAGCGGCGAGATCCTCTTCCACCGCAGCGACGGCCAGATCGTGGATTTGACGCAGTACAAATCCACCAGCGAGGAGCTTCGGCAGATTCGCGGCCGCGACATCGCGATGATCTTCCAGGAGCCGATGACCGCGTTCTCGCCGGTCTACACCGTCGGCAAACAGATCAGCGAGGCGATCCTGTTCCACGAGAAGGTCTCGGCCAAGGCGGCCCGTGACCGGGTGATTGATCTGCTCGACAAGGTGGGCATCCCGAACGCGGCGCAGCGCGTGGATGCATTCCCGTTCGAGCTGTCCGGCGGGATGCGCCAGCGCGCCATGATCGCCATGGCCCTGGCCTGCAAGCCGACGATCCTGATCGCCGACGAGCCGACCACCGCCCTCGATGTCACCATCCAGGCGCAAATCCTCGACCTGCTGCGCAGCCTCCAGGAGGAGATGGGCAC
>Ga0172370_10004375_pt1 | contig 18932 bp, 12 predicted proteins | sample LakKiv5m_FD_114538 | JGI IMG/M metagenome (GOLD analysis project Ga0172370, IMG submission 114538) | Freshwater microbial communities from Kabuno Bay, South-Kivu, Congo - kab_022012_11.5m | ecosystem: Environmental > Aquatic > Freshwater > Lake | place: Democratic Republic of the Congo...
CGCTTCGATCTTAAACTCACGCGTGTAAGTCTTCCGCGGCTTCTTCTCTGCTGTATCCAATCGATACCTCCGGTTTGATGTTACACCCACTTCCACTGTCCATCAAACCGGGGACACCCCAGACATCCTGCCTGCGATCATGCGCTGCCCAATGGGGCTCGCAAGGTAATACCTCAGGTAGTCGGGATTCAGACCATGCCTGATAGGCTTCAGTAGGGCAACGCTCGACAAGAGGCTGAACTCGCCGTCCAGCGTGTTGGTTGTCACAGTGCCGGTATTCACACCGTCTTTCACAAGCAGCACGTCACCGAGCTCCGGGTTGCACCTATCGTAGATGGGCCTGTGCGTACCTTCAGAAACGTAGGTGATGTCGTCAAGTTCCATTCCCCAGTCCCTAATGTTCTTAGAAGTGACGTACGGATACCTGTCGTCACCGGGCGAGTCGAACTGCTCCGTTGGCGAGAAGTGAGTGCCGTCTTGAATACGGTGGTTGACTGCATCCATCCTGGCCCATGCCCAGCCTTCTGGCAGTTCGGGTAGTTCTGACGTATCCAGCGTCGGCGGTTCCTTCCATTTGCGCCCTTCGCTAGTCGCTAGTCGCTTCCTCTCTTCTCGTATTCGCTCCAGCAACTCCTGCGCCGTCTCTGGTGGCTCCTTACTAGTCGCCAGTCGCTTCTTTCGCCAGTCGCCAGTTAGTTCCCCGGAAAACGCCGCCTTCAGGACCGACTGCCGGTAGCGCTTCAGTTGCGCCTTGGCCTTCTCCAGTTCCTCGACCCCGGCATCCAGCTTCGAGAACAGCTCCTCAATCATCGCCACAATCCGGCGTTGTTCGGGGGCTGGAGGTAGAGGTAAGTCCAGTGCATCGAGAAATGCTGCTGGAACGCGCAGTTGTCCCACCGCGCCTGTCATGTTCAGTCGGGCCTCGCGTCGGATTCTCTCCTGCAAGAGGTAGAACAGGACATACTCACGAGAGATGTCGGCCAGCGCCCGTATCACATGGAACTCCGTAGACCCAAAGCCGATGCCGTTCTTGAGGCCTCGTGCAATGGCCACCTTGCCGTTCTCCATGCAAGGCGTAATCTTCGCAGCGAGAACATCACCTTCCTGGAAACTGGTGAAGCCCTTCATCACGTCGGCGGCGAGTCTGGTCTCGGACGGATCCATCCGCCCGCTCAACACTTCGACGGCCTTCATTGGTACGAAGGATACTACCGTGTCCGGGGAAATGCCGGTGCGGTCAGGCCTCGGGTTCAGCTCGGCAATCGCTCCGACGCTGGTGCGCACCCATCCCTTCGGCAGTCCTCGGTTCCCAATACCAGGCAACTATCTGGCGCCCTTACGACTGTTGCAGCTTCGGCACATCAGCTGTGCGTTCTTCAGCGAAGTCTTGCCGCCACGTATCCACGCTGCGATGTGGTCCACAGTGAAGTCGTCCCAGCGGAGCTGACGCCTGCAGGACGCACACGCTTTCTTCTCTTCGCTGTTCCACACGATGCGACGTTGCTCGGGCGTGAATGTTCTCTTGTCATCCTTCCTCTCGTATAGCGACGAGAGCAGGTTCCTGAGAACCTGCCTCCTGCGCTCGCGATTCGCGCTGCTGTCCGTATCGCCCTGAACGGTGGTCAGATAGTCAGAGAACATACGCTGCGCGGGCTTGGCAGGACGAGCTTTCCTAAGCTGATCTCTCAGTTCGTCCACGCCGTTCGATAGCTGCCGCAGCAGGGCCATGGCAATCCGGTTTCGTCTCTTGTCGGTAAGAACAAGCCCATCGCGGTCGCTCTCCCATATGTACAAGAACAGGGTGTAGAATTCGACGCTGTTATGGAAGCGAGTCTGTCGTATATCTGGGAACATACGCCGTACGAGGTTCGTCGTCCTCACGAATTCCCGGCTGAGCTTGTGGAGTGTGTTAAGGTTGATCGATGCGTTGCCAATCGCGCGGTCAAGCGAGGTCTTCTTGTTTACGGGGCCACCATTGTGAATGGACATGAGCAACTCGGCGAAGAGCTCAGTACCCTTCATTCTGTCGATCTGCGCCGGCGAGAGAATCCGCTCATCCAGCAAGTAGCGCTGAAAGCGCCCGACCAGCCGCTCAGCTTCCTTGAGGAACGGACTTGTGTAGAAACGGGCGTGTCGCTTCTCGCCAGACGTCAGACGCTTGCCGGTTGAGTTGATCCGAACGAAGATAGTGATGATCTCGTTGAGGTCACCTTTGACCTGAACCGTCTGCAGCAAGTACGAATCGAAGAGTGCGCGAACGCGGGGGAAACGCCGCGTGATATCACGCCAGTAGTACTCGTTCAGGCCCTCGCCGAGGTCCAGCTTCACGCCAAAGCGATCACGTTTGAATCGGCCCAGCCCCTTGAACATCAGTATGCTCTCGAGACGTTGCTTCCCATCGATCACGTCATACAAGAGGTTTCCGTGATGGTCGCGCTCGTACAGAAAGACGCTGGGCAGTGGGCACCCCTGTACGATAGACTGAATCAGGCGTCGACGGTCACTCAGGGTCCAGACAGACCTACGTTGGAAGCCAGGCTCCAGGTTCAGCTGCCTGTTGCGCATCATCAACGTGTATTGGTTGATGCTGTCCTCACCGTACTTCACTTCCAGCGCCATGCATGACTCCTTTTGTGATTGAGCACCCTATGCTGCCAGTACCTCATTGAGTTCTCTCAGGACCTTGTCCAAGTCCCTACCGAATGCCTGCCTGTGCGGCCGAGCGCCGGAGTGGGTCTGGTGGACGGGGTGAACATGGGATTGAGCATCAATGCTCCGCACGGCGGCGGGACTGTCGGACGCGGTAGAGCCGCTCGGTGAACCCGCCTTCTTTCTCGAATGCCGCAGCCTGCGCCGCTACCTGGCGGTCGAGCAGGCTGCAAGCAACGACGACCAATGTGAGCGCGGCGTTGGCGGCAAGGGCCTCCTGGGATTCGGAGGTGGACGAGGTAGACGCGGTTGACCTTCCACCCTGTCCACCTTGTCCACGACACTGCTTCTGGTACTGCGCCTTGACCCAGAGTGCAACGTCGTCTGCGGTTGTTGGACGGCGGGCAATCAGTTCGCTCCGGCGCGGATCGCCCATGCGCCAGATTTCCTTGCCTCTCTGCCGCAAGTGGTCTTCGTAGTCACGGCCGAGTTCTTCAAGGCTGCCCCGAGCGACGTTGGTCAGCTTCAGTTCCATCTTCTTCGATGTGCCTGAGACCGAGCTGCCCTCGGCGATGTTCTGAACCCCGGAGCGGGCAGCCTGCACCATCTGGTCGTGAGTGCGGCTGCGCGCGTCAACGTAGCGGTTGCAGAACCTCACGGTTACGTCGTACAGCAGTTCAGCAACCTGGAAGCTCTTCAGGTTGCGGTAGCCGCACTGCGGTGCGAGGAGCGGTTCCTGTTTCACGCCGCCAGTACCTCGTTCATTTCTCTGAGCACCTTGTCCAGTTCCTTGCCGAATGTCTTGTGCGCTTTGACGGCGCCGCCGCGGTCGTGGAAGGGCGCGAGGTCGAGGTCGTCCACGCTCACCTCAAGCGACGTGGCGATGTGGTCCTTTATCATCGTCAGCCACTCCATCTGCTCCGGAGTGAAGTGCCGGTTGGCTCTTGCCTGTTGGCCAATCCACTCCGCGAAACGGCGGTTCACGGTCTCATCGAATGGTTCCAGCACGTCCACCTTGCCCAGCGCGAAGCGTACGAGCGATACCACGTTCGTCAGTAGCGTCTGCGGGCCTGCACCGCGGACACGGGCCTTCTCCAGTTTCTCGTACGCTTGCCACACGACTTCCGGGGTCAGGTTGACCGGCGGCTGTTTGATGGCGTCGGCCAGTTCGCGGATGGTATCATACGTCAGGTGACGCTGGCCGTATGGCTTGCCGTAGATAATCTGCAGGGCGGCAAGCTCGTCCTTGTGCTGTTCGATGAACTGCTTGAAGGACGTGATGACCTTTCGGGCGTGGTCTTCCTGTTCTTTGGTCGAGCCAAAGAACGTGGTCTTGTCTTTGCTGACCGTGTCTATCCACTGCTCGCTGCGGGTCCTGAGTTCTGCCAGCTTGTTACGCAGAGCCGGGTTATCAAAGGCGAGGCATGCCTCTTTCGCTAATGCCTGTCTGGCTGCTGGCTCGCCTTTGTCCGGGTCTACCGCATCGAGCAACCGGTTGATAACGGGAGCCAAATAGCCACTAGCCAAATAGCCACTAGCAGGATGGGCAGCAGCCAAGGAGCCAATAGCCACTCGGTCAGGAGGCGTCAGCATGCGGTCGAGGCGCGCGAGGCGACCGGCCAGCGACGAAACCGTATCTTCGTCGTGGTGGCCGAGCGCTACCGAGTCGAGCAGCTTCTCGAAGGAGACGTTGCGTTTTCGCTCCAAGGGCCGCGACTGGGTCTTGTCGCTTTCGGTGACGCCGACCGCGTCCACGATGACGAAGCGGTCTTTGGCTTTGGCGTCGGGCGTGACCGCCGCCAGCTCGTTCCTGTCCACGACCCGCATGCCCCGGCCTTTCATCTGCTCGAAGTAGGTGGCCGAGCGGACGTCGCGCATGAAGATGAGGCATTCGAGCGGCCGGATGTCGGTGCCGGTAGAAATCATGTCCACCGTGACCGCGATGCGCGGGTTGTAGGAGTTGCGGAAGCTCGCAATCAGGTCTTCAGGCTTCTCGCCGGTGGTGCGGTAGGTTATCTTCTTGCAGAAGTCGTTGCCCTTGCCGAATTCTTCGCGCACGATGCCGACGATGTCCTCGGCATGGGTGTCGTCTTTGGCGAAGATGAGGGTCTTGGGCACCTCGGTGCGGCCGGGGAACAGGTCGGTTCCGAGCTTCTCTTTGAATGTGCGGACAATGGTGCGAATCTGGTCCGGCGCGACGACCGAACGGTCGAGCTCTTTGCCCGCGTATTCGAGCGCGTCGTCGAGCTGCTGCCAGCGGGTCTTGCGGGTCAGGCGGTCGCGCCTGTCCACGTAGAACCCGGCCTCGACCCGGCTGCCCTTTTCGGTGATGTCGGTCTTGAGCCGGTAGACGTCGTACCCGACGTTGACGCCGTCCGCGACCGCCCGTTCGTGGTTGTACTCGACGACGAGGTTCTGGTTGAAGAAGCCGAGGGTCTGCTTGGAGGGCGTGGCGGTGAGGCCGACGATGAAGGCGTCGAAGTATTCGAGCACCTGGCGCCAGAGGTGGTAGATGGAGCGGTGGCACTCGTCGGTGACGATGAAGTCGAAGGTCTCGATGGGGATGCGCTGGTTGTAGCCTACGTCGCGGGGCGTCTCTTCGAGCCAGGCGGTATCGAACTGGGACTTCTCTTCAAGCTCGGGGTCGAGCTCAGCCTCGCCGCGCAGCATCGAGTAGAGCCGCTGGATGGTCGTGATGCAGACGCGGCTGACCGGGTCGAGCGTGTTCGATTGCAGGTGCTGGACGTTGTAGAGCTCGGTGAACTTGCGGCCGTCGTCCGGGGTCTCGTACTGCTTGAACTCGCGCAGGGTCTGGCGGCCGAGGTTGGAGCGGTCCACGAGGAAGAGCACGCGCCGAGCCCCGGCGTGCTTGATGAGCCGGTAGATGAAGCTGACCGCGGTGAAGGTCTTGCCGCCGCCCGAGGCCATCTGGATAAGCGCCTTGGGACGAGTGGCGGAAAAGGACTGCTCAAGGCCGGTGATGGCTTCGATTTGGCACTTGCGCAGGCGCGATGGCATGAGTGCCGGCAGAGTCTTCAGGCGGCCGCGCAGCGTGTCCGGCTCGGCCAGCCAGTCGCGCAGGGTTTCGGGACGGTGGAAGCTGAACACGCGGCGCGAGCGGGTCTCCGGGTCGCGCTGGTCGCGGAAGAACGTCTCGATGCCGGTGCTCTCGTAGGCGAAGCGCAGTCCGTGCGGGTGTATCTTCAGGGTCTCGGGTACGCCGGCTTGATACTTGGCAGTCTGGTCGGATACGCCGCTCAGGGTCGTGCCGTCGGGCTTGGCTTCGATAACTCCGCAGGCCTGACGGTCGACAAACAGAGCGTAATCAGCCTCACCTGTTGCAAGCGTGAACTCGCGGACTGCCACGCCCAGCCCGGCGCCGAGGTTCACGAGCATCCGGTCCTGCACTACCCAGCCTGCGGCCGCGAGTTTCTCGTCTATCTTCTCGCGCGCCGCAGCTTCAGGTCCGAATGACGATAGCGGTGACAGAGGCAGTTCTCCTTATCCGTATGAACGTAGGATATTACCACAATCAGGGTAAGTCAAGCAGTATGTTACGGCCTCGCGCAGACCCGGGCAGAACGGAGAGCACGGAGCAGAACCGCGATGATGCGAATTCGTATCATTGGCCGCGCGGCGGGAATCGGCCTACGGCCGACGGCTGACGGCCTACGGCTGACAGCTAACAGCTTACAGCCAGCCCAAGCGCAAGCGAGCCGAAGCAAGGCCGGAACGAAGCCCGGTTCTGTTGTCTGCCGACCGGCAGTGAGACAAATTCGTATCATTGGGCGCAGGCCGGTTTTCAGGCCTATGTGTTTGAGGCTTGAGGCGTTAGGCTTGAAGCTCCCGAAATGACCCCCGGACCGGGGGGGACTACCCCCCGCATCGTTTGCATCGTTGTATCGTACATCGTTCCGCAGACAGTCTCGGACGCAGTCCGGCAGACTTCGTACATCGTTGTATCGTACATCGTTGGCAGGAGCCCCTGTCGGACAGTGCCTCAGAGAGTCGCGGAAGGAGTCCCGGAAAGTCCCTCGTCCTTTGTCCCACGGGTAGTCTCGAAAACAGTCCCGGGGAGTCCCTCGTCCTTTGTCCTGCGGGTTGTTCTCCAGTGAGCTCGGGAGTGTGCGGCCCGGGCTGCAGCCGAGACAGCGGTCGGGGTTGCAGGGGAGGTTGTCCGGGCAGCCGTTCCCGAGAGTCCCTTGTCCCTGGTCCCGGAGGGGCAGTCGCTCGCGGCGCGGCGGAATAAAAAACCGGGGGCGGCTCATGGCCACCCCCGCTACGTCCCTTCGGTCCCGTCCCCTATTTCACCGAGGCGTAGGTCAGTTCATAGCGCACGTCGAGGGTGAAGTCTTCACCCACGGCTGTTATCTCTTCGAGCACCAGGCCGACGTTCGGCGCGTACCAGAACGAGGTTATAACGCCGTTGTCATTCGTTTCAACCCGCCAGCAGTCCTTGTAGGTACCGACCGGGACCTCGACCGTAGCCTGCTCGCGGACGACCATCGTGTAGCCGCCGCAGGTCCAGGTCTTGCCCACTTCGAGCGGCAACGCAAGCAAGGTATCCGGCTCGGCGTCCGAAGTATCATTGTATACGAGGACCGCGTTGCCGGCCTCACGGTAGTACGCCGTGTAGATGTCGTAAGGACCGAAGGCCATGGCCCACGCTCTCACGCCCCCAGTCAGCGTGACGAGGCCGGTGCATATTTGGGTCATCGCGCCATCCATGACAGACGTATCCGGTGCCGAGTCCGGCACCGACCGGATCCACACCGCCCGGAATGTCCACACGTTCCCTTCCGCCATCGGCCAGTAGTCGGCTCCGGACGAATGGCAACCTGAGCCCGCCAGAAGACAGCAGAGGCAGGCAACGGTCGCCACAGCGAGTACAGTCTTCATTCTTCCTCCTTCGTTTGCGGTCCAGCGAACATCCATCTTGCAGGACAATTAGCTGTCGGGTCATGTCCTCCATTCTGATTGCCGGGACCCGGGCGTTCGGTTGGCCGCCGGAGTCCCAGAGCATCACAGATTCCTTCCCCAAAGGGCGGTGAGCAGGCGCCACAGCGCTCTAGTATTCACCGAGACGGACCGGTTCGAACGTGAAGTCCTTGAAGCTATAGCTCAGGCGAAGGCTGAGCTGCCAGACGTCTCTGTCGCCATAAGAGACGAACGGGCTGAGACGGAGACCAAAGTTCGTGCGGATTTCAGGCGCGAAATAGAAACCTTCGTCGCAGATCCCGACATGCAGACTGGCCCGGTCGAGGTGCGAAGAGCCGACGCCGAGTTGGAGCATCGGCCGTTCTCCGATCTCTTGAGCAAAGACCGCGGCTTCCGCGTAGACGATATCCGATGGCCCAAGCCTCAGCCTGCCGCTGGGCAATAGACCCATCTGGCCATTCGGATCGCCCGGGGCGAACATCGCCCCGCCCTCAAGCCCTGCCCAGCGAAACTCGGCGCCGACAAACGGACGAATCACGTAGGCGACCGAGGTCGTGCGTCCCGGGTAGTAGTCGGCGTAGACTTCGCTGTAGCGGAATCCCTGTATCCCGAACCTCATACGGTTGAACTGACCCCAGCGTTGAGTGTGACTGATGCCGATGCCGGCCTGGTCGTACCGGTATATCCCACCACAGATCTCCTGATATGAACCCGTTCCGCCGGAAAGCGTCACATCGGTGTACGACAGGCGGCCGATATCCGGTGCGGGGAGAGTATCCGAGCCGGCGCCGACCAGGATGACGGAGGCGGAGGCTGCAGCCAGCGCGACCCGGCGCGACCATTGGCGGCCGGTCGAACGAACCAGCTCAAGTGCCGCTGCGAAGCCGGCGGGGAGACAGGCCCCAGCCAGCACAAATTGCTCCATCGGCGTGAACCAGCCACGGAACACCCAGAGCAGGGCCACGAGCGCACCAAGCACCGCGACGTTCCGACCAGGCGAGGCGACCGGCGCAGGCTGCGGGCCGAACCGACCCTTCTCCCTCAGCACAAGCATGGCAGCGCACCCGGCACAGAAGACCAGCAGCCCGGCCTGCAGCGGCCGGAGCCCGCAGATGGTCTGGACAGGAGCGCCCTCGCGGACGAACTCGATCATGAACCTCACCCAGCCATGAAGCACCAGGTAGAGCAGGAACAGGCTGCCCGGCCGCCTGAAACTGCGCCGGGCGCGTATCAGGGCCAACACGACAATCGCGAGCAGGCCGATCTCGTAGAGCTGCACCGGATGGACCGGCAGAGCCGGATGGCCGGGAAGCGCGAGGCCGCGCAGCTCGTGGACTGTGGCGGCAAGCGAGCCGGACGGATAGGTGATTGCCCACGGCAGGCCGGTTGGCTTGCCGAAGCAGCACCCACCAAGCGTACAGCCAATGCGCGCCAGGGCCATGCCCACCGGCAGAGCCAGCGCGAACGCATCGGCAACCGTTGTCCGGAAACCGAGAAAGCGATGGATCAGCAGGACTCCGGCCGTTCCGAGTATTATGAGCCCGATGAACGTCTTGCCGGTTGTCGTGGGCAGCGCGCCATGAGCCAGCGCCACCCGCCAGTCGGCAACCGATATCGCACCGAGCCGGGAACCGATGATTCCCAGCGTCACGACCGTGGCGACGAGAACCAGCCATGACGAAGATGGCCACCGGCGGCGTCGGCCTTCCAGAAACAACAGGACCAGCGCCACGGCAAAGGCCGCGACGAAGAACGGGCTGAAAGCCTGGTCAGCGGTCAGGAACGAGCACGCTGCGCTCATTTCCACCTCCTGGCCGCGCGTTGAACGGCCATCTCAGCTTCACTGGGGCCATCCGACAAGCGGTGGACACGGTTCATCCCATCTCCCCTGCTATCGCGTCACGATAACCTTGGTCGTTGTCGATTGACGATTGGCGAGTGACGAATGCACGAAGTAGACACCGGGGCTGAGCCGGCTCACGTCGTTCGCGCCGGGACGCAGGTCCAGCACTTTCCGGCCGCACGCGTCCAAAAGACACGGCGACTCGGAGACGCGGGGACGCGGAGAAAGAGCGAGAGTAAGAACGCCGCGGACGATGGTCGCCGCGGGCGCCGTTCTTGCCGCGGGTTCGGGCTTTTGCTCGGCCACGCCGGCCAGGCGCGCGTCGTAGAAGTCTCGCGCCCATTTGCAGCGCAGGACAAGGTCGGACGTGTCACGCTGCGTCGGGTTTTGACCGGCATCGCCGAACGGGGAAGCGATGATGGCATACCAGAAGGTGGCGATTGAATCCGGCGCAAGGTCGAAAGGACCGGTGGCGAGCAGCATCCGGACGTCGGCCGGGGAAAGCCAATTCGTGTCGTAGGGTTGATACTCGCCGGTGCGGTAGTTGTAGCCGGCGAGGGTCTGGTACTGGGCGGCGTCGGTCACCGGGTCGATGTCGATGCTGAAGCGTTTGAGCGCAGTAAGACCCAGCGAGTTGGGCGCGCTGAGCAGCATGACCGCGACCGCTCCGGGCGTTCCCGAATCCCACTTCGTACCGTGGACCTCAACGTTGTTGTGGTCGTAGGCGAAGCCGGTATTCGTCACCTGGATAGTCTCGCCATTGACAACGTACTTCCGGTCGAGGAGCAGGCAGGACCGGTCGTCGGTAGCATCGCCGATGTCCGCGTCGAGCATCATGCCGAAGAACGCCTGGCGGACCGAGTCGCCGGAAGCATTGGCGAGTTCGTACTTGAGGAAGAAGAAGTCCTGGGCGAGCGAATCGCTGAACCCGTAGGCCGAGAGGTAGACGTCGATACCCAGTGGCCGCCCATAGCAGAATGTGTCGTGCCGGGCAGGGTCGGAATCGCCGTAGCAGCACCACATGTCCATATCCGACCGCGGGTCTTGCGGTGCCATGGGGAACCGGCTTGCCGGCGGCGGCCAGTCGCCGGGATACGTGTAGATACGGTCCTCCGAGTTCCCGGTGCCGTCGCGCCAGTGGCGGCAGAGGGTTGGACAGCCCTCAGTTCCGCCGGTAGTCGGATTGTAGAACATGGTGGTGAGTGTATCGGGAGTAACAGACGGCACGATGGCGCCAACCCAGGGGCCGGCGCCGAAGATGTAGCAGTTGTGCAAAGGACTGGGCCACGAGCCGCCGGCAAGGCCTCCACCGATTGTGTCGATACCCCAGCGGCCGTCGTTGTAGAGCGGCGCTTTCCAGCGGTTAAGGTCGAACCATTCCATACTGTAAATCGCCAGCGCCAGGGCCGGCAGAAGCAACCCGCTCAAGAGCATTCTCTTCACAGAACCTCCCTTTCCAGAAGACTATCAGCCACTGATGAACCGCCGGGCCGGAATAACCTTCCGCGCGGCGTGCTGTTGTGTTTGCCTTTCCTCATCCGTCCTCCCGTTCTGCTGCACCGGCCTCGGGAATTCTAATTCACCGAGGCGTAGGTCAGTTCATAACGCATGCCGAACGTGTAGCTCCCGTATTCATAGGACTCCTCCATCAGCACCATGCCGATGTTCGGCGCGAACCAAAAGGACATCGCGAGCTGGTCGGCGACTGGGAGCATCTCGACCCTCCAGCAGTCCTTGTAGGTCCCGGCCGGGACCTCGACGGTCCCGCGCTCGCGGACAAGCATCGTGCCGCCGGCGTAGCTCCAGGTTTTGCCCTCTTCGAGCGGAAGTGCAAGCCACGTGTCCGGCTCGGCAACCGAGGAATCCTCGTATATGAGGACCGCATTGCCGGCCTCACGGAAGTACACCGTTTCGTAGGGACTCGTGGCCATGGCCCACGCCTTCATCCCGCCAGCCAGCGTCACGAGCTTGCCGCACTTCCATGCCATGTAGTCGTCGACGATTATCGTGTCGGGGGTGGAGTCCTGCGACAGGCCGATTTCCATATACCGGTACGTCCACAGATTCCCTTCAGCCATCGGCCAGTAGTCGGCTCCGGACGAATGGCAACCTGAGCCCGCCAGAAGACAGCAAAGGCAGGCAACGGTCGCCACAGCGAGTACGGTCTTCATTCTTCCTCCTTCGTTTGCGGTCTCCGAGTTCGCGGACCTCGTACCTCGGTTATCCCAAGTCTCACAATCTACTTTCAATCTGTCCGGGAGGCGGGCCGGCTGCCCGCCTCCCGGAGTTGTTACCCGCCTAGCGCTGGACCACGAGCTTCCTGGTCGTTGTCAGGTCTGCGCTCGTGATGCGGACGAGATAGACACCAGCGTTGAGGCCGCCCAGGTCGATGCTGAGCGTCCCGGTTCGGCGAGTCGCGGGCACTTGCTCGGTTCTGACCACTCTGCCCGATACGTCGAGCAGCGAGAACGTCAGCGGCCCGACTTGCGGTAGCGCGTATTGCACAACCGCGAATCTGCCGCTCGCGGGATTTGGCAGCACGTCTATGCTGCTGAGTTTGACGGGTGACGTCGGCGCCGACCCCACTCCAGCGTGAAGGCCGGTCACGGGGTCAGGCACGTACCGCCAGAGCTCATTGCTCTTGCTCCCCCTGAAGGCAAACAGCTTGTTCGGTGTCGCCGTCATGTCGCCACCAACACCCACCTTCCCCCCAATCGAGGGCAGCGAGTACCACGCGTTGTCGGCCGGTACGTAGCGCCAGAAGTCAACCGTGTTGTTGCCGGTCAACGCCCGGACCGAGTTGTTGAACCAGGCCGCCCCGCTGCCGGCACCGACCGCGGACCCGGTCATGCCGGGCAAGGCGCTGCTACCCCAAGTCTGGCTCACAAGGTCGAATGCCCACATCTCGTTGTACGGCGGGTTGTTCCGCGCTTTGCGGTGGGCGTACAGCGTCCGGCTGCCGTCAAAGACAAACCAGGAACCCTCGACCCAGCCCAAGACCCCGCCGGCCCTTGGGCCGCCAAGGTCCGACCAGGGAGAGACTGCACTGGGGTCGTACTTGTAGAACTTGGAGTTGGAACCATCCAGCAGGTAGACGCAGCCGTTCGCAAATACTGCATCGGTGCCTTTGGAGATCTTCGCGCTTGGGACGTTGTCGGGCAGGTAGGTCCAGGTCCCGGCGGAATAGCGCAGGAACTTATTGGTCATGTTGCCAAGGGTCATGTAGATGTCACCGTGGTCGTCAACGACGCCACGGCAACCGTACGATGGCAGAATCAGCTTGTTGCCCTGCTGGAAGCCGGGAATCGGGGTCAACGATGTCCATTGGTTCGATTTCTGGTCATAGGAGTAGAAATCGCCGGTTCCCTCGCCCCTCGCGGCGTAGATCAGCCCGTCAACGGGGTTGTAGGCCAGCCAGCCACCCGCGCCTTCGGCCGGGGCTCCGACCATCGAAGCCCTCCTGGTCCATCCGGCTGCAGGGATCGTGGTGAAGTGCCAGACGTCGGAGGCAGCTTGCCCCACCCAGTTCTTCGCGACTACCCGCCAATAGTACGTCTGTTCGTTGAGGAGGCCGGTATAGGCATACGAGGTTCCAGTCTGATTCTCGCTGGAGGGGGTCGTGGGCGGGTCAGTCACGTCCAGGCAAACGTCGTACCCGGTGGCACGGTCCGCAGCGTCCCAGGTCAATGTGCCGTCGGTGGGTTCGTCAAACGCGTCGCTTACGGGCGAGACGAGCACCGGCGCATCGGGCGGACGGGCGCGCCTCATCCAGACGTGGTACGTTCCCCAGTAATCCATCTGGGTCCAGACGGCATAGATACCACGTGAGTAGTTGTCCACCGTCACGTTAGGATAGAAGCAGTGCCCATCGGGCAGGTTCGCGATCAAGACCCCGTCGCTGGTGGCCCAGTCGCCGTCGACCCATTCGTTGTGCTTGATGCCGTACTGGTTAGGGTAGTTCGGAAACGACATCCATACGACCTCGAGCCTCCCATCGGGCGTGAAGAAGCAGTTCGCGCAGTTCTCCCACCTGTCGGTAGCCATTCCGGAGACGATGTCGCTAGTGGGCTGCCAGCCATCCACGCCGCGCCAGTTGTGGTAGATCCGGTAATAGCCGTCCGCGCCCTGTCCGAAGAAACAGACGTGTGGATAGACCGTGGTCGGGTCAACCGCTATGCTCACAATGTTGCAGTTCAAGAGGTCAGATCCGGCATCCTCTGTAGTCTGCCAAATGCCGGCAATCCGCCGTTTCACCCAGGGGTGATAGTCTGGCATGAAGACGCCGTAGTGGCCGTAGTAAGAGATGTAGACGTTGCCGGAGCGGTCATAAGCAATCGAAGGCGTGAACTTGCCGAGATCGTCCGGATCAAGTAGTTCCTGACTTCCCCACGTGCCACCGATGCACTCGCGGAACGCAAGTGCGAAGGTCCGGCTAGAAGTATACCATTGCCAAGTGACGGCGACCTTATTGCCTGGAGCACAGGCAACTACCGGGAAGAAGCTGTACGCGGTCGGGCTCGTGGGATGATAGGTGCACAAGTCGGTGAATGTCGGGTCCCACCCGCCATTGCCTGTTTCGGTCGGCTCGCATTTCATATAAAAGACGTGGTAGTTGCCGTTGTAGAGGGCCTCGTATACCACATGGATGGTCGTGCCGTTGGAGTCGAGTGCGATAGAGGGTTTGGACGTGCCGAACGTGGTACCGGCGAAGTAGTAGTCTTCGGTCCAGCCCGAGCCCGGGTAGTAGCGGTTGTAGCCGACGAATGAGACCCCGTCTTTAGAGCCGGTCCAGACACAGTGGACTACTCCGTTGCTGGCGACGACAATATCACGTTGGCTGGCCGAGGTAGGGGTGGAGTGAGATACCGACGCGTCGCCTGTAACCTGGACCGGGTCTTCCCAAACGTCGTCCAGAGCACCGAGGGCGCTTGCGGGCGAGGGCGGCGCCCCGACGCCCGCTGGAATCGCCGGCCCCGCCATGCCAGGGCGGGGCGGCTTCGAGGCATCCATCAGACCATCTGCTGCTGAATGGGGCATGCCGGGCAGGACTGGCTGGTCGCTGCCGGCCGCCACAGGCACTCCGGCCCCGGGCACTGCGGCCAGAGCGAGCGCACACACTACCAGTGTTGCGACGAGCACTACGTACTTCGTTCGCATCGCTTCCTCCTTGCTGTTTGTGCCGCAGTCGGCCGGCCGGGCGGGAGACACCCGAGCTCGAATTCCCTCGACTCCATCTCCCCGACCTGGCCACTCGCGTCTTCGGCGCGCGACGCCGGACGGCGGCTTCCTTCCATGCTGTATCGAACTGGTCTCTGGTAAACGGCCGATGTAAGACGATCCTGAGCGGACATCGGAAACGGACCCCACACATTGCCGGGAGGCGGGCGGGTTGAGCGCCCGCCTCCCGAGGTCGTTTTTCACCGCCTAGCGCTGGACCACGAGCTTCCTGGTCATTGTCAGGTCTGCGCTCGTGATGCGGACGAGATAGACACCAGCGTTGAGGCCGCCCAGGTCGATGCTGAGCGTTCCGGCTTGGCGGTTTGCCGACACGTCCTGCGTCCTGACCGCTCGGCCTGTGGCGTCATAGACCGCAATCCGCACCGGTCCGGACCGGGCCGGCTCGAACGCGACACTGACCGCGCCGTCGCGGGATTGGGTGCTGCCAAACGCCATGGGGTGGACGGCTGCCTCGTCGTGAGGGCCGGAGCCGCCGGCGAGCCCGAGAGTCTTCGGTATCTTGAGCCTTGCCATCACGGTCGTCTTGAAGTCTGGAATCGTGACCGGTGTCTCCGGCGATACTCCGGAGCTACCCCAGGGCGCATACTCGGCCGAGAGGTAGGCGATGCTCCCGGTCAGCCTGTCTTTCTTGCTGTCCGAGCACTTCACGTGAACAGAATCGGTCGGCTCCAGGTACGGAGCGCCGTCGCTCAGGTCGAACACGAGGTTGTTGAGCGGGAACGGCTGCGGCGCAAGGTTAAGCATGTTGAACTTGCGGAACGCGTAGGACCAGGATGGGCTCTTCGAGCGGCCGATTCCGAACGTGATGCTGATGCAGTCCCGCGCCGAATGGGTCAGCTTGACGCGCGCGAGCAGGGTCGGCGTGTAGTTGGGCCGGTCATCGATGTAGTAGGCCCGACCGCCGCTCAGTCCCGCACCGGTCGTTTTGACAGCGTAGTAGGACATCCACCAGTAGCCCTGGTTGCCCCAGCCGGTTCCCCAGGAGTTCACCAGCCGGAACGCGCCGGGCCCGTCGGCCGTGGCCCGGTCGTCATCGTAGCCGACGATGCAGACGCCGTGCCCGCCCCAGTTGGTGCCGTACTTGTCGTGAACGGTGTAGACCGTGTCGAAGTTCTTGATGTAGATGATGTTGTCGTAGCAGCTAATCCCGAGCACGCAGGTCTTCCCATTGGCCAGCCGCTGCTTCACCGCGTTGATGCCCGCGTCGGTTGTGGCGTCGATGTAGTATGAGGCGGCGCCCCGGTAGGAAATGCCGTGGAGATAGGCGTTCTCGGACGGCCAGGACGCCGTGTCCTGGTCATTGTATGGCATGTCGCTTATCATGCACGCACCCTGGTCGCAGACGAGCTTGAATGCATCCGGGAAACCTGACCCCCGGTCGACTCCGCCGTTGATCTGGTTGTAGATGAACGCAGGGCTTACCTCGTGCTCGGCCACGCTGTCGTTCCACTGGTGCGTGAATTTCTGGATCTGGGTGTAGTGGTAGTAGCCGACTGACCAGGCCACGCAGGACCCCTGGGCGCCCTGGCTCTGGACCGGCGGCATCAGATTAGAGAGGTCCACGGCGCTCAGTGCGGCCGCGCTGGGCGCGCCCGGCGCAACCGGAACGCACGTCACCTCGGTAATCCATGGTGCGGCTTGCGGGTCTTCGGGCAACAGACCCATGCGATACGGACACGATGTCTCGTACGCGCCTGCCCCCAAGGCGAGGAACACGGTGACGGCGAGACACAGACAGACCTTCGGCCTCATGAACCCTCCTTACGTCGTTTGCGAATTGCTGTCTACGGCGCGTTCACTGCTAAGGACCCGCAGACCGAACCTTCAGGCGTCCACCCGCGACCGCCGGGGCGGGCAGTTGACGAACGTTCGCGGGTGCGGGCCAACCCCTGTAAGCATGGGTGGATGCTCTCCTGTCCTGGCCCGCACCCGTTCTGCTTGGCTCGACCACCTGACTTGTCGTGAATGGTCAATCAGACCTGAATTTCATCGGCGAAGGCGCCTTCGTCGTCATCCCCGTCGAGACCGATACCGCCGGTGAGAATCTGCCGTACTGTGCCGGCGAGTTCGACGAGTTCGCAGGCTTCGCCGCGATATTCGATACGGGCGTAGCCGCCGGAGCCCGGCCGCTCGACGACCGCATCGAACCGTATGTCCGACGCGCGGACGTGACCCGGGTGAATGTAGAGTACCGACGCGACCGCACCGAGCGCGTAGGTGACCAGGTGGGCCGGACCGCTGCGGAGTTCGCGTCCGAAGTAGGCGACGAGCGGGACATCCGGACCGGTGGCCCCTTGTCCGCGCGCGAGGACTTCCTTTTTCAGGTTGGGCCCGGGGTCAATCAGCCCGACGTTCCGCCAGGCCGAGCGTACTTCGGGTGCGGCTTCGTGGTAGCGGAGTTCTGCCGCGCTCGTGGCGGTGGCAAAGTTGCCGGGAAGCAGCGCGACACCGACCGGGACCCGGCAGCCGAGTTCCCGTGCCCTCGCCGGCACGTCGATGTAGTCGGAAGCGTCCACGGTCACGATGTTCTGTCTGCCTGTCCTTTCGCCCGGATATTCCACGGTCTCGACTCTTTGTGCAAACAAGCGCGGGGGTGCGGTGTAACCTCCGCACCCCCGCTTTCCTTTCGCGCACAGAAACCGGCTCGGTCTCTCAGTCTCTGGCCCACCACGGTGTCCCGAATGTTCGGCGACCATAATCACCCGTCATTGTTGACGCCCCAGCCCGGTCGCCTCGCTAGTTTTATGCTCCGCCCGACGGTCTTCAGAGCAAGGATTGTGCCTGCGGAGTCTCATTCACGTAAGTCACTGCATACCAAATCGTTAGCACAAATGGCCAGGCTATTGTCATAGAATTATGTCTCACCAAATGAGACATTCGAATGAGGCGGAATGAGGATATGTTCTTGTTTTATAAATAGTTAACTATTATCCCATTAATGGGACGAATATGGCTATTTGGGACGAGCTATGTTGTGTTTCTGGAGCAGGCGGTAGAAGTGCGTGCGACTGTACCCGATGAGTTCTGCAGCCACGGTGGCTCTGCCCTGTGCCCGGTTGAGCGCTTCGACCAGCATCGCCTTTTCGGCTTCGGCCGTCACTTTGCGCCGGTCGTCGCGCGTGGCCGGAGCCGGTGGGGCAGCCGGCGCCGGCGCGGTCTGTCTTACTTCAGGGGGCAGGTCGACAATCCGGAGCGTGTCGCCGTCGGCGAGGATTACAGCCCTCTCGATTACGTGATGTAGCTGCCGGATGTTCCCGGGCCAGTGGAATTCGGCAAGCAGAACGAGAACGTCCGGGCTTGCCTGGCGCACGTTGCGGCCGTACTTCTGGGCGCTGCGGGCGATGAAGTACTGGGTAAGGGCCGGCACGTCGTCGCGGCGCTGGCGAAGCGGCGGCAGCACGAACTGGACCGTGTTCAGGCGGTAGAGCAGGTCGCGGCGGAACAGGCCCTGGCGCTCACGGAGGTCGAGGTCCATGTTGGTGGCGGCGATGACCCGGACTTCGACCTTCGTCTCCCGCGACCCGCCCACGCGCGTGACCGTTCCTTCTTCGATGGCCCGGAGCAGTTTGGCCTGCAGGGCCGGGCTCATGTCGCCGATCTCGTCGAGGAAGATGGTGCCGCTTTCGGCCAGTTCGAACTTGCCGAGCCGCGCCACAACCCCGGTGGCCGTGCCCGCTTCGACCCCGAAGAACTCGGCCTCGAGCAGGCTTTCGGGCACTGCCGCGCAGTTCACGGTGATGAACGGTCGGTCGGCGCGCGGGCCGGATTCGTGCAGGGCCCGGGCGATGAGTTCTTTGCCCGAGCCGCTCTCCCCGCGAACCAGCACCGGCACGTCGGTCGCGGCCACGCGCGGAACCATGGCCATTAACTCTAGCACCTCGCGGTTGCGTCCCACCAGACCGCGGTAGCGCAGTCCGGTGATGTCAGGGGCGCGGCGGGACTCGATCGTCTCGAGTTCTGCCAGCTTGGCAAGCGACGGCGCGAGCATGTAGGACACGAGTTCGAGCAGTCCGGGCTCCACCCGGGCCGTTCCCGGCTTTGCCCGACGGAGCCAGACCGAGCCCAGCAGCGACCGGTTCAGGCTGACCGGGAGGACCAGGTCAACGTCGGTCTGGGACATGGATGCACGCTCCACCGGCAACCCGGCAAGGTCAGGCTGGCCCCGGAGAGCAGCCGGCCGGCCCGCGACCAGCACCGCGCCCTGCTCGTATCGGAGGCTCTCGCAGAGAACTCCGAGCGCGCGCTCGATGAAACGCTCCGGGGC
>Ga0172370_10004384_pt1 | contig 18922 bp, 16 predicted proteins | sample LakKiv5m_FD_114538 | JGI IMG/M metagenome (GOLD analysis project Ga0172370, IMG submission 114538) | Freshwater microbial communities from Kabuno Bay, South-Kivu, Congo - kab_022012_11.5m | ecosystem: Environmental > Aquatic > Freshwater > Lake | place: Democratic Republic of the Congo...
GTTGCGGAATGTATAAAACATCATTTTTTTCATTCGATGACACGGTGATATTAGCGGTCATGCCCGGCTTGATCTGGTCATTCCAAGAGTCCTCGTCAAAACTGACCGTAATCTTGTAATAAATAACATCTTTAATTATGGTTTGCGCCGGATCAATAAAAGTGATTGTACCCTTAAACGGATGATCTGAACCGAAAGCGTCTAGTTCAATGATCGTCTTGTCACCGACTTTAATTTTGGTGATATCGGATTCCGGAATGTCCGCTTTAATTTCATAGCGTTCATTGCCGAGCATGGCAATTACCGCATCGGTTGAAGGCGTTTCGCCGATTTCATAATTAACTTTAGTAATCTTGCCATCAATCGGCGCGCGAATATAATAATCCTGCAAATCAGCGCCCAACTTATCTAATTGAGCATGGGCTTGAGCTACTGCCGCTTGAGCCGAATTAATATCAAAATTTCTCGGACCGGCTTTTTTCAAATTTAATTGCGCTTGGCTGATCGCCAAAGAGTTGGAAGCTGCTTGAATCTGTGAAGTATAGCTATTACTGCTATTAATTAAATTGGCCTTAGCTGTTTGCACTGATGTTAAAGTAGTGTTATTAGCTGCTTGCTGAGTGCTAATATCGGACTTAACCGTGTCTTTTTTGGTAGTAGTATAAGTAGTATTAATAATAATCACGTCGGCCAGCCGATATGAATCGTTTAAAAGATCATTCAAAGTTGTTAAAAAATCCCTGGCCTTATCACTGACAGTAATAATTTTTTCGCTGTCATTTTTATTGGCGCTGGCCTCAGTGACTGAAGTTTTTAAATTATTAAAATTGTTTTTTGTCAATTCATAATCGTTCTTGACTTTATTCTGCAAGTTACTGTCAGACACTAAAAGATTATAAGTAGTTTCAGTATTGATCAAATCATTATAAATTACGTTCAAGGCCGATTGGGAAGCAAAAACCGAATTATTCAAGCTGTCAATGACTTTTTCTCTTAAAATATCAATCTGTCCGGCCGATTCAAGATATAGATTATTCAAATCATTCTGGCTTTTGGTTAATTGTTCTTCGGTTAAAGTTATATCTTCAAAAGACGCGCCGGCTTTGACTTTTTCCAAGTTGGCTAAAGCTGAAGCTAGGTTTGCCTGGTATTGACGCAAAGAAGCTCCGGCCGAAGCGGTATCTAGCCGCGCTAATTCCTGGCCAGATTTAACGACATCGCCCTCTTTAACGCTAACACCAGTAATCCTGCCGCCAGCCTTGAAATTCAAAGCTATCTCATTAGCGGATTCCACGCCGCCGGTTGCCGTGACAGTCTGCATTAATTTACCGCGCTTGACGCTTTCAGTCGTGTATTCGATTTTGCCGCCGCCACCGAAAATCTTAGCTAAAATAAAAACCAAAATAATTACGATAATGCCGGCAATCAGCCAAAATCTCTTTTTCTTAAACATTTTTGGTAAAGTCATATAATTAGTTTTTAATTCTTAGTTTGTGATTTTTAGAATAATTGTTTACAACAGGCTCTTTCCGCTCATCTCTTTCGATTGCTCCAAGCCTAAAAATTTAATGATTGTCGGCGCCACATCAGACAGAATTCCGGCTGGCTGGACTAAAGACAAATCGCCATTAGGCACTTCTTGCAAGCCGGCGTTCTTGCCTTCCAAACTTTTTGACACCACGATAAACGGCACCGGATAAGTGCTATGTTCTTTATCGATTTCGCCTGATTGCAAATTAGTCAGCTCTTCGGCATTGCCATGATCGGCAGTAATAAAAGCGATCCCGCCCTTTCCCAAAACCACTTCTATTATTTTCTTGACGCAAGAATCAACGGTCTCAATCGCTTTAATTGTCGCTTTCAAATCACCGGTATGGCCGACCATATCGCCATTGGCAAAATTGACTACAATAAAATCATATTTATCAGCCATAATTGCTTCCACAATTTTTTGCGCCACTTCTTTAGCTGACATTTCCGGCTTTTCCGCATAAGACGCCACGCGCGGCGACGGCACTAAAACCCTGTCTTCACCTTCGAAATTATCCTCTTTACCGCCATTAAAAAAGAAAGTGACATGGGCGTATTTTTCCGTTTCAGCAATATGCAATTGCTTTAATCCGGCTTCAGCCAAAATCTTAGCAAGCGGCTCTTTGATCTGCTCAGTAATAAAAGCAATTTCCATCGGCACATCTTTTTCGTATTCAGTCATGCCGACAAAATACAGGTCTTTCAAATATTCGCGTTCAAATTTTTCAAAGCCCGGCAAAACAAAAGCCTTGCTGATCTCTCTGGCGCGATCGGCGCGGAAATTAAAAAATATAATCGAATCTCCATTCTTAACAGTAGCCACCGGTTTATTGCCTTCGGTGATCACTACTGGCACAAATTCTTCATCATAAACTTTCTTGTCATAAGAAGCTTGTACTGCTTCAACCGGATTGCTGAATTTTTCCGTTGATTCGCCTTTGACCATGGCATTATAAGCCAAAACGACTCGCTCCCAATGATTATCGCGATCCATAACATAAAACCGACCGGCTAAAGTAGCGATTTTACCCACGCCGGTTTCTTTGATCTTATCCTGTATCTTATTAACAAAATCAATGCCGGAATTATACGGCATATCGCGACCGTCTAAAAACCCATGGACATAAACTTCTTTGAACTTTTCTTTAGCCGCTAATTCCAATAAGGTAAATAAATGATTAATGTGACTATGTACACCTCCAGAAGAAATAAGTCCCATCAAATGCACCGCGCCTTTATTTTTTTTGGCATGGCTAAAGGCTGCTAAAAAATTTTCATTATCAAAAAAAGTACCGTCAGCAATAGCCTTATTGATGCGTGGCAGATTCTGATAAATCAATTTTCCCGAACCCAAATTTAAATGCCCGACTTCGCTGTTGCCGATTTCTCCCCATGACAAGCCCACTGTTTCGCCGGAAGCTTGCAGCGTCATGCTAGGATAAGTCTTTATTAAATTATTGATAGCCGGAGTCTTGGCTTGGGTAATGGCGTTGCTTTTGGCTGGCGGAGCTACTCCCCAACCGTCAAGAATCATTAAAATCGCCGGCTTTGGCCTGAGATTATCAGTCATAGTTTTAAATCAAGCTGGTCTTAGTCATTTCTTTCGGTTTTTTATAATCAAACAATTTCAGAATCGTCGGCGCGACATTAGCTAAAACGCCATTTTTGTTTAATTTGATTTTTTTAGTGAAATTTTTGCCAATCACGATAAATGGCACCGGGTTAGAAGTGTGTTCGGTAATTTTTTCCCCGGTTTGTAAATTTTTCATGTATTCAATATTGCCATGATCCGCCGTGACGATCAAGATCACTTGGTTTTTCATTGCTGTTTGATAAACTATTTTTAAATATTTGTCTACCGCCTTGACCGCTTTCATAGCCGCCGGCATATCACCGGTATGACCGATCATATCCGGACAAGCGAAATTGGCGCAAATAAAATCGAATTTTTTGATTGAGGCGACTATTTTTTTAGTAATAGCTGCCGTTGACATAGCCGGAGTATCGATATATCTCTCGACTTGCGGCGACGGTATGTTCATTCTTTCCTCGCCATCGACCGGATGATCATAACCGCCGTTGAAAAAGAAAGTGACATGAGCATATTTTTCACTTTCAGCGATATATAATTGTTTTTTGCCTTCCAGAGCCAAGGGCAAGGCTTTGATTATATCCTCTGATTTATAAGCGGTTAAAATACTGTCCAAATCGGGACCAAAATTAGTCAAGGCAGTAAAGACCAAATTCTTTAAGACCTTTTGACGCCTGCCGGCGCCGGGGTTTTTCTTTTCAAATTCTTTTTGCACGAATGGCTTGGCCATTTGGCGGGCGCGATCAGACCTTAAATTGAAAAAAATAATGGCGTCATTATCGGAAATCCTTTTTATGTTCTTGCCCTTATTCTTTATCACTATCGGCTCGATAAATTCATCGGTGACTCCGGAATTATAAGCGCGATCAATGCCGGCTTGAGGACTATCGGCTACATGGATTTTTTTATTGCCGCCTTCGCCAACAACCATGGCTTGATAGGCAATAAGAGTCCGCGACCAATCCTTTTTGCGATCCATGGCGTAAAAACGGCCGATAATCGTGGCTATCACTTCATTGGGCTTCAAAGATCTTTCCAGAGCCATAACGGCTTTTAAAGAAGATAGTGGCGGCGAATCGCGACCATCAGTAAAAAGATGCAGATAAACTTTTTTTAGCGGGAATCTTCTGACCAATGTCAGTAAAGCCAGCAAATGATCAGGGTCGCTATGCGGGCTTTGGCCATTAGAAATCATGCCCATCAAATGCAAGGCTGATTTGTTTTTAATCGCATGCTTAATCGCTTTGATAAATGCCGGATTTTTGAAAAATGCGCCGGTATTAATGGCTTTGGAAATTTTAACGGAATCTTGATCAACAATGCGTCCAGCACCCAAGTTAAGGTGGCCAGCTTCAGAATTGCCGACTTGGTTATAAGGTACGCCAACGCAAGACCCGGACGCGCAAATAGTCGTCCAAGGGTATTTTTTATATAACGAATTAATGAACTTAAGCTTAACTTTCCAAATCGGATTAGAATCGTCATTTTTACCCATTCCCCAACCATCTAAAATCAGCAAAATAATTTTATCAGCTTTTAATTTTTTTGCGGCTTTTGTTTTCTTCATAATGAAATTATTATAACACGATTCATCATTAAAAGCAAAACACCCGAATTACTCCAGGTGTTTAAAAAAAATTACTGTTTTATTGGAAGTCGCTCGTACCTGCCTGCCGGCAGGCAGGTACTCCGTCCGCTAGCGGCGGGGTCAACTTCATTTTCTCCCTAATTCATCCCAAATTTCCATTAAACGGTTATACTTAGCCACTCTTTCTCCCCGGCTTAGCGAACCGGTCTTGATGTATTTAGATCCGGAAGCGACGACTAAATCAGCGATGAAATCATCCGAGGTTTCCCCGCTGCGATGGGAAACTGAGCACTTATAATTATTTTTGTGAGCTAACTTAATCGCCTCAATTGTTTCACTGACAGTGCCGATTTGATTAAGCTTGATTAAAATAGCATTGGCGATTTTTTTCTCGATACCTTCTTTTAAAATTTTAGGATTAGTGACAAACAAATCATCACCGACTAAAGCTATTTTTTTACCCAATTCCTTAGTCAGCTCAGCCCAGCCGTCCCAATCGCTCTCTGCCAAACCGTCTTCCAATGATTCAATCGGATATTTATTAAGCCAAGCTTTATACATAGCAATCATTTCCTGGGAACTCCTAGTCTTTTTGTCAGCTTTCATATCATAATGCTTGTCTTTTCCATCATAAAATTCCGAAGCCGCGGAATCAATCGCAATTTTGACCTCCTGGCCAAAATTATAGCCAGCACCTTTGACGGCCAAAGCAATCACCTCCAAAGCATTGGCATTACCTGGTAGTGATGGCGCATAACCACCCTCATCGCCAACGGTTGTCGGATAGCCTTTGTTTTTCAGAATAGATTTTAAGGCATGAAAAATTTCCACGCCGCAACGGATAGCTTCCTTAATATTCTTTTGTTGCGGCATCACCATGAATTCCTGGATATCAATCGACCAGCCGGCATGAGCGCCGCCGTTCATGATATTCATCATCGGAGTCGGAAAAGACAGTTTTACGCCTTTGAAAAATTTCTGGTTCAAATAAAGGTAAAGTGGCTTGCCTTGCGCTACGGCGCCAGCGCGAGCCATTGCCATAGACACGCCCAAAATGGCATTAGCGCCTAATTTTGATTTATTATCGGTACCGTCCAATTTAATCATCAAATCATCAATTTTTTTCTGATCATTCGGATTCAGGCCGACGAGTTTTGGCGCAATAATTTTATTGACATTAGCAACGGCTTTCAAAACACCTTTACCGCCATAACGTTTTTTGTCGCCATCACGAAGCTCAATTGCTTCTCGCGATCCGGTCGAGGCGCCACTTGGCACACTTGCCCAGACTTTTCGCTTATTATCCAACAACACTTCGACTTCCACTGTTGGGTTGCCGCGCGAATCCAAGATTTCCCGCGCCGTCACTTTTTTAATTTTTGCCATAATTTTAATTTTCAATAACCAGAATACAATAACCGATTTGATTATTGCCTCTCAAGTTATATTGTCGTTTAATTATTATATCTTGTGCTTTGGTTATTACCTGATTTCATAACTGATGCTGACTGTCAACTGCATATCTTGCGTTCCCGGTTCAATAATCGGCGAAATTGATTTGACGGCCATAGCGTCAACCGCCGATCCGCCCATGCCATAAGCAATATTGGCGATTTCATTGCCACCTTCATAAAAATTAACTATTTTGCCCAGTTTAATGCCAACTTGCTCTGATAAAATCCTAGCTTTTTCTCTAGCTTGAGCAATGGCTTTCTCTCTGGCTTCAGCCTTAACTTTTTCCGGATCATCAATCGTGAAATTAGGACCGGAAACACTATTGGCGCCCAATTCAGTTGCTTTGGCTAAAATATCTCCGGTTTTATCAAAGTTTCTGATTTTTACCACTACGCTTTGATTAACAGTATAACCGACTATTCTCTGCTGATTATTGCTCCAATCGTATTTTGGATTAACGCTGAAATTTTCAGTTTTAATATCTTTAGCATCAATCTTAAATTGATCTTTTAAGGCAGCGATAATGCTATTCATTTTATCAGTAGCGCCTTTCTGCGCCGTATTAACTGTTGCGCCCTCGTTAATTATTCCCAAGCTGACATTGGCCACATCGGGAGCGGCGGAAACTTTAGCCGTTCCGGTCACGGTGATCTGATTGATCATATCCGGCGACTTGCCGATGTAATCATAAGTTTTTAAGGCATTACGCGTTAAAACACCGACATAAATAACCAAAACCAAGCCCAAAATAATCATGATGGCATATTTGGCTAATTTTAAGCCGCCGGCCAATGGCAAATTCAAATTTTGTTCTTCCATATTTTTTATTATTTAATTATATTAATTAGCACATGGAACGCTTGGAGGGCTTCCTGAACAGATTGAGCTTACTCCAATTTCGTTTTTAGCCGCATTAGTAAAATCATTTTCATTCCATAAATTATAATCCCAAGACGACAATCCTCTTCTAAAAAACCGATAATATTTACCACAACCGAAACAGTCACCCGGACTCCTTCTCAGAATAAAACCATTTTTTGTAGTTGTAAAATTATTGGCCGTTGGGTCCGCAATTTCCCACCCGTTATTAGCACTCACTCCAGTATAAATCTCCGAAAAAAAGACCCTCTTTTGGATTTTTTAAACAACCAGCTTGTTGACTTTCTACTACCCATTGGTCACTAACTGTTTCCGTCACTGAAGCCGATATTCCCTTAGCTCTAGCTAGAGCAACAAAAGCCAAAGTCCAATCAGTACAACCAGTTGCATAGCCAGAACTAATTATCTGACCAGCAGTTCGGCCTCTTTTATCATCATTTGTTCCACATTTGTTTATTAAATTATTATGAAGCCAGTCCATTATTTTTTGCGCCCTATCTTTGGCTGTTCCATTACCATTACTAATTGAATTAGCTGTATTTTGAATAATCGTTGAATAAGTGATTTGATCATCAATTTGTCCAGTAGGGGGATCATTACTGAATCTTTTATAAAAATTTCTCGGCCCGACGCCAAGTTTGCAATAATAGCTGCCGCTATCTGAGCCAATGGGCCTTGGCCCGTTATTATATGAACCAAGCGGAAAACCGCATGAAGTCGGCACTAAAAAAGCAAAATAAATCATTGGCGCCACAATAATCAACAGTGCAACAAATAATACAATTAATGTTTTTGTTGAAATTATGGCTTTTGTTTTTAAAGCATTCTTCATAAATTAGAATTAAATTTACATCTATAATAGAATCTTCATTGATTTAAAATTACTTATTAATTAACGCTTTCAATCCCGGCAATTTTTTGCCTTCCAAAAATTCCAACATCGCTCCCCCGCCGGTTGAAATAAAGCTGAATTTATTCTCTAACTTCATTTTTCTTATCATCTGCACGGTCTCACCGCCGCCGACAATCGTTTCCGCCTTGCTTTGCGCCAGAAATTTAATCAGGCTTTTAGTGCCTTTAGCGAATATCGGATTTTCAATCAATCCCATCGGGCCATTCCACATTACCATTTTAGCCGATTTCAAAATATTTTCATAGAGCCTAACCGTATCGGGACCGATATCTAAAATCAATTCGCTGTCTTTTACGTCACCCAAAGCATCATTTCTGCCTTTTCTACTATCCCGAGATTTAGCCATAATGCCGTCAACCGGCACAATAATCTGATTATCAGTCAATTTGAATTTCTTAACTTCGGGAAATGTTTCCGGTTCAATCGGTGATTTGCCGATCGCCACGCCCATAACTTTCAAAACCGTATTAGCCAAGGCGCCTCCGAGCAAAATCTTTTTCGCGACCTTGGTAAAATTTTTAATCACTTTCATTTTAGTGGAAATCTTAGCGCCACCGATTATTACTGCTAGAGGCTTTTTTGGTTTTTTCAAAACTCGCGACAAATAATTTATTTCTTCACTCATTAATAACCCAGCATAAGACGGCAAAAATTCTTGAATCGTGGAAACTGAGGCTTGATCGCGATGAGACACGGCAAAGCCGTCATTAACATAAATATCAGCTAACTTAGCCAGTTGTGCCGCAAATTTTTTGTCAGCTTTTTCTTCACGCTTATCAAAACGCACATTCTCTAGCAATAACACTTCACCATTTTTTAATTCACTGACTAATTTATCAGTTTTTTTGCCAATGATCTCCGGACTTAATTTAACTGGTTTTTTTATAATTTGCGACAATCTCTTGGTTACCGGCTTTAAGCTATATTTTAAATCAACTTTACCATCAGGACGGCCTAAATGCGCCATCAAAATTACCTTAGCTCCTTTTTTAATCAAATGTATAATAGTGGGAGCAGTCCTAGCGATGCGGAAATCTTCGCTTTGGCCGACTTGGCCGTCTTTAGTTAAGGGTACATTAAAATCTACTCGAACTAAAACTTTCTTTCCTTTGAGATTTTTTATTAATTTGACTGATTTGACTTTCATAAAATTATGACTCGTTAAAAATACATGCGTTTGACAAAATAGCACAAAATCACTATCATTCTAAATAGTATCTTAGTCATTGCTCTAAAGGTTCTAGAACCGGCAAAAACCACGGGACAAGGAGAAAACCATGCTATCACTGAAGGTCGCCCTACTAACTGGATTTGCTATAATCGGCTTTATAGCATTAAGCATCTTTGGAATGTTCCGCGCCATATCGGCTCTGATTTGCAGTTGGCCATTTCATGACCGAGAAAACAAGATTGATGAGCTTCAGGACAATGAGCAAGAAATAACATCGAGAATAATAGAACTTATCGGCCCACCAGACAGCTAAGACGTAGTCGTCTTCCATCGTACCTTGCCACCTGCCAGCCGGCCGGTGGTTTTTTCATTCCCCTTCAATTTCTTTTAAGGCCCAATTATTTCCCGACGCCTTATCAATTATCAATTCAATTCCTTCATTTAGACTGCCTTGCGCCAATAACTTGATATTAAAATCCAAATTAGCCGGCAAAATCTCGTCGCCATGTTCAATAATAGAACCCAGTTCAATTATTGCTTTGGTAATTTTTTTTAGATTATTTTTTTCCGCTTCTTCAATTATCGCTTTATAAATCGTATCCGCTAAATGGAAATCATGCATAAATAAAATTTTTAATTTTGTAATTTTTAAATAATGTTTAAATTTTGTAATTTTAAAAATATCTAGTCATTAGAAAATTATTTATAAAATTAAAAATTCAAAAATTAAAAATTATACTCTATATACATGTGCAAAATAATTCCCTACCTCATTCAAAAGAATTTCATCTATCGGCTCCCAATCATTTAAAGACGTGCCTTTAGAAATTACTATAGCCCCAGGCTTTAATTCTTTTTTTAATTTATCTGTCAATTTGACAATCAACGGACCGCCGACTAAGTAAATGTAAACCAAATCCATCTGGCTAATATCGGCCTGCAAAAAATCACTGCGCTTGATTTTAACATTGCCTTGGTTATAAATAACTGACTTCATTAAGCCCCAAAAATACGGTACCGGCGATAATTCATAACCAATATATTTAGCCGGATATTTATTGGCAGCCATAAACAAAAATTGTCCGTTGCCACAACCCATATCAACAACGTTCATTTCCGGCGTGATTTTTATCTGGTCTAAAATCTTTGAACAGGCTTCACGGCCTGATGAAACAAACGGTACCCTGGTTTTCCACAAAAATAACGAATTTAAAAAAATTATCGTAATAAAAAAAACAAAAAATACTATCGTCAAGACCAAAATAACTAAAATCATTTGCAAAAACAGCAACATAAGCTAATGAGTGGCGCAAGAAATGCACGGATCATAAGCGCGAATCAAGGCACGAATCTTTATCGCCCGTTTTTTCTCCGGCAAATTCTTGACATTAGACAAATACTTAGTTATATCGGCTTCCAAATTCCTTAAAAACGATACTGTCGGAGTAATAATTTGTGCTTCTCTTAAATAACCGTCAGCATTAACCTTGTAATGATGGTACAGTGTGCCGCGTGGCGCCTCAACGGCATCGGCTCCGACAGTCTCTTTGCCCCAAGGATTGGCCTGACCGATAATATTGTATTTTTCCAATTGGCTTTTTTCGGGCCTTAATTCTTTAGTCAATTCATTCAATAATTTATGAGACTCTTCCAAACAATGCACCACCTCAATGGCTTGAGAGGTAATATTATGAAAAATATTGTATTGGGGCAATTTCCATTTAAATCCGTTTAAAATGCCTCGTGCCAAAGGATTAAGCTGCGCATAATTAAGATTGATTCTGGACAGCGCGCCAACCATGAACGGCTCGCCATCAAGCGTTGCTGATTTGGCAGCGCGATACGGATCCTCGATCTCTTTGATGCGTTTAGTAAATTTATCAGCCGTAATAATTTTGGCTGTTTCGCCGGGCTTGGCGATTTTGACATCACCGCCGTAAAAAGCGTATTCCCTTTCATTAGTCAAAGCAATAAAAGCAGTTTCACGTTGGAATTTCGGCATTTTAATTTTTAAAACCATATTAACCAAAATTAAAGCGTCTTTTAAAATCGACTCATACTGATCGGCTAAAATTCTTAATTCCTTAACTTGAGGTAAAACCTTAAAGCCGCCGACCTCGCAAGCAATCGGATGCACGGCGCGTCCGCCGATAGTTTCCACGACTTTAAGCGCCCAATCACGCACGCGGATAGCCGCTTCGGTTTCTTTTTTATGCTGACTAATGAAAGCCAAGTCATTGGTCAATCCAAAAAAATCCGGCAACGACAAAAAAAACAAATGCAAGGCATGACTATGGATGATCTGCACCAAGAGCATTGCTTTTCTTAGCTTAACTGTTTGCTCGGTCGGTTTGATGCCTAAAGCGTTTTCCAAAGCCTTAATCGAAGACACCTTGTGGACTACCGGGCAAATACCGCAAATACGGGATGTGATGATCGGCGCCTCGGAAAAATGCCGGCCGACCAAAATCCCCTCGATCAAACGCGAGCCTTCAGTGGTCATAATCTTGGCTGATTTGACATTGCCCTTAATAATCTCGCCAATGAAATCCGCATGCCCTTCCATTTTGCCGATGTGATTGACTTGTATTTTCATAATTTATTTCTTCTTAATCGGCGCCTTAGGCTTTGCCGCCACAGCATCCTTATTCAATGCCTGAAAAAAACCGTCGCGCAAGCCGAAAATTTCCAAAGCATGATAAACCCTTTCTTTAGGAAACTTCTTCAACAAGTGTTTGATAAGATTTTCATTTTGCGCGCCTTCATATAACCCGCGACAGCCCCAACAAGCTTGTTTGCTTTTTAAGCACACTGCTTTACAGCCGCCTAAAGTTATCGGCCCTAGACAGACTTGCCCCTTTTGCAACAAACAGACATAGCCGTTTTTTTGGCATTCATCACAAACCGGATTCTGCGTAATCTGCGGCTGGCGGCCTTTTAATAGTTGCCAAACAATCTCCATAAATTCATCGCCATCAATCGGACAACCGGGAATCGTCAAATCGACTTTGACAAAATTATCAAGCTCCTTAATGTCAGGATTTTCCACTTTGGTTTTTTTATAAACCTGCCTAATAGTCTTTTTCTTGTCCTGATAATTCTTTATTTCCCAAACGCCACCTAAAGCCGCACAATTACCTAAGGCAATCAAATACTTGGAATTCTTACGCATGTATTGCAATAGCTTTATATTATCCTTCGTCACTGGATTGCCCTCAACCAAGCAAATGTCATATTGCTCATTCTTTTCCGGATCATCTTCTAACAATCTAAACTCCCTAATATCAATATTTTTTAACAACGCCAAAAATTTCTTGCCCTGATCCAGCATTACAAACTGACAGCCCTCACAAGAGGTCAGGCTGATAATCGCTACTTTAGGTCTCTTGGTTGTTTTTTTCATGAGTCAAAAAATCAACTTAAACTTGATTAAATTATAACAGATTTTTTAAATAATCAGAAATCCTAAAAACGCCACAGCTTCTCTTGGCCAAAAACTTCAGCTTGACCTAAATGGCTGTTTAACCAATCAATGGTTGTTGGCGGAGTTTTTTCAGAATTAAGCATTAAAAAACATTTGTCAGCGCCGGTAGTTTGCTTGGCAATCAATAATAACTCTGCACTAGGATATAGCGATATTTGATCAAATAGCCAAACCCGGCGATCCTGTTGATGATTGGCAGTTTCAGGAAAATTTCCAGCCGCCATTTCCCTTAAAGTGTAAGCATCTAAAGCTAATAGAGGCCAGGTATCAGCCAAAACACAATATTTCGGATAATCTCGACCAATCTCTTGAGCGGTTTTTTTCATCGCCGCATTCTCATCAACTGTCACATTAGCATCCAGTTGCGGACCGCTAATATAAGACAATATTAGCCATAATGACAAACAAACAGCCAGGATTCTCAATCCCCGCTTTTTAAATTGACTTGTCGTTTCTCCAATAAAAAATGCTAAAGGTAATAAGCATAACAGAGCGATAAAAACGTCTAATCGTCGAGGTAAAACATTCAGGCCGTCTAAAAATAACCAACCAAGCTTGTAATTAACTAAAAGAATGATCAATAAGGATAAGACAAGAGTTCGTCCTTGATCGCCAACTTTAATGAACCTAATGATCGCCGCTAAAAGCAAAATTAACATTAAAATACTGAAAGCCAAGTATGCATGATAATTATCAAAAATACTGATAGCCGGATGAGGTGAATGGACAAAGAAAAATATATTGGCCTGAATCAAGTTTTTAAAGCCGGTGAAATTAAACAGCTGAGCGACCAAAGAGCTGTATGGCGACATTAATTCCGTTAAAAAAATCAATACGCTGGAAAACGCCGCTACTATAATTAATTTCTTTTTATTATCAATTGCCAAAACCAAAGCGGCCATAATCAATAAAATAATAAAAGTCAAAGAATAACTGAAAATCGAGGCAATGGTCAACGCCAAACCCAAAACTAATAAGTCGCGGCGTTTATCTTTCAGATAAGCCAGCCAATACGCCAACATGAAAACCGCGATTAAAGCGCCATAACTGGCAGGCAAAGCCAAAGAGCCGTAATACTGCAAAATATACAAGAATAAAGGCATAGCTGCTGTCAGCCTGGCAACACGGCTACTGGTGCCTAAAGTCTTAGCCGCGGCATAAAAAATAATGGTCAAAAAAATCGACCAGAAAAAAATCATTAAAATTTGATCGAGATAAAAAACATCAATGCCACTTAGCCGGCTCATCACAGCGCTGATTGACCAGTTAAAGCCATAAGACAACTGAGATCCGTTAACTAAATTAGCTGGAACCGCCAGGCTGAACAAATTTGTTGTTCGGCTCCATTTTTCTGAAAGCGACCCTTCGATGCCATCCAGCAAACGATACTCGGAACCTAAATGACGGAAACGGTCACCGCCAAAACCGGCACCATAAACCAACAGATAGCTATGCAAGACAAAAGAAAAAAGTATAATCAAAATTACCACTAACTTATCTTTCCGAACCGAAAATATTGCGTACATCAAATTAACGGCTAACAAGAAAATAACCGCAACATACCAATAGTTCAAGGTTTGCCAAGGGCTTAATAAATAACCGCTTTTAACTGAAAGAAAAATCAAACCAAGCGCCATGAGCGCTAAGCCAAAAAAACCATAAAACATTTTTTCAGAATATGGCAAGACATCATGAAACGACTCATCGCCCATGACTTGATCATTGTTGCCGCTTGGATATATTTTCTGGCCGATTAGCCGCTGGATCATCGAAACGATAATTAATGATAGGCTGACTGACCAATCATTATAAACCAAAAACGACACTATGAAACTAAGCAGCCAGCCCAGCATCATTAAAGAAGTAAACGCTCCTAAAACCCTAATAAATATTTTATCTAGCGTTGGCCATATGACTGATAAATATTTTTCCGCCAAGCCGGCGCTAAAAAACCACCAGCCGGCAAATAAGGCCGCGCTTAAAATGTGCCAATCTAAAGTCAAAAAATTAAATAAAATTAAAACAGCAAAGGCAATACTGCGCCTAAAGTCAGACGTCATTTTCCGATAATCAAATAAATTATTTTTTAGCCAAAGCCAAAATTTTTGCGGCATATTTTTCCGGTGAATACTCCTTGGCCTTAGCCAGACAATTCTGACGGATCTCAGGAGTTATTTTATTTTCATTGATAACTTTTTCTAAAGCCTCTTTAATAGTTTCCGGTTCCACCTTCGACAAAAACCAACCGGTTTTATCCGGCTCCACTGTTTCTAGAAAAGCGCCGACTTCAGCAGCCAACACCGGCACGCTCTGGGCATAAGCTTCTATAATCATCATGCCGAATGATTCCGGCAATTTAGACGGCGCTATTAGCAAATCGATTTTCGGCCAAACTTTTTCCATTAATTCCTGATGATTAAGCTGGCCATAAAAAATAACCTGCTTATTGTCTTGGGCAATTTTTTTTACCTCTTCCAGCGCCGGCCCGATACCGGCTACATGTAGATAAACTTTTTCATTCTTTAATAGATTAACTGCTGAAACCAGTTCAATAATCCCCTTATGATCGATTACTTGTCCCAAAAATAATAAATTAATGTTTTTATCATCATCGGTTCTAGCTAGCCTGATTGACTGGTCGGCCAAAGGATTTCCTATAATACTTTTATTGCTCTTTTTAAAAAAACCATAACCATCGTGAATCTTTTGAATAAAATTCGTAGGAAAAATGACATTATCCGGCGAACCGATAATCAAACGGACTAAAGCGCAATAAATCGATTCGATAAAATTCAGTTTTTGATCAGGATACAGCTGGCCGGAAGGATTGATTAGTTGCATATCGTAAACCCTATACGCCTGAGAAATGCCTAAGGCCTGCAATAATCGTGGCAGCCAATAAGACACGCCGACGAGTCCCTGGCTATAAACGAACTGCGGCTGTTCTTTTTTTAAAATACGATACAATTTCAAAACTTGCACGTCATTAAAAACATCAATCACCCGCCAAATAAATCTCTTCCAAATCGATTGCTTATCTATATCTAAAAAATTAAAAATATTGAAAGGCTTAAGACGATAAACCTTAACGCCATTCGATTCTTCAATAATATCTTTATGGCCCAAAGCAACAACAAATAAATCATGGCCCTCATTCTTCAGGGCACTGACAACGTTGGCAAAAACGATGTCTGAACCGCCACGGAAATCTAAACCATAAATTGAATGCACTAACCCTATTTTCATAAAACTTTTTCTTGATAAATTCCTATTAACTGTTTAGCGATAACCGGCCAACTGAAATTTCTCTCTACAAATTCCCGGCCGGCCATAGAAAATTCCCGATAAACTTCCGGCTGCTCTTTTAAAAGGACTATTTTTTCCGCCAAAGACTTAAGGTCGCCTTCCGGCACTAAAAAACCAGTCTTGCCGTCAATCATCGCTTCCGGGATGCCGCCGCTAAAAGTGCCGATAACCGGCAAACCAAAATGCTGAGCCTCTAAAAACACAATCCCCAATCCTTCGATGTCGCCATCTTCAACTAAATATTTTGAGGGCATGGAAAAAACATCTGCGGAAGCATAATAATCAACCGTGGAATCGACTCGGCCGGCAAAAATTATCCGTGAGAATAACTCCATGGCAGACACTAATTCAATCAGTTTCTCTTTCTCAGCCCATCGCCGACGATTAATAACTTGATTGCCGGATCATCAGCCAAGTCAATGGCCTTGATCAAATCATCAATGCCTTTGCGCTTGATTAATCGGCCGACTGTTAAAACCACAAAATCATCTTCGGATAAGCCTAGATTCTCTCTGATTTTTTTAGGCTGACCAATAATCAAACCATTATTGATCCCAACATAAACCACTTCAAATTTATTAGCCGCCATGTTATAACTGGCGCTTATCTGTTTTTGAGACGACTTACTGACTACTATAACTTTGTCGGCATTCTTTAAAATCCAGCTCTTGATTTTTCTAGTAACAGTCAACCCTTTATTGGCCAAGGCGTCCGTGCCATAAACGTTAATGATAACTTTCTTGCCTAAAAAATATTTACCGATTAACAGGACAAAAAAACCTACAGGAAATAAATCAGTCGAATGAAAAACATCAAATTTGCGGTATCGCCAAGCATATTTTATAACTGAAACAAACATGCCGAAAAGCGAACCGGAAGCTAAGGCATTGATCGTTAATTTTTCTCTGACAACCCGACGAGGATTAGAATTTTTTAAAGCCACGACAGCAACCTGAGAAATAGCCTGGTCTTTAGCCATGGTTTCAGCCAAGGTGTTAGCCACTTCAGCCATACCGCCTAATGCCGGCGGAAAATCCCAATTGAAATAAGCGACTTTCATTTCTGATTTTTCTTATTGAACAATTTTTTTGTTCGGTAGTAAATAATAAACCATAACCAAAAAAAATGGCAAAGATACTTATACGCCAGAAGATACGAATAATTGATTTGCCTGTTTTTGAATTCGATAAAAGGCAGGGTCAGGGTTTTTATCTCCGGCTCGGTCTGACTGTAATCCCTGACATCGCCATCCATAGAACGATAAAGCGATAATTTTTTCTTAATCCTGTCAGAATCAATGAAACCGTAATGTTTGATGCGATAAGGTGAAAAATAGCTTCTTCCTTTAATTCCCCATGGACCGTCACTATGGATCTTAACCTCTTTAAAATAAACGCCATCAGTATAGCGCCACATGCACCGAAGCGGCTGGAGAGAATATAAAAAATACTTCTGGCCGATGCGATGACGCTTTTCACTAAGCCAAAAATGGCAAAAACGAAAATTAATAATGCCATAACGGGAAGCCATATACCCTTCCAAATCTTGGCGCAGCAAGCCATCTTCAAAAATTTCATCCGCATCCAAAAAAATAAGCCAATCCGGCTGATGTTTTTTTGCCGCTAAAAGCAGCATATTCTTATCGCGTCCCTCATCAAATCCTTCGGTCCTAATCAATTCAAGCACTTTTGAATGTTGCGCATAAACTTTCTCTGTGCCGTCAGTCGAACCGTTATCAACCACAATAATCCCATCGACTAAATCAGACAATCGTTTTAATTGCCTTTCAATGATATTTATTTCGTCTTTAATTCGAAGTAAAGCAATGAGTTTCATAACGCTAAAGATGTCAGTTTGATGGTTAGTAACGGCTTAATTATAACAAAGCAACTGGCATTTAGCAAACGATAAAAACCATTAAATTATTGCCTAAATAGGCCTTTTATTATACAATAAGACTAATATGAATTCAACCGCCAACACCTCGCTAACCGCCAATCGTCTAATGACTAATTCCTTGTTTTCCTTTTTAAGTTATGTGGCGCCGATCGGCTTTTCTATTATTCTGACACCGTTGATGCTGCGTGCCATCGGCACAACTGATTTCGGCGTTTATGTCTTAATCGGCACAACCAGCGGTTTATTAGGCCTTTTAGATTTGGGCTTATCATCGGCGTTTATCAAAAGACTGTCGGATTATTCAGCAAAAAACGATTCCAAAATTAAAAAATTCTACTCGACACACAATTCTTTATTCCTAATGATTGGCTTGATCGGATTATTGATTTTTATTTTATTGGGCTGGCTGGGAACAGGCTTTTTCAACCTGCCTTCAGCAAATTACCAAATTACTTTTTTAATTGGCGGCTTGGTTTTTCTGCTGCAAAGCCTCAACTACGTCATCAATCTAGGCTTCAAGGCCATTAACCGTTATGACCTGTCATCAAGACTGGAAATATCCCAAACAATCCTTTTCAGCTTAACCGTAATCTTTGTTTCTTTTTACGGCTTAAGTTTAAATACTCTTTTGACAATAGGCTTATTATTTATTTTCCTATTTTATTTAATCGGCTTATTAATGGCTAGAAAAACCATACCGCACTTCACTGCAGCTTATGGCTTCAACAAACAAGAGGCCTGGCTGTCTTACGATTTCGGCTTAAAGACTTTCGTCAGCAATTTGGCTGCATTTTCTATCGGTTCTTTGGATCGATTCATTATTCCGATTTTTTTAGGGCCGGTCGCCTTGACCTACTATAGCTTGCCGGGCAACATCGCCACTCATATCCAAGGAGTCACTAATAGCTTTATCAGTATCATGTTTCCGGCAGTCAGCCATTTGAATGCCTTAAATGATTCAGATAAAATCCGTTTGATTTATAAAAAGTCAATGAGACTGACACTGGTAATCAGTACGGCTTTAGCGGCGGCGATTTATTTGTTCAGCTATCAAATTTTAGCCATCTGGCTAGGTCAAGATATTGCCGCTGGATCGGCCAAAATAA
>Ga0172370_10004385_pt1 | contig 18921 bp, 25 predicted proteins | sample LakKiv5m_FD_114538 | JGI IMG/M metagenome (GOLD analysis project Ga0172370, IMG submission 114538) | Freshwater microbial communities from Kabuno Bay, South-Kivu, Congo - kab_022012_11.5m | ecosystem: Environmental > Aquatic > Freshwater > Lake | place: Democratic Republic of the Congo...
ACCACCTATCGGTACGCTTTACGCCCAATGATTCCGGATAACGCTTGAGGTCTCTGTATTACCGCTGCTGCTGGCACAGAGTTAGCAACCTCTTATTCTCTCGGTACGCTCATAATATTGTTCCCGAGCAAAAGGACTTTACGACCCGAAGGCCTTCATCGTCCACGCGGCGTCGCTGGATCAGGCTTTCGCCCATTGTCCAAAATTCCAAACTGCTGCCTCCCGTAGGAGTCTGGACCGTGTCGCAGTTCCAGTGTGGGGGTTATCCCTCTCGGGACCCCTAACCGTCATAGCCTTGGTAAGCCATTACCTTACCAACTAGCTGATGGTGCTCAGGCCTCACTTTAAGCGTATTGCTACTTTACCCTTGCGGGCACATGGAGAATTGTCCAATCTTTCGACTGGTTATGCTCCACTTAAAGAAAGTTCCTGAGTATTACTCACCCGTTCGCCGTGGGTCTAAACCCACTCGACTTGCATGTCTTAGGCACGCCGCCAGCGTTCATCCTGAGCCAGGATCAAACTCTTATTAGAACTAAAATTAAAGTCTTTGATTCCAAAAATTTGGAAGAGTTTAAATTTAGGTTTTGATCCCGTTCGTCGAAGACGAACTAAAAATCTGGCACAATTGATTTGGGAAAAGCTCAATTGTTAAAGCTTATAAATTATCATTGAACTCATTTGAATTGACGCAAACATTACACCCCAATTGGTTTAAATAATTGAGATGCGATGGTTTTGTACACCCAGCACTATTCCCGGGGGGGACTAGTACTGGAGTACTTTGGTACTATACCAAAGTACATTTTCTAATCACTATTCAACTGTTAAGGTGCGAGCATCCCGATTATCACATCGGGAAACATTTTAGAGCGAAAAAAAACACATCCTTAGATTTAAGGATATTGTCCAGTCTTCCCGATGAATCGGGAACCTCTTATAATCTACGCCTCAGGCGCATACATAAGAGTAAAATTGGAAATAAATTTATGCCTTTTTTAATCTCCTTAGATTTAATTACTAAATCCTTAGCTATTGTAAACTATTTGCAAAAAGGTGTCAAGCGCAGGTTTGTACACATTTTATGCACTTATTTTGGTGAACATAAAATACCAAAAAACAACAATTATTTAAACCCGCCGGGGGTAATTACATGAGTCCCTGCGTTTAACCCTCCGACGATGTTCCTGCCAAGACAAAAAGTAATCGTATAAAAAGTGGCGGAACCTTGGTAACAATATTGATTATTATTCCCGCTACAAATAGAGGAAGCACTATTACAAGTTGCCGAATCTGCCGGAAGTGGTGAAACAGGCAACTGCTTTACATAGGTCGGGGTTAAATAAAGCACATCATCTAACACTTTGGCAGCTCCGCCACCAGTTGGATAAGATTTTTTGTCGTCAAAAAACAACTCCATAGCCTTTGCCATTTGGTTCATATCTGCCAGTCTTTTGGTATCGCGTGATTTCTGCCTTGCACCGTTTAAAGCTACTAATACCACCGAAGCCAAAAGGCCGATAATTGCAATAACTACCAACAATTCAATTAAAGTAAATCCAGCACTATTTTTACTTTTTTTTTCAACTACTGATAAGGGCGAAGTATTCTTTGTCGGAGAATCTCCAGCGCATTTTTTAAAAAAATAGTGTTGGGTAAAATTTTTTTGGTTTTTCATTTCTTTATAAGTTAGCTATTTATCTAATTATAGCACAAAAAAACCAAATTATCCAATTACTGGATAATTTTGTCAATAATTCCATATTTTCTTGCTTCTTCTGCGGTCATAAAATAATCACGGTCAGTATCTTTTTCAATTTTAGCCACAGGCTGACCTGTATGTTTGGCCAATATGCTGTTGATCTGGTTCTTGATCCGCATCATTTCCCGAGCCTGAATTTCCACATCTTTTTGCTGTCCTTCCGCTCCGCCCATCACTTGATGAATCAATACTCGAGCATTGGGAAGAGAAAAACGTTTTCCTTTGGCCCCACAAGCAAGCAAGACCGCCGCAGCCGAAGCGGCCTGGCCTATACAAATAGTGGAAACATTTGCTTTGACGTGTTGCATGGTGTCATAAAGCGCCATAGCAGAAGTCACACTCCCGCCGGGAGAATTAATATATAATTTTATATCTTCTTTACTATTCTCGGCATCTAAAAATAATAATTGCGCGATAACGGTATTAACTACGGCGTCATCTATGGGTTCACCTAAAAAGATAACCCGGTCTTTAAGCAGACGGCTGTAAATATCATACCCGCGCTCCCCAGTCGGGGACTTCTCGATTACCATTGGGACTAAAGGCATAAATATAAATTTAAGATATAAGATGTGTCATCCTGAATTTATCTCAGAATCCAGAGTTTTAAAATTTCTAATTACTCAGCTGTTTGTTCTTTAACTTCTTCCGCCACTTCAACTGTTTCAGCAGGGTGATCAGCTGATTCATTTACTGATTCTGTCGCCGGTTCTTCCCCGCCGATTTTTTCTCCGTTAATATCTATTTTCCAACCCGTAAGGCGGGCGGCTAAACGAACATTTTGCCCGGCTTTGCCGATTGCCAAAGACAGCTGATCTTCCAACACACCAACTTTAGCTTCTTTATTATCTTCATCCAATTGGACGTTTAAAATTTTTGCCGGGGATAAAGAGTTGGCAATAAATTTTACCGGATCTTCACTATATTCAATAATATCAATTTTTTCTCCGCCCAGTTCCGCCATCACGGTTTGCACTCGGCTACCGCGCTGGCCTACGCAAGAGCCAATCGGATCAATGCCGTCTTGGGTAGATATGACGGCTATCTTGCTTCTGGAGCCGGCTTCGCGGGCAACAGATTTAATTTCCACGCTCCCGGAAAATACTTCCGGGACTTCCAATTCAAATAACTTTCGCACCATATCCGGATGAGAACGGGAAAGAGTAATTTTTGGTCCCTTGGTGGCCGGTTCAACGTGCAAAATTAAAACTTTCAGACGCTGACCAATAGTATATTTTTCACCCCGAATTTGTTCGGAAGGAAACAATACACCGGTAGCCTTTCCCATATCTATCAACACCGTATCACCTTCAACTCTTTGTACCACGCCATTTTGCAAAGTTCGCTCTTTAGCTTTAAAGTCGGAGAACTGAACATTACGTTCGGCTTCACGCAATTTTTGAATAATTACCTGTTTTGCGGTTTGGGCTGCAATTCGGCCATAAGTGGTTCCGGTCTTTGGAGTAATGTCGGTGCGAATTTCATCACCGACCTTGGCGGATTTTTTTAGCTTTTTTGCTTCTTCCACAAGAATAAATTTTTGCGGGTCATCTTCCACTTCGCTTTCTCCTTCCACCACCACTTTAACGTCAAAAACTTTGGTGGCCATATTTTCCGGATTAAATTCCACCACAATATTCTGATTCTTTTCGCCGTAATCTTTCCTAAAAGCCGCGGCTAAAGAAGCCTCTATCATCCCGATAAGATCTGCCCTGCTAATTCCTTTTTCTTCTGCTATCTGGTCTAACGCTTGTTCTAATTGTTCATTCATGAAATCACTTGGAGGGGAAAACCCATTCGCTTCGCTTTAAGGGTTTTCCCCTTCCAACGTCGCTCTTTGAGCTCCTGCCTCCCCTTTCCTATGTCGCCTTCAGTGTCTGGATCAAGTCCAGACTTCCGGCATTCTATAGATATTTAATTGTTATTTAGTTGTTGCATTTAAAGACAAAAAAAGATGAGACCCGCTCATCTAGTTCCAATCTTCTACCGCATTCGATATTATTTTAACAGATTCCGGTGTTTTGTCAATATTAGGCATAATTATCAAACAAACATCAATCTGCGGCTGGAATTCGCAAAACTTAGGATTTTTCTGCAAAAAAACTTTAACTGCTTTTAGAAATTTTATTTGTTTAAACTTATCTACGGCCTCTGCTCCAAAACCAAACTTACCTGTTTCCGATACGCGGGTTTTTACTTCCACAAATATAATTTTGTCCTTATTTTTTGCAATAAAATCTATCTCACCCAGTCTTAACCCCTTCTTGTTAAAAAAATTTGATTCAACTATTTTATAGCCGCGCCTTTCATATTCTTTTTGAGCGAACCCCTCACCCAACTGTCCGAGAGTCTTTGGTTTCTGTGGGGTAACTGGTTTTGGATGGAAGAAATTAAACATATTTATTAGCTTCTAGGTTTTACCTGCCCGCCATCAGCTTGAGCTTCAGGCGATTGCAGGCAGGGCTTATAGCTGTTAGGAGACCCTAAAAGCTAACACCTAATAGCTATAAGCTATTTAGGCAAATATTTTTGCCTCAAGGCTTCCTTTTCCAACACCTGTTTTTCCTTGCCGTAATTTTTTATTATTGAAATTACCACAAAAGTCAGCCACACCAGCCCAATTAGGACAATCAACCAAGCCATAAAATGAGACCCGAAGAATCGAACATTTTGCCAACGGCAAAAATACCAAAAAAGTTCACTTAAGCCTATGGTTAAAAACAAAGGGAAAAATTTATTTCGAAATTTTTTATCGACCGGCGTTGGCGCCAAAACAGAAGAAATTTTAAACACAATTGCCAAAAGTACCATCACCGCTCCGGCTAATGCAAAAAGCTTTTCCGAAGGAGCTATGAAGGCTGGGTTAATTTGAAACAAATACTGTGAAGTAAAAAATGGTTTTAGGTTCATAATATAAAGGTTCTAGTGACTAGGTTCTAGGTTCAAGATCTGCAAACTTGCACCTTAAACCTTGTCCCTAAATTATTTTTCAAATAAAACTGCGTAATGATAACCGTCGGTTTGCAAATCTTTTATTTTTCTAAAGCCCACCTGCATCAGTAAAACTTCGAGTTTTTGTTGGTCAAGACGTTTTTCCAGCGGAGGACCAAACGGGGTTGCGGTTTTTTTCCATTCTACTGCCATTATTCTCCCGGGACTCTTTAAAATACGGTACACATTTTTTATAAGCTCATCTTTTTGGCTAATTTCGTGCAAAATATTTCCAATAATGACCATGTTCACGGAATTGGCCGGAATGTCCAGCACCGGCTTGGCTAAATCTGCTCTTACCACCCGCACATTTTTATAACCAAATTGGTTTGCGATGGAAATAGTAGCAGCCAATTTTTCTTCCATCACATCCACGGCAATTATCGTTCCGGTTGTGCCGACCATTTGCGCGGCAGGCAAAACATAAAAGCCATTGCCACAGCCCAAATCCGCTACTACCTGACCTTGCATAAGGCCGGTTTGCGCCACCACTTCACTTGGATTTAAAAATCTAGACATAAGTTAATTGATCACGATTGACCAAAATTAAATAAAATTGATCAAAATTTATTTTAACTCTTTGTTTTATCTTCATCAACTATTTCCCCATATTTATTTAACTGGGCTGGCTGGGAATCTGTAGGTTTTTCTCCCAATAAAGCATTAAAATCAACCGGCTTTGACCCTTCAAGTTGTGATGCGATACTTTCCGCAGTGGTTTCACCCAATTCAGTTCTCACCTTTTCGACTTTTGACCTAAAAGCACCTCTAAAAAATTCTCTGAATCTTTCGCTCATAAATTTTATGCCTCCAATTTTACATTAACTTTCTCTGCCAACTTCTTAAACCATTGGTCGTGTCTATCCAGCCTCGCCCTAACCATAACCATCTCTGTGTTCCAATCTTTGGTCTGTTTAACCACTTGATCTAAAGCATTAGTATGCAAAGCCAACACCTCTTTAATAGCAGACATTTCCGATTTAATTTCCTCCACGTCTGCTCGTGTGGCCAAATTATTTATAGCCTTATCAAAATGTTCTTGTGTTAAGTCCATAAAATTGTCTTTAATTAAAAATTTCTTGATACAATTTTTCTATTTTGACTGCTTTTTGATTTTCATCAAATTCCATCAAAACTCCATTTATCTGCATCATGCCTTCTTCTTCCATTTCGTTTATAAATTTTGCCGCCGGATCTAAAAATTTTACCAAAGCATTTTCAAACTTTGTTCCCAAAGCGCTGTCGCGGCTCCCCACCATCCCGACATCCGTAATATATGCCGTGCCTTTTTTTAAAATGTGGGCATCCGCGGTGGCAATGTGAGTATGGGTGCCGAGCACTGCCGAAACCCTACCATCTAAATAAAAACCCATAGTCTTTTTTTCACTGGTAGCTTCCGCGTGGAAGTCCACTATTATTATATCACCTTTTTGTGTCTCGTTTAACAACAGCTCATCAATGCGGGTAAACGGGTTAGTTAAGGCACCATCAAAGAATTTCTCACAAAATACCAAACCATGCAAATTTATTACTAAGTATTGTTGTTCTCCTTTGGCAAACCGATAAAACCCATACCCCAAAGAAGAAGCCGATAGGTTTGCAGGCCGAATTAGCTTATCATACATTTGAAAACTCTCTTTTACCTGTTCTTTTTTGTCAAAAATATGGTTACCCGAAGTAAAACAATCCACCCCCAACTCTTCAACTTCCGCCAAGGTGGCTGGTGTAACTCCTTTGCCATGAGCCAAATTTTCCACATTCACAATGGTAACATCCGGCTTGTACTTTTCTTTCCATTGGGGCAAAACCTCACGTAGAGCCTTTCTACCCGGCTTCCCTACCACATCACCAATGAAAAGTATTTTAGACATAAACAAAGTATAACTTATATTGTCTGATTAGTCATCTGTAACAAGCCATACCAGCTCAAAACTTCCTGCTTTAGCTTATATGTATTGCCGTGGCTAATAAGACCTAAATACGATTGTAGTGTTGGATTTTTCGGCCGCGTCTTCAAACCTCTAAGTATCCGTTTTTTAGTCACGTGCCGCAGCACTCGGTGATGCGGAAAATTGATCCAGCCCAAAAAATCCACGCCGCTGGCCAACGTTTTGATGAAAACTTTGTCGGGGTGGAGGGACAGCTTTAATATCCCATCCAAAAATTCCGAAATTTTGGGGACGAGCGATACAAGTGAATCCCTGCTGTCCGACAAAAACACAAAATCATCTGCATAGCGAATGTAATATCTGGCGTTGAGTTTATGCTTCACAAACTGGTCAAACTCGTTCATATACATGTTACAGAAAAGCTGACTGGTCAAATTACCCAGTGGCAAACCTTTGTCTTCCTCGCTAAAATGAAAACTCTTTATAACCTGACCAAGTAACCAAAGTATATTTTTATCGGGAATATAACCAGCCAAAATTTCCAATAAAATTTCATGGTCAATACTGGCGAAAAATTTGCGGATGTCGCACTTTAACACCCAAACTGTGCGATGATTATTTTTGCTGACCTGCCGGTAAAACTTCGCGAGACGGCTAATTGCCTTATGTGTCCCTTTACCAATTTGGCAGGAATAAGAATCCGCTATAAAAACTTTCTCAAAAAATGGATAAAGCTTTCTATAAATTGCATGATGTAAAACCCTATCCCGAACCGTTGCTTTATGAATGTTCCGAGGTTTTGGATCTGAAATGTTAAAGGCTTTATACCCGCCATGGATGTAGGTAAAATTGGCAAGTTCTTCGTGAAGCTTTAAAATGTTATCTGTAAGCCTTGTTGCAAACTCTTGCACGTCCAACTTATTTTTCTTGCCCGGCAAAAACTCCTGCCAAGCGGTAAATAGATTTTCGAGCGATATGATTTCCTCGTAACTTATTTTTAATTGCGATTTCATAATTAACTTTCAAAAAAATGGCTTTTAACTCACCCCCCCCCCAACGGAAATTTCGTAAATTTACCAATTCTCAACAAACTATCTGATTCCTATAAACTCTGGCAGACCTACGTTAGGCAATTCCCCAAGAACTCACGTTATACCCTTGGTGGAAAAATTGATCTGTTATTTATTGAAATTCTCGAATCATTATTTGCCGCCAGCTATCTTATAAAGGAACAAAAACTTCCGCACTTGCAGCGAGCTGCTTTGAAGCTGGATTTATTAAAATTTTTTCTTCAACTTTCTTGGGAATGTAAAGCCTTGGACAGTAAAAAATTTGCCAACATTTCTGAGTTAACCGTGGAAATAGGCAAAATGCTCGGCGGCTGGCAAAAGCAGGTAAATACTAAAGTAAACCCCGCTTATCGTTAAGCGGGGAATGAACGGCAGTTGCTGCGACGAGCCAGCGCCAGTTGTCGTCCTGATCATTGTCAGCCCAGTTGAAGTTGAGGTCGCCGTCGGTGTTGACGATCGGGAAGTTGGCGTTACCATTCGGATTGACCCACGAAGAATGTATCTGATACCATCTATGCCACTGCCCCTTGAATACTCTTGGGGCTGTATTTTATTTGGGATTTTAAAATCCACCAGTATCAGATACCAAGTAACGTTCATTTTTAGAAAATTTGCGGATGACGCTGGCGCAAGCCTTAGCCGACACCACTCTGCATACTGCAAATTCCGAATTTCGGTCGCCCGAAGCATAAGGCCGCGAGCTTCTATCAACCTACTATCTGCCTTAATTTTACTCTTACATTTCGATTTTGACAAAAAAAGACCTCGCGTATCGTAAAGACTACGCGAGGCCAAGAACAAAGGAAACCAAGGAACCAAAAAGTGCAAAGCTCCCCAATTTCCAAGCGCCCGTTACTCGACTGCGACGAGCCAGCGCCAGTCGCCGCCCCGATCACCGCCAGCCCAGCCGAAGCCGAGGCCGCCGCCGGCGCAGACGAACGGGAAGACGGCGCGACCATCCGGATAGACCCACGAAGAGTCGGCAACCCCGACAGGGCCGTTACCATCGGGTTGCGGATAGGCGACTTTAAAGGCCTTCATCCACTGACCGCCCGGGTTTTTGCCGTGAACCTTCAGCCGTTCCTGGACAACTTCCAGATTCGGGCAGTAGCCGACCTGCACGAGCTTGAAACGGCAGGTTTGCTTGCCACCCACCCGGAGACCCTTATGCTTCCATCCTTCGGGGTTGTAGCCGAAGTAACGCACGATCTCCAACGGTTGATTTTCCGGCACATCCCCGTCGAAGGTGAGTTCGAAAACTTCACCGACGGCCGGATAGGCCGGAACTGTGGGCTGGGACGGCGTTTCTTCGACAACTTCCTCTTCCGGCTTCGGTGGCCGCGCCGCTATAGAAAGTGCGGCAATCTGTGGTGCCAAGCTCTCGAGCCGTGCCACGTCCTCATCCGAGCCACCGGACGCCAAGATAGCGTCAACGATAGCTTTAAAAATCTGGAACGCTTTTCCCCAAGCGCCCAGAAACTCACTTTTTTTCTGTGCCATATTTCCTCCCGGCCTGCTTCCTGCTTTTTAAAGCCTAAAGCCTACCGATGTTTTTCGATTGTCATCCGTGAATTAACGTGCGGACAGGTCTCAACAATTGAGACGAGCGGTTAAACCGCCAAAATTATATTTGGTAGCCAAACCGCCCACTTCAAAATCAACTCATAATTATATCTGATTTTATTACTCCTGTCAAGCGCACATTATAAATCACCCTTTAGATAAGGGGTAAACTATTTAAAAATTACTCTATTAACATTAATGTACTCCAATTTAACAGTTTAAGAGGCCAAAAAGATGTGTTATAGTTTTGCTAATTATAAATCTCCTTAAATAGTTAAGGAGATTTAATAATGCTTATTAAATTTTACCTTGCATACTCAATTACCCTTGTCTCCCTTATAACGTGTACTTTAATTTCCCCCGGGAATTTAAGTTCCGTTTCCAAACGGTTGGCAATTTCACGCGCCAATTTTTGGCAGGCCAAATCGTCCAGTTTAGAAGGGGTTACGAACACACGAATTTCGCGACCGCCCATAATAGCATAAGTTTTTTCCACACCTTCAAAACTGTTGGCAATATTTTCCAAATCGGTAAGGCGCTTAATGTAATTTTCCAACGTATCTTTGCGCGCTCCCGGGCGAGCGCCGGAAATGTTATCACAGGCATCCACAATAATTGCCTCCACGCTCTGGGCGGCTACCGCTTTACCGGATACATCTGTGTCGGCATGGTGTGAAGCAATGGCTTCTATCACCCGCGAATCAAGGTTAAACTTTTCTGCTACTTTTTTACCCAACTCCACATGGCTTCCTTCCAAATCCTGGTCAAGCGCTTTACCAATATCGTGCAATAATGCACCCTGTTTGGTAATGGCCACGTCCGCGCCCAATTCTTCGGCCATCAACGCTCCAATTTTCGCCATTTCCACGGAGTGGCGTAAAATGTTTTGTCCGTAAGAAGTTCTAAACAACAACCGGCCGACTAAATGGACCAGTTTGGGCGGAAAGTTGGTAATACCAAGTTCATAAACCGCCTGCTGGCCGGCTTCTTTAATCTGGTCATTAATTTCGGCCTTGCTTTTCTCGTAAGCTTCTTCGATTCTGGCCGGATGAATGCGCCCGTCTGCCAATAATTTCTCCAAAGTATTTTTGGCAATATGCCGACGGATACTGTTAAAACCGGAAATCACAACGGTGTCCGGACTGTCGTCAATTAAAATTTCCACGCCCATCATTTGTTCAAACGCGCGGATATTGCGCCCTTCTTTTCCAATAATTCTGCCTTTCATTTCTTCACTTGGAATTTGCACGGTAGTGGTGGTTACCTCGGCGGTAACCTCACTGGACACGCGCTCAATCGCCTGAGCGACAATATTTCTGGCATCGCGCTCGGCTTCTTCGTGAGCCTGATTCACAAGCTTCTTATGCAGAGAAACCATTTCTTCTTTTACGGTTTTTTCGGCATTGTCTAGCAAGACTTTAGCCGCTTCTTCGCGGGTCATGCCGGCAATTTTTTGCAAATTATCAAGTTGCTTTTGGCGCAATTCCTTAATTTCTTCCTGGATTTGCTTAATCTGCTCACCCTTAGCCTCAAGGTCAATTTTTTGTTTATCTACAACGCTGGACTTTTGGTCCAATTCTTTCTCGCGACGGTCAATGCGTTCCTCAAAACGCACAATTTGACTGCGAAATTCCGACTCCTGTTTTTTTGCTTGATCAATAATTTCCATTGACCGGGTTCTGGCCTCAAGCAATAATTCTTTCTCTCGGCTTTTAGCTTCCTCTAAAATCTTTTCTGCTTTGCCTTCCGCAGTGCCGATTTTTTTACCGGCCAAAGACTGGCGGTACAAATACCCGGTCACAACACCCACAACTAATCCTCCTAAAATGTAAACAAATATCATAAAATACCTTACTTCCGCAAAGTAAGGAACATTTTTAAGCAAAAATTGCTAATCCCGCGCGAGGCGAATAAAATTAGCTTATTATCTTTAAGTAAGATTTGGAACTGATGATTAAAGTCACAGTTGAAAAATCAAAAATAATACTGAGATTTGCGAAAAACTGTCTTAACTTACTATTTTGCGGAAAATTAAATCTATAAATTCAACATTTATATACTACCATAAGTTGCCTTGGTTGTCAAAGACAGCTATACTTATTAAAGTATCAAGAAGTATGAATTAAGAATTATGGAAACTAGCAAAAAATCCTGCCTTAATTCATGATTCATGATTCAAACTAAATAGTAATTCAACTTCTATGAAACACACCCTTCCTCAACTACTCTATGGTTATAGTGATTTAGAGCCGTATATTGATGCCAAAACTATGGAAATCCACCATACCAAACATCATCAAACTTATATAGACAAACTTAATGCTGTTTTGGAAAAATACCCAAAACTCCAAGGCCGTCCCGTAGAAGAATTGCTGATAAATTTAAAAAATCTGGAAGTGGAAGAAGCGGACCGAACATTAATTCAAAATCACGGGGGCGGGCATCATAATCACAGCTTGTTTTGGACATACCTTGACCCGGCCAACAAGAAGGACGAGATGCTGGCAAAAGAAATTATTTTAAATTTTAAATCTATTAATGATTTTAAAAAACAATTTAGCGATTCGGCAACCAAAGCTTTCGGGTCTGGCTGGACATGGCTTGTTAGAAACGGCAATAATTCAAAATTAGAAATAACTAATTTTCCTAACCAAAATTCCCCTCTTTCTACCGGACAACAGCCAATCTTTGGCCTGGATGTCTGGGAACATGCCTATTACCTTAAATACCAAAACCGCCGTGCTGAATATATTGAAAGCTGGTGGAAAGTATTAATGCTGATATAGCTTGGCTTGCCCCGTAGCGGAGCCGACGAACGTCGGAGCGACTGCTACTGGGGTGGAAGGTACTAAAAGTCATATAGCTAATTATTTCCTAAACCCCGAGTAGTTATTCGAAATTTAACAAAACGCCTTAATCAAGGCGTTTTTAATTGTTACACCTTTTCAAAGTGTCAAAATACTTGACACTTTATTTTATTAGGTATATATTAATTAGTCCGAAAAGGAGGACTATGAAACACCAAATCGTTCGCCTCAACCTCAAGCCCGGCTCTGAGAAGGAAGATCTCCCCAGACTACAGCTAGGGGAACCCTTTGCAAGCCTTCTAAAAGCTGTTAGAGAAAAGCAGCGTAGAATCATTACCAACAAGACAGCCATTCAAAGACTGGAGGCTAAAAACGAACAGTTCTGGGCCCAAGCAATAAGGGCAAAAACCGAGTACGAAAAAAAGCGCAAGGAGCTGGTTCGCAAAAGAATTACCGAAGAAAAACTGAGCAGATGCTTTTATTGCCGCAGGCTATTCAGCAACACTTACTTAGTGTTGCATTGTATGGTTACAGAGGATCGAGATTCAGGATGGACAAGAACTAGTGAGCAAATCGAGAGGCGATGTTACCGGTGTGCCAAAGGACTACCTAAAGTCCGAAGGGCAAATAACTGCTATAAGGTTAGAAGAGGCAGTAAATGGGAAATGATTAACGACAAGAAGCCCTTTGAACCCGAACAGCCTGGTGACGACCTGGTTGATTGTGAAAGGTTTCCAGACCTTCCCCCTAAGCTGGTTTTCGACAACAGATGAAATTGCTAACTACAAGGAGAAGTCATGAACGTCAGAATTCCATCAGAGCTGAAGCAGTACGCACACGAGAACCAGTACCCATACGTACTAGTAGAGACGGACAAAGGGGACACCATTCTCTTTGCCGAAAAAGCAGAAACGCACATGGCACTTTTTCTCAAACTGACCGGGGAATTTGGCTGGGATAATATCCATCAGCTAGGTGGCGGGTACATCAGGATTGAGGAAAGTCAGATTGTGGTATTTGGGTACTCCCAGCACTTCGGCGGGGCGAACAAACAAAGAGTTGCCCAGATGATCCGTGAATCACAACCCAAAATGCAGGTCGTTGTGGAGGAATAACCGCACAGTCTTCTGGCGCGGGACTCAAAAATAACAACGCTAGCGGCCCCACGACTTTGTTCAGGGACCGCTTTTTCTTTTTATACAAATTTGCCATAATACATACATGAACCAAAAAGAACTCTTGAAAAACCTAGAAAAATTTGGATTTTTGCCCCAACAGGCAAAGCTTTACTTAGCTGGTATACAATTTGGCCCAAGCTTAATGATGCCCTTGGCTAAAAGAGCTGGAATAAAGAGAACTACGGCCATTTATTTAATGCGGGAACTTTTGCGCCGTGGTTTTTTTGGCACAAAAAAAATAGGGAAAAGAATATACTATACAGCCTCGACTCTAAAATATTTACTCAAAATTACCGGGGAAAGAAAGCAACTAATTTTAAAACTGCTAACAAAATTCAAAAAAATTTAATTGTACGTGGAGAATAAAGAAAAGGGCCGCGCGAGAGATTGGCGGTCCTTTTTGTATTGCGCCTGCGAAGGCTAGAGTCTCTACCCAAGGGCAGAGTTTGACCTAAGCACGGCTGAGAGCTCGGGGCAGTGTGACTGCCTCTCTTGAAGTTTGACCAAGTCGGCGTCCGTTGCGGCAATCCTGCCGCGGATGGGCCCGACCCACTCGGGAATAGTAGATGTGACGCCGAAAACGCCACTGTCTGTCCTCTGGCAATCCAAGAACTTTACCAATTCAGTTTTTCGCTGGCTGTACTCTTCCTGCAGACTCTCTGCAGATTTTTTTGCTTTCAGCGCCTCTCTCAGACGCCAGACAGCTTTCCAGAACGGGTCACAATACCTTGCCAAATTTACTTCGTACTCCTTCATAGTTCCTCCCCTTCAAACTTTTTTTGCACTCACACCTTTTTACACAAACCTTGCGTAAAAAAATCTGCTTACAAAAAAACCGCTAATTAGCGGTTTTTGGAAACGGAAAAAATAAAAAAATGGATTCTTTGTTTTTTGAGAACAATTAATTTGTTGTCGTTTTTTTCTATACATTACTTTAATTACTTTCGTGGTTATTTTAACCAAGGATTTTTTTACTGTCAATGTGGATAATTATCTTTAAAAAATCCCTCTAAATTAGAGGGATTTTAAAAACTTATTTTTTTGCTGTTTTGTTCTTTCTGGTTCTAGGCTGGCTGTCTTGCCTGTCTCTAACATAATAAAGTTTTGCCCGGCTTACGGTAGAAGGCTTAACTATTTCCAATTTAGCAATGTTCGGGGAATGAATGGGAAAAATTCTTTCTACTCCAACGCCGTAAGAAATTTTGCGAACCATAAAAGTACCGTTTACGCCTTTTCCGCCTTTTCTGGCTATAACCAAACCTTCAAAAATTTGAACGCGCTCTTTACTGCCTTCTTTAATGCGCAAATGAACTTTTACAGTATCTCCGACTTTAAATTCCGGCAAAGTTTTAACTTGAGTATCGCTGATGTTTTTAACTAATTGCATAAAAAATTAACCTAATTATTTTATAAAGTTTTGACTATTTTACTGTCTAAATTTGTTAATACTTGCTTTAAATCCGGAGCCAGCTCACTTTCCGCTTCTATCCAAGCCTTATCCGGCAACTGAACCTCAATTCTTTTAGCATGCAGAAACTGCCTGTTTAACCCTGCAAGCTTAATCTTTTTCCTTCCGTATAATTCATCACCTATTAATGGGTGATCTATGGAAGCAAAGTGAACGCGAATCTGATGCGTTCTGCCTGTATGCAACTTTATCAGAATTAGGGAGTATTTGTCAAGGTTCCGATCTTGCGGAACCTTGATCCCGAGCGAAGTCGAGGGGTCAACCCCGACAGTAAACTCCTCTAAAACTCGATACTCGGTTAAGGCTTGTTTCGACTGGACGGGATTTTTAGTGGTCTGCTTTCTAAAATCCGTTTTGCTTTTTCCAATCGGCAGTTCAATAAATCCCTGGCGCTTTTCCATATGTCCCAAAACCAAAGCCAAATATTCTTTTTTTATTTTCCGCTCCGCAAAAGCATCTTTTAAAAATTCATACGTCTCTTGATTTTTTGCCACTAAAATCACACCGCTAGTATCTTTGTCCAGCCGATGTACAATGCCGGGCCGGTGTTCTTCGCCAACTACGGCGATATCTGCAAAATTATATAGCAACGCCGAGGCCAAAGTTTCGCCCTTAAAACCGGCACCGGGGTGGACCACCATTCCGGCCGGCTTATCGATAATTAAAAGCCCATTATTATTATACAAAACTTTAAGTGGAGTATTAGTGGCCTGGATTTCGGATTTCGGATTCGGGATTTCGGATTGATGATAAACAATTTTGTCGTTTAAACGAACGACAAATCTTGTCACCTTTACCACAGTGCCATTAACCAAAACCGACCCAGCCTCTATGTCGCGCTGAATTTGACTGCGAGAAATATCTTTTAACTCTTGCGCAAGATATTTGTCAAGACGGGTTTTTAAATCTTGAACAATTAATTCCTGTTTCATAAAAAATTATGCTAGTAAATCCGGTCTTCTCTTTTTTGTCCTCTTTTTTGCTTCTTCTTGACGCCACTGCTCAATATTTTTATGGTGCCCTGTGAGTAAAACTTTCGGCACCCGTAATCGTTTAATTTTCAATTTTAAATCTTTTAATTCCAAAATTTCCGGTTTTGTATACTGGGGGTATTCAAGAAAATTATCACTAAAAGATTCTTTATTTACCGATTCATCTTTGCCCAAAATCCCTTTGCGCAGTCTCATTACCGCTTCACTAATAACCAAAGCCGGCAGTTCCCCGCCCATTAACACATAATCGCCAACAGATATTTCCTCATCTACAAACTGCCTTACCCTTTCATCAAAACCTTCGTACCGCCCGCAAACCAAAACTAAATTATCATACTTAGACAGCCTCTGCGCATCAGCCTGTTTAAACTGTTTTCCCTGCGGGGTAAGCAGGACTATTCTTTGTTTTTTGCTGTTTGCTGTTTGCTGTTTACTGTTTGCTTTAATTGCTTTTTGCAAAACGTCCGCGCGTAGAACCATCCCCACCCCTCCGCCATACGGCCTATCGTCCACAACCTGTCTTTGCCCTAAACCAAATGAGCGCAAATTAACTGCTTTTAAATCTAAAAGGTTAAGTTTTATCGCTCTCTTCACAATACCAAAACTTTCCACAAAATTTTCTATAAACTTTGGGAATAAGGTAATAATTTTTATTGATAGCCTTTTTTGCTTCATATTCTTCATTCTAACAAAATAACCCCGCTCTTGCGAGGGGGTTATTTTTATCTGTGAAGTCTGCGGTCTATAGTTTAAATTCATCTATAGAATCTTCAGACGGCTGGCTTGGGGCTTGCCCCATGCCCATGCCACCTGAATGATTCATCCCACCTTCACGGCGAGGACCTCTGTGAGAACCTTCCGGTTCATAGATTTTCAGGTTAACGCGGGCTTTACGCTTGGCACCCACAACTCTTAAAAGAGTGCGGATAGCTTTGGCGGTCTGACCCATACGACCGATAACTTGACCCATGTCTTCGGGGTTCAAATGCAGAGTAATTAAAACTCCCATTTCATCCACTACGCGCTCGGTTTTAACATCTTCAGGATGATCAACCAAAGCTTTGACAAGGAATTCAACAAACGACTGGTCTTGTTCCATTTCCATATTTATACAATTTCTGGATAGCTAAATTGCGCTTCGACCTTTCTTCCTTAGCTTACTGCTATCTAGGAAATATTATAGGCGATTGAATAGCGGGTGTCAATTAATAAAAATCCCCCTTTTATAGGGGGATTTTAAAATAACTTTTTTTACACGGCCGGTGGATTTTCAATTTTTGCTTCCATCTCTACTTGAGCTTCCGCAACTTCTGCCGGAGTTTCTGCAGGAGGTGTTGCCGAAGCAACTTCGGCAACCGGAGCGGTGGCTTCTGCCGGAGCAACCGGTTTTTTAGGAATAGTAAAAGCTTTTACTTTTTTTCCTTCCACCAAACCCTTGGTCACAAATAAATTGTGAACTGTCTCGCTTAATTCCACTCTCTGTCCAAGCCAATACTTAACTCGTTCTTCTTTTACCTGAAAAGTTTTCCTTCGGGGATTGTAAGAACCTAAAATTTCGGCAAACTTCTTTTGAACCGGGGCTTCTTTTTCGGCCAAGACAATTCTAAAATCTGCTTGGTTTTTTTTGCCGGTTCTTTGTAAACGGATAGTTAACATAAAAAAATATAAAATTTAAATACTGATTAATTACTTTTTCTGAATTAAAGCCTCTAAGCAGCAAACTCGAGAACCTTAATATAGAAATTGAGCGTAAAAATATCTTACCATTTTTTTTTAACTCGGTCAACCTTGCCTAAATTGTTTATAGCTCACAATCTCTGGTATATCTACCCTGCCGTGATTCTCCTATTCTACGCGATTCTGTAATTACAGAATCGCGTAGAATAGGAGCAACATTTTTCATCTTTAATTTTCACTATTGACTGTCTATCTTTAATTTACTAAACTCCTAATTGACTATGGCTGACCTGCTTGTCGCAGAGCAGCCCGAGCCATCCTGGCGAAGGAGGAATAACAAATGCAAAGAGAAGAGATTCATGGTTTGGTGATGGATTTTTTTACCGAACGCATCCCCGGGGTCACCGAGGACTCAGTTATCGGCGGAATACTGATAGAAGATGAGAAACTTGCAATTGCTCTAAGCGCCACTGTTCCAGTTCATGTCATCACCGCTCATCGCGGCACGACAGTCAAAGAGCTCATCGCCAATATGGAAAGAACATGGGACAACATGCCCGGATGGGAACGTGTCCTACATTCCAACGTGGCGTCCAGCAAAACCAAACCCAGCCTCTAACCACCAAAGCCCGAAGACTCCGCATACCACGCGGACAACTTTCGGGCTTTTCACTTTATTTTTCCTAAAAGCTAATAGCTAAAACCTAATTCCTGTTCTTAAAATGCCTATATACCCAATAAATTCCAGCGATCACAATCAATACTACAATTGCCGTATCAAAACCCTGCATTTTCTCCCGCAAAGACGTCCAGTTTTCCCCGAGTTTCATACCAAAATATACTAATGCCAATGACCAAATAAATGAACCCGTCATACTATACAAAATAAACCTTGTATAAGCCATTTTTGCCGCTCCGGCCGGAAAAGCAATAAAACTTCTAACTACGGGCAAGAGCTGTCCAAAAAAAGCTGACCAATTTCCAAAACGCAAAAAAAACTTTTCTACCAAATCCAAGTCATGCGTTGAAATTAAAATATATCGTCCGTATTTGTTTACCAACGGCCGTCCGCCTTTATAACCGATATAATAACCAATACTGGAGCCAACACCGCTTCCCAAAGCACCCACAACAGCCAAAACCCAAAGATTAAACCGCCCTTCTACAATTAGCGAACCGGCAAAAGGTAAAATAATTTCGCTGGGCATTGGAATGGCCATAGTTTGGATGGCCATTAAAAAACCCACCCCCGCATAACCGAGAGAGGAAATAGTTTGGATAATAAATCCGGCAACAAGTGAAATTATTTGTTCAATCATACTTAAAAAAATTATTTCGCAAATTCTTTTGCCTGGTCTAGCTTAACGGACAAAAGCCTGGAAACTCCGTCGTCTCCCATAGTAACGCCGTATAAAACATTTGCCTGAGCCATAGTTTCCCGATTATGAGTAATGGTGACAAACTGGGTCTGGTGGGCCAGCGTGCCTAAAATCTGCCCAAAACGAATTGTGTTGGCATCGTCTA
>Ga0172370_10004387_pt1 | contig 18909 bp, 14 predicted proteins | sample LakKiv5m_FD_114538 | JGI IMG/M metagenome (GOLD analysis project Ga0172370, IMG submission 114538) | Freshwater microbial communities from Kabuno Bay, South-Kivu, Congo - kab_022012_11.5m | ecosystem: Environmental > Aquatic > Freshwater > Lake | place: Democratic Republic of the Congo...
GCCCTGGCCTTGGGAATAGACCGCGATGACCTCGAAGGCCGGCTTATGAGAACGGCGTTCCAGAGCGCCTTGGTTCCATTCGATGCTGGTCCTGGCATAGTCTTCAGGGTAAGCGAAGAAATAATCCAGGCCATTGCGGTGGTAATAATCGATGGTGCAGGCATGACCCCTGCCTTCAGTCGTGCGAAAATAATAACTGAAGGCTTCGCCCAGCTCTCGGAGGCTGGCCTCGTCTTTGAGCGCAGGCAATTTGGGCAAATCCTTGCGTCTCCGCCAGTAACGGGTAGGGAGGTTATCGGCATTCACGAACAGGAGGGATAACTCGAAGAAGGATTTTTTCTCAAAGAAGCTCCAAAAGGCCTTATCGTAAAATCCGTCCATCTCGGCAAAGATGGGCTCTAGGTCCTCTCCCTCCTCCTGGGCCGCATCAATCAAAGCCTTAACCCCATTCTCACAGGCCAAATCGTCGATGTTCCGGAAGTCGCTCTCTATGGACCTGCGGGTTTCGCTGGGCAGATTGTCCCACGCCTCGTAAATCGGGCCGATATTGGTCTCCGTGAGGGCGGTAAAATCAACCTCCGCCAACACCTGCTTTTCCTGGCAGTAGCGGGATAGCAGCGCATTCGGCGCCTGCCGCAGAAAATTTTTCGGGGAGTAATGCCGGGCCATCTTTCAAATTTCTCCTTTATGAGGTGGTTGCTCCAGGATAAACTGCACACCTATATACTAACCGGGTGTATAGTATTTTTACCATAAACCAGAACCGTGATCAAGGGAGGAGATTGGAGACAGCCCCCGTGGGCAGGAATTTAATTCGGGGGTTATCCGGAGAGTTTTTACTGAGCCTCCAGACAAGGTGATTCAAAACCCAATTGATTTAACAGATAGAAAGTATTATGGATTTCGTCAGAGGGGCTGCTTAGTTCAGTTCAATGAAGGTGAGCCAGACAAATTAACTGATTGATATTTTAATTATTTTTGTGTTCAGTAGTTAGTTGTTGTAGGTTATTTTGACAATTGCAGCGCTTCTTGCGCTTTGCGCGGCAATTGGACAACAATGAAATAGGACTGGGGATAAAGATAATCTTCACCAGATTCGTCTATTACTCTAATATATCCCTCCTTTTCGGCCTCTTCATCGGGAAGCATCTGATAAATCTTGCGTTTTTCCAAATCATCGCAGTCATTATTCTCTATGCAAAGAACAAAACTACAATTATCTTTTGGTCTATTCATAATTTTATTCCAGGAACTTCTTAATTTTCATTTTTCTTTTACCGATGCCATGGGCTTCATACCAGTGTAGTTCAGCTTTACGGATATGACCGCTTTGAAGTTTCACCTGAGCGACCCCTTTAAGTTTTCGCCATCTGCCTCGACCGAACTGCTTCTGAATCCGCATAATATCACGGATCCTACCGCCGATGGCCATGGTTTCAATTTCCTCGATTTCCCCAATTATCTCAAAATGCACCTAAAATTTCACCTTTTGATTTCATTTTTTTGCGCCTGACATAGGCACTTCCCTTTCTCCGGCGCGCCAGGCAGCGTACGACAGCGCCTCCAATATATCCACTCGCTCCAGGTAAGGATAATCGGCGAGCACTTCATCAAACGTTTTGCCGGAAGCGACCAATCCCACAATCACCCCCACCGTCAAACGCATTCCACGAATGCAAGGTTTGCCTCCCATGACCTCTGGGTTAAAGGTTATACGAATCAGGTTCTGCATATCCGACTCCTACACAAGTAATCAATTTTATTATACATCAACAGAAAATTTCTTGGGGAAAGATAATGAAAAGCAACCGTAGTTCGTTGAAATTTGTCGTCAACTCGTTGCGAAATGAGTCCACGAAGGGGAGCCAAACCAATAAAGGGGTGGGCCTTTAAGCCGACCCCTCTTTTTTGGGCTCGATGCATCAATAGATGATTCGCCTTGCCTGGTTGCGCGGCCCAGCCAGAGTTTGATATGCAGACCATAGCGGGAATTTTTATATCACCCGTCATCAGTATCACTATTGGCGAATTATCATTGCCAGGCCCAAAGCTAAGAATACGCCGCCGGAGCTTCTTCCGGACGCCATTACCGGGCGGTGCCGGCCTGGGGTCCTCAGGCGTTCTCTCGTGTGTCTGGTCGACGAAAGATTTGTCTGCCCACGAGTTCAAGAAATATGTATTTTGTCAAAGAACCTTGTGCTAATATGACGTTGGCTGGAAGATTCGCATGCAACAACATGAATTTGCATGGATTTTCCTGGTACCAAGAGGTTCACAAAACCATTTTTTCACTGCGGCAGCCAAAGGTGCACATACTCTCGGATAGGCAAGTCTGAGGGAAAAACCATGCTGAAAAAAACCAGTCTCGCGGCGGCGGTTCTCTGGTTGGGGAGCATATTATACTGGACGGCAGGTGCCGGGGTGGTGGCAGCGAATACCAGGCCGGCGGGAGACCGCGCCAAGGCCTCGGTCCCTGCTCCCGTAATGGCGGTTTATGGAAAATTACCCCTGTCTTTTGTGGAAAACCAAGGGCAGGTTGATTCCCCAGCCAGGTTCTATACCCTGGGTCCAGGGCTCCAGGCAGGTTTTAGCCCCGGGGAAATCACCCTTGGCTTTCCTGCCGGGAAGAAGAGCCGCGCCCTCCAGGCGGCCCGGCGACCGGCGGAGCGGTATAAAGCCGGGGCGCCCTCCCCTCCTCAGCCGTATCGGCTGGTGCGTTTACGTCCCCTCAACCTCTCCCCGGCGGTGCGCCTGACCGGGGCGGACCAGGTGCCGGGAAAGTTCAACCATTATAAGGGTAGCGATCCCGGCCGGTGGCGCTCCGGAATTCCGGTCTATGGTGCGGTGTTCTACCGGCAGGCTTATCCTGGGGTGGACCTGCGGTTTTATGGGCAAGGGCAATCCCTGGAATACGACGTCATCGTTCACCCCGGGGCCAATCCCTCCCAGGTCCGCTTCCGGCTGGAAGGCATTAAGGGACTGGCGCTCACCCCTACCGGAGACCTGGCCGTGTCCCTGCCGGGGGGAGGGCAGTTCCTCCAAAAGAAGCCCCTGATTTATCAGGAGGAAGCGGGCGGCCGGGCGGCCCGGGAGGGCACCTTCAAGCTGTACCGGAAAGGCCGGACCTGCGAATACGGCTTTGAGGTGGCGGCCTACGACCGCACCCGGCCCCTCATCATCGACCCGACGTTCGTCTATTCCACCTATTGGGGCGGGTCCGAGGCGGATACGGCCATGGATGTGGTGACGGATGCATCGGGAAATGCCTTTGTGGTGGGCTACACCAACTCCAGCAATTTCTTGACGTATCCCGGGGCAACCTTCCAGGGCGTCACGGATGTCTTTGCGCTCAAATTGAACCCCACCGGCAAAGTTATGGTCTGGTCAACTTTGCTGGGAGGGGCCAGCACCGACGAAGGTTATGCCGTGGACCTGGATCAGAATGGCAACCCCTGCATCTGCGGCGAGACCTTCTCGGATGACTTTCCCCACCCCAACGGTTTTCAGGCTACCCGCAAAGGCAGCGGCGATGCCTTTGTAGCCAGACTGAACGGCTTAACCGGCGCCCTGCTCTATGGCACCTACCTGGGGGGGAGGTACGAGGATAAGGCCAGCGATATCAAGGCGGATCCCGTCTCGGGCAACATCTGGGTGGTGGGAAGCACCAAGTCCGACGATTTTTATAAAATTAATGAATTGTGCGGCTATCGGGGCGCTTGGGATGTCTTTGTCGCCAAGATTAACGCCGGCGGCGACCTAATCTATTCCACCTACCTGGGCGGGAGCAACAATGATTACGGCAAGGCCATCGCCCTGGATAAGTACGGAAATGCTTATCTTACGGGGGATACCAGTTCCACTGATTTTCTTCCCAAAGAGAACGCGGTCAGAGACTATAGCGGCAATGGGGACGTCTTTGTCACCAAGATCTACAGCTTGGGCACCGCGGCGCCTTTCTCAACCTATCTGGGCGGGACAAATTCTGACTACGGGGTTGACATCGCAGTGCAGTCGGACCTCGACATCCTGGTCACCGGACAAACCAACTCCCCGGACTTTCCTCAAGAGCGCTCCATTCACCCTTACAAAGGGTCCTATGACGTTTTTCTGACCTGCTTGACCCCGCCCCGCGATTACGGCTCGACTTGGTACATTTTTTTCTCAACCCTGTTAGGTGGAACGGGTTTGGATTTCGGCAACGGTATCGCCCTGGACACGCGGGAAAACATCTACCTTATAGGCACCACCTATTCCAACGATTTCCATCTGGAGCATCCCTGGTATGCGTATGGGGGGGGAGAGCTCCAAGGCACAACCGATGCCTTTGTGGCCAAGTTTAATTTGGCAGGCTATTTGTCTTACAGCACCTACCTGGGCGGGTCCGGCAACGAGTCCGGGTTTGGCATCGCCCTGGACAGCGCCAATAACCTCTTCCTCACCGGGACGACTACCTCCGGCGCCGATTTCCCCACCAAGAACCCGTTGATCAGCTATGGGGGGGGCGGCGACCTCTTTATCACCAAAGTGGGGGTGGAGATCCAGGGGAATTTACCCTTCGTGCAATTGCTCCTCCTTTTAAATGATTGATCCCTGGAAACCACGGCCAGGCGTTAAGCTCTCGACTCTAAAGGAGCGTTGCAGGCATCTCCAATTACTGCGTAATATCAGTAAGTTATGGTATAATCCATCGGGGCAGGCCATCAACCATCCCTTGTGAGCCGGCAACTTTTTAGCAGGTAATATTTGCCAACAATTTACCCCACCCTTTATCAACGGTTACTGAACTCCCCTTAGGAGGTGCGGCTCAGTATGCAGGTAGGACGGCCAAAAATATCCAATATCAACCAGGTATACTGGCAGGCATAAAATTCGGCCGGTATCTTGATGCCTACCCCTGGCCTGGTTGGGAAATGGAGACCAGCTTGTCCGCGATAAGATCCGTACAGATCAGCGGCTCATATCACCTGCTATACCGGGAGGCCCCACGAATATTTTCCCCGAGACTGATAGTTTTTAAACTGCGCCTTGCAAACCAATCTGGTAGCTCGCCATGGCTTCTTTAAAGATAAGGAAGTCACCTTCGGCCGCTTGCAGCCATATGTGGGAATTGGCCCAGGTTTTTAAGTAATCCATGCCAGATACGACTCGACAAAAAACTTCGCCATCGAAATTATGGGCGGTGTCCGTTAACTCTTCACCCCTAAGGTCGCCCTCTTTTGCGAATACAAGTTCAGTTATCAATTTCAAAAATCTTTATGGGAATTAGGTAAGAGATTATTTCAACGAACTGAATGGTATTACGACTAAATGAGAGGGTTATAAATTAATCATAGTATTAAACGAAGCTAAGGCAGTGAGCGTAATAAACACTTTAATATTTTAGAATAGCCCGATTCATTCGGATGACCGTCAAGTGGTAAGAAATCTTCACCGGTTAGCCCGCATAGGGCCAATCCGTCGATATAGGCAATATTTCGAGTTAAAATTAGGTCTCTAACTTGTCTTCCGGTCGCATCATAGACTCCCTGACTCACTTCTTTTCCAACCGGTATGTGAAAAAAAGTAATATTTTGGGCTCCATAACGAGTAATAATTTTCTCAAAGCAAGCTTTATTTTGGTCAAATATTTTATCATTTTTAATTTTATTTCGTAAACCATAGACCATACGGACTAAGTAAGAATTTCTTAAATAATTTTTTGCTCTTAATATCGTAGAATCGGAGACAATGTTATGGAGGTTGCTTAATATTGTTTCTTGGTCCGAGTCTTTACCTATAAAAATCATATCTGGAGGTATTTTGTTTTTCCAGAACTCAAAATCCCCGCGACTATCGTCCCATAAAAACAACCCTTTTGACCCTAGGTCTTCTCGGGCATACCAACGTGGCCTTTCCCAATCCGCGGATATGAAGAGAAAATAAATATGCTTAATTTTTGCAATCTTGGAAAACCACTGCAAAGTGTCATACCATTGCAAGATTCCGGTCCCGGTAATACCCAGATTGACTAATTGATATTCGTTACTTTGCCATTTTTTTTCTAAATCATAAAACCACGGTACGGCCCCTTCCCCCTGGGTGAAACTGTCACCGATGATAACAATCGATTGCTTTTGGGAGATAATATTGCTTCTCTGCACCAATCCTAAATTATTAGTCTGAAACGTAATATCAAATATAATGTTTAAACCTCCCCCCCCTTCGCAAACAGAAAGCTGTCGAACTTTGGAATTATCGTGATAGGCAAATGATGTCTCTTGGCTTTTCAGTGATGGCTTAGAAACCAAATAGTAACATTTTGGTTCCTTCATTGGATAATCTATTATCCTAAGATATATCTCACAAATACAAATAGTAAGCAGAATAGAAATCAGCATAAGAATTAAACCATTCCTTAATTCCTTAAAGCGATTGAAATTATCTATCTTATGCAACTTACTCATTGGTCTCCTAATCTGTAATCTAATAAGTATAGGTCCATGAATACAATGAATATATCCAACTTATTTTAATAATGTTGCAAAAAAGCTAATTCTTGCTATTTCTTATGCTAAATAAGCAACGGTTACGAGTTCAAATTGACAATTTTCTAAGTACTAAAAAGGCTTTCACCTCGATTTTTTAGGGTTGACTACTTCTGTTTCTCTTGTTTGGGGTTTCGGCTCCGAGTTAAGCGGCGTTAGCCCCAGAGAAGGCTGGACTTCGCAGCTTTAAGAGGGTGACCCAGCGTTTGAGATTTACACCAGGGCCAGCATAATCTGGCTCAGTTTTAAGGAAATTTTTCGATGTATTTCGCAACAGTCTCAATTTATACCCAAAAACAATTTCCTAATCAATAGATGTTTTCGTATAAAATACTTTTCTATTAATAATGGAACTATGATACCTAAACTAACAGCAATAAATGCCTCATAAATAAATAATGAATTATGATTATCTCCTATCTTATCAGAAATTATTCTAACTATTCCGACAAATATATTGTGAAATAAAAAAATACTCATTGAATATTGACCAACCGCTTTCAATGCCCAAACTAAATAATATTTAAATAGATAAATTATACCGGAAAGGGAAATACAGCCAATAGAGCCAAAAATGTAACAGAGTAGGTCAACGCTTAGTTTCTGATATGGACCTAATAATCCTCTATTGAATATATAAGTAATTGTAAATAATACAATGCAGATAATAAAAATAATCCATAAATATTTTATATTAATCAGATCAATGTTAATTTTATGAATGCCAACTATAAAGCCAATAGAAAAAGCTGGCAGATTATTAAACATTAGACTTAAACAGAAATAGTTGCTTTGAGGTATGATAAAATACAAAGCAAATATTGCAAGAGTAACTATCGTATTATTTATTAATAGCAATTGTAATATAGGATATATGCTAAATATCAGAAACAATGTATATATAAACCAAACAATCGAAGCATAACTATCATAAGGATTAATGAAGTTATTTATTATGCTAGTTAAATTAACAGGATGGATTAAATTGAAAAATATGCCGGCTATTGATTTAACTATCAAATAAAAAATACTTATTGTAATAAATGGAATCAATAATCTATTGCTTTTTTGCTTTATAAGAATCGTGTATCCAGAATATTTATTGTGTGATAACCCATATAGATAACCTGATAGCATAAAGAATACTGGCATATGAAAGGTATAGATTACATCTTGTAGCTTAATCCAGTAGTCTGGAGCATTGGCGGGATTATAATGACCAATTACTACTAAAGAAATGGCAATACCTTTGGCTATGAAAACTGATTCGATTTTCATATTCATAACCTGTACCATGCCGCATTTGAGACTGTGGCGAAATACATCAAAAAATTGCCGAAGGAGGAACCGTTGACTGTGCCCTTTGGGGTCATAGTTGTATCTAAATATTATTTGCTATATATTACAATAAGTTAAACTAATTGACAACCAAATCTTGAGTAATTTTAGGCAAATATCACGATCCAGGTTGCAACATTCTCAGGGTATCATAATTATTGAAAAAATACTAAACGCCTATTGCCGCAGTTCCGGGAATGTAGGGCCCGCAGTATTCAAGCAAGTGGGGGGTATCCGAGTGAATATTTGTAGTTCCCAAGAGCACAGGTTGAAGCAGCAACCGAATTGCGCCAGATACCGAGGCGGGTGTTTCGGGCTGACGCCTTGATGGGCACAGCAAATATTGCCTTTGATATGGGCGATAAAGGTACGGACGCAAGACAGGACCTTCGGCGCATCCCTCCCCTAACCGGGAACCAGTGTCCTGCCGCAATCAGCGCATTTGCCTTGCTCCTCACACCTGGACCATTTGGCTTTTCCATGCTAAACTAATTATATTCCCAGGAGAAATTCCTCCGGCCTGAAAAAAATTATAACTGCTCCCAAGGAAGTGAAAACCATGAGAAAGCTTTATGAGCGCTCCTGGCTTGGGGTTGAGTTTATCTCCATTAGCAGACCGTCGCCCCAGGTTTTGGCTTCTCCGGTTTTTTGGGAAGACTTTTATCAGGCCGCTTTTCAGAAGATTGGCTCCTGGAACGAGATAGATCGCGTCGACCCTGACTTTAGAAAAACGAGAACGGCCGTCGCCGAATTTATTTTTGGCCGGATCGAGAGCCATGACGTCATTCTATCCATCGGCTGCGGGGTGGGGTGGATCGAGCATTGTCTTTTGGAACTGGGGCAGGGGACCCTGCATTTGGAGGTTACTGAAGTGGCCCCGGCTGCACTGACGTTGATCCGGCAGGAACTTTCCCCCTCCCGGGTCCACCAAGGTTTCTTTCCGGAATGCATTCCCACAGATCGTCTTTATAGCCTAATATTCATGGTTGATATTGATTTTGCTATGGACCAGTCATCACTGACTCTCTTTCTATCTAAGGTGAAGGGACGTTTGACCGGGGAAGGCAGATGTCTTCTCATTTCTCCCACCTTAGACCCACCCGTGAGTCTCTGGTGGACGCTATTGAGAGCGGTGAAGAATATGCTGACCCCCTTACTGGAGTCGGTAGGCCTGTCGCAGCGGAAATATTTTTTTGGTTGGTATCGCCACAAAGAAGAATTTTATCGGGTTTTTTCCCAGGCGGGATACTCTGAGTTAAGCGAGGGCTTCATTCCCGCAGGTCCCAATCCGGCAGGTTATTACTGGATTGAGGCCAGAAACTCGTGACCGGCTAAATCCTGGTTGCCGCATGCTTAACTCATTAATATCCTGGCCTTTATGATGAGATCGGCTTTGACGTTATAAGTCCCCTGTCCTCTTGTGAGTGCGTTGCTCTGATTCCTCGCATGGCCAGAGGGAACAGAACAGAGGGAACAGATAACATCACTCCCTTGCCCCATACAACTCTTTCCGGCGGCCCCAAGATGACCTCCGCAAAACCTAATACCCACCAACCTCTGGTAAGCGTCATTATGAACTGCCTCAACTGTGAGAGATATGTGCGGGAGGCCATCGACTCAGTTTATGCTCAAACTTATGGGAATTGGGAGATCATCTTTGTGGATGATGCTTCGACGGATGGCAGTGCCCAGATTGCCAAAGGTTATGACGATAGATTACATTATGTTTGCAGTAAGGAAATCGTCTCCCTGGGGGCGGCTCGCAACCTGGCTTTAAGTCAAACCAAGGGGGATTTTCTCGCCTTCCTGGATTGCGATGACCTGTGGCTGCCGCAAAAGCTGGAAAAGCAAATTCCTTTATTTACAGACCCCGAAGTAGGGCTGGTCTTTTGCGACTCCATCTTTTTTAACAACAAAGGCCACACTGAAAGATTCTACCGCCGCAGCCGCTATTGGACCGGCAGGTGCTTTTCAGAGTTACTCACAGATTATTTTTTATCTCTGGAAACCGTAGTTATCCGGCGAGTGGCCTTGGACAGCCTGCCTTCCTGGTTTGACCCCGGATTCACGATCATTGAAGAGGCTGATTTATTCATCCGGCTGGCGTATCAATGGAAACTGGCAATGGTGGCCGAACCTTTGGCCAAATGGCGAGTTCATTCCGAAAGCTTGACCTGGACCAAAAGGGAACTTTTCGCCCAGGAAACCGCCACCATGTTGGCTAAATTTGAAAAAACTATCCCTGACTTTGCACGAAATTTCGCCGTAGAAATTGGCAAATTAAGACAAAAAATCGCCGTCCAAAAGGCTCTGCCCCTCTGGAACGTTGGAAACAGCCGGGCAGCCAGACAATGCTTGGCTCCTTATAAATTCGACGCAGTTAGAACCTTTTTATTGTACTATGCTACGTTTTTCCCTTTAGATCTTATCAGTCCATTTATGTTACTTTTTAAAAAGTCTAGAATACTTCCATAATTATGGTAATAATATGAATCCATTAAATCATAACGATAATTTATTATTGCATATACTCGTCTGTCCAATTTGTCATGGTGATTTAGATGTTAAAAAGAAGACTGAGATACTTCGGTGTAATTCATGCGAAATTGATTATCCATTTAAGAATGGGATATATCATTTAATGCCGCTGGTTGATTATCAACAAAAAGAAGAGAATGACTTTTGGGATCGGCAAGCGCACAATTATTTATCTGCACCAATAAAAGAAATATATAAAATTATTAATCGTCATCATTGTATTCCCGTTATGCAGAAGAGGGCCAGTTACTTTCGCCAGAGTTTTGCATCTAATTGTATTCTCATTGATATCGGTGGGGGATGGGCGTACCAATGGATAAATACTACCGGCCCGATAATTTTCCTCATTGATTTTTCTCTTGGGAATTTATTGGTGGCGAAAAGATTATTGACCCCGGAGAACCGTGTTATCCTTATTTGGGCGAATGCATCTCATCTGCCTATTCGGAGCCAGGTAATCAGTGGGGTGTGGAGTTCTCAGGCCACTCAATTTTTCCCGGCGCCGGTTATGGAACGTTTCATATCAGAATTGCAGCGCGTGCTTCGACCTGATCATTTTGGCATTGAGGTCTACAACATGAACCAGGCAAGATTGATAACACTTGCACACCGTCTGGCCAGGCGCTTATTAAAAAAATATGTTCAAGACACTGGGATTGAGATTAGGCTAACCGATGCAAGATCTTTGCTGGATTGGTTTGAGCCCCTGTGTCAAAGAGCCCAGGTTGGTATCGGGTACTCTGAATTATTTTTCCATCCTAATCTTAAATTTTGGCCACCTCCCCGTTTATATCCGGAAAAACTTGAGCGTTTGGTGACTAAACTGTTACCCTCCCTTGTACGGATAATTGCGCGGCAAATCCAGATCAAGATTACTTTATGATATACTTTCCATAAAAATCAGCCGCGACGGTAGTTGCTCAGTTTGCCGGATTATCCTTGTTTTCTGGATGAAACAGGCAGGTTTTCGACCCATGATTGGGCTCCTACGCCATAATAGGTTAGAGAAAAGCTTTTGAAAGTGATAATCACTCTTGTGGAAGATCTTGACCGCGTCTATGAGATTCAAGGGGCCTGGACGAATCTTGTTTATGAGAGTATGTTACCGTGTATTTTTAGCCTGCCCGAGTGGAGCATTGCGTATCTGAAGACCTTTGGCGCCGATTGTCATTTAAAGCTATCCCTGGCGCGGGACGGGAATGAATTGGTGGGCATCATTCCCCTGGTGGAGAAAAGGGGCAAGGCCTCTGATTTATTTTTCACCCGCTATGAACCAGTAAGTGGCCGTCTGGCCGATTATCAAGCTCCGATAATCAAATCAGGCACTGAACCTTATCTTTTGCCGTTATTATTGGAGCATCTTTTTCATGATCAAAAACAGCTCCTGCATTGGCCGAACCTACCGGAAAACCATCCCACCCTGCCCTTATTCCGGCGCTACTTTCAGCTTAGGGGTTGGCCTTGGAGTGAAAGTTTAGGTTTTTGTCCACGTTATGCCCTTCCTCATGCTTACGGTGAAATCGAGAAGACCTGGAGCAAAAATCACCGAGAGAATGTCAGACGGAAGATAAAGCGCTTGCATAAAATGGGACGGGTAACGTTAGAAGTCCTCCAAGATCATCAAGAGATCAAAGATTGGCTAGCGGAATTCTTCGAGGTTTATTCATACAAATGGCATTCTGAAGGTCTACCGAGCCAGTTTGATGATGTGAGGATGAAAACTTACTATCGGGAAATTGCCCAACAATTCATAGCGAATGGCTTGCATGTCTCCAGCCTGAAACTGGACCATAAACGGCTCGCCTATCACTTTGGCTTCCTGCACGGAGGTTGGCTCTATTGGTACACGCCAACCTACCGCAAGGAATATCATCAGTATTCTCCGGGGTTAGTTCATCTCAGCATGCTCATGCAATACGGCTGTGCTGAAAAATGGCGAGGAATCGATTTTTTGCAGGGGGACGAAGCTTATAAGAAAAAATGGACGTCTGATTTTCTCACGTGTGTGAGTTTGAATGTGGGTATTAATGGCGGAGGACTTTCCTTTAAATGGGCGGCCCATTGTGAACCAAAATTCCGAAAAAAATTTGGGAATTTTTATACGCGCTTGCGTTTTTATTTAAAGGGAAGCAAATGGATTTAATCAAGATAACTTATTACTTGCGCCCATTTTTTATCCGCATTCTGGATAGTTGGTCATCTTTGGTCCCGATGCCAACAGGGTATGCAATTCTCTGCTATCATCGAATTCTATCGGGAGATGCGGCCGGTCACATACCCGGTTTTCTGGGAGTAGGTGCCGATTTCTTTCAACAGCAGATGCAATTCATCAAGGCGCAGGCGCAGCCAATTTCGCTCCTAGAGATGGTCGAACGCATCCAAGGCGGCATGCAGGCTGACGGTCTTTATATTGCCGTCACATTTGATGATGGTTATGCGGACAACATATTGACAGCCTATCCGATTCTAAAAAACCTCCAGATCCCGGCGACCATCTTCATCAGCACGGCATTTATTGATAATCCGAACATGATCCCATGGTGGGATGAGTTGTACAATTTAATTTATGATGTATCCGGATCGTTCGCAATAGAGCTTGAGGGTCGTGAAATATATTTTGATATGAACTCTTCGCTCAGCAAACGCGCCTCAATCGCTAACCTGTCCAATTTGATGATCAACAGCGCGCCGTTAGACCAAAAAAATATATTATCCCTATTCCGTTCCAAGGTTTTCAACTATTCTCCACCTGAACACAATGGGTATGCCGACTGGAATCAATTGAAACAAGTGGCCCGAGAAGGACTGATCGACTTAGGAGGACATACCGTAACTCACCCAAACCTCACGCAGTGTGTTGACTCAGGCTCTGATGAAATCGCGGCGTGCAAGAAGCGGTTGGAAGATGTATTGGAAACGGCGGTGAACCTTTTTTCTTATCCTTTTGGCGCATTCAACGACGGCACCATCAATACAGTACGTCAGACAAATTTTCTTGGTGCTGTGACCAGCAACCTCGGGATAAATCAAGCCGGCGATAACGTTTTTTGCTTGAAGAGAATACCAATGGTTTACAGTGAAAACAAAAATCACTTTTTCACTAGGCTCAGAATTGCCCGGAGCAGGGTATTGTCTTCTCTTTTCAACCAAATCGTAAATAATTCTAGGTAATTCCTATCCATTTTCCATACTATGTAAGTGTCGCCAAATGATGCACCAGCGAAAATTAAAAGTTCTATTAATCGACGAGGGCTTAAATACTGGTACCCCGGGGGCCTCCAAGATTGGCGGCGGCCAATTGAGCCGATGGCGCTTGTTTTCCCAAAAAGATTATTTTACGGTAACAGTCTTAACCTCTGAACCGGAGATAGCGGCTCTCTGGAGTAAATCAGCTTTCATAGTTTTTAATCCCAGGATGCAGTGCTACCGACCGCTTCGCTCGAAGATATCTTTTAATTTAAGCGATATTTATAAAATAATGAAAGAGTCCGTAAGAGTGACAAAGATATTATGTTGTGAACTGGATAATATTGAATATGATATCATATTTCTAAATGATAATAAAAGTAGATTACTCTATATTCTTGGCAGTATTATGGGAAAAACTAATTTTTATAATGTTACTCGGGCTATCGAAATAGATACAGAATGGAGAACAACTTTGATTGACAGAATAATTAAGACAGTTTATATGATATTCTTCAATAAAATATTGTGCCCCAGCTACTCTGTTGCAAATAAATTAGGTCTATTAGGAAAATTAGTCAAGTATAAAGTGCAAATAGTTTATCCTCTCGTTGATAGTCCGAAGATATTACAAAAAACTACTCAATCGAGAGATAATATTAAGAAAATAGTCTTTGCCAATATAGGCGCAATAAGGTTCGAAATTAAAGGACAGGATATCATTGTAAGGGCCGTTGAGATAATGACAAAATATAAGAAAGACCTGCCTATTGAAGTACGTTTTTTTGGTGATGGCCCAGACCTGATGAAACTGCAGGAAATGATCAGAAAGAGCAATATAACAAATTATGTAAAGGTTCTTGGTTATGAAAAGAATCAAAATATAATCTATGATGACATTAATGCATGTATCATAGCCTCAAGAACAGAAGCTGGACCTCTAGTATTACTTGAATGTTTGCATAGAAATATTCCAGTTATTGTATCTGATATTGAACCTCTGATGGAATTTAAACAGCCTTTTTATCATGGATTATCTTTTATTTCAGGGAACTCTGAGGACTTAGCGGCGGTAATGCTCAACATTATCAATAGTAACATCCTAACGGAGATTCAAAAAATTATTTCCAAGAAAAATAAGGATAGAATATCTATGCATAATCAGATCAGAATAATCTACGATTTCTTTACAAACTCCGGCAGTAATAGGGCAGTGGTAACGCGCAAAAATTCTTCTCATCGCCAGCCGTCCGGTTTGGAACAATAGCACCGAGATTACGCGGCAGTCTTTGCAATGGTCTCAACTTAAAACTTGGCACAATTACTGTCCGTTATACTCAAAATTGTAGGGGCGGTTGGCGAACCGCCCCTGGGGATTGCGACCATAAAGCCAAAATTACCTATATGACGGTAACTTGCTATTAGCCGTTATCCCCGCCACCAATTTGCACCCACGTCGAACCATCAGTATTGAACAGCACCAGAATATCTTTGTTGCTATTCAAGGTGAAATCACTCTTGCCGGTGAGCCAGATATTCCCCGTTCCATGTTTCACCGTAACCGGCTGGGCTTGTAAGGCTACTCTCAGAACTAATACTGATCCGATGCGGCCTCCGTTAATCGTAGCCAGATTATCACTGGCGGCACCCCCCTCGGTAGCAACGTTGCAGTAGCTGTTCACATAGGTGATTGCATCGCCGGCGATGGTTACGGTTACACCGTTAGCGGTGTCATGCCCCAGGACCAAATTCAGGGCATGAACCTCCGGGTCTATAGCGCCGGTATGCCGGACAGCATCAGTCCTGTTGTCCTGCAGGATTATAGATTGGCTGTTTACATTATATAAATTGTTATTTAAAGCAACTCGCCACACTGGTGCAGTAGATTCAAGGTAAATGAATCTCCCGTTGGTCCCAAGCCCACTCCCCGCAGAATTGAAAGCACATCCAACAACCTTGAGTTGTGAACTTCCATGTTTGGCATCATAATGAACGACCTTGAGATCGTAAGTCGCGGTATCGTAACTCTCCATCGACCCAAAAGTGGATTGCACAAACGAAACCTGGGTGTAATAGGATGGGGGGCCTGTAGGCTCATCTTTGATATATACCGCATCTGCCCTGTGTCCATGTATGATATTGAAGTCGGTAAACCTGATGTCTCCCCCGCCGTCGATATAAATCAATCCCAGGCTGGTCGTAACAGTTTTTATCGAACCGTGAACTTTACCGCCACGCGCATCAAACGCAGAACATCCGATTAAATCCAGTCCCCGGTATTGAAACGCTTCGATGTTGCAGTCTGTCCAGTAGACCTGATTGCCCCACGCCAGGGAAGTTACCAAGGGGGAGACCAGGGGATCGGGAATCATCCGCACCGCGGCCTCATTGTCCGCGAATGATCCGCAGCCATATATCCTCAATTTAGTGCAATATAAATCGTAAGGACGTTCAGCTTCCAGGGCGGTTCCGCGCAGGTTCAAAAAGGAGATATTTTCCAACCGGAAATTATTAGAGGGTTGTACTAGTATGCCCTTAGTTCGGGCGCCGCCTCCGTCAATATAAAAATCACGCACCGTCACCCAAGTTGTTCCAGCCTGACCAACTCCGCCTACCGTCCCAACACCTGCAAAAGTGATGAGGAAATTACCCGGGGTATGAGCAGCAGCCGGAACAATCTTTGTCCCCGGTCCAGAGCCTTGAATTAATATTCCCCTTCCAGAAGGCCCGTTTTCAGGCAGGACCAGATTAGCTACCGCGTACGGATTAGCCAGCAGTTGGATTTTGCCCCGATTAGAATCCTTTGCTGCATTGTAAGCGGCTAGAATAGCCGCAGTCATGTCGGTAGTGCCGGCAGTGGTGTTTGTGGTCCACCACTCCGGATAAATCTCTTTTACTGATCCAGCCGCAAAGACCACCTTGCCTGTACCGGTGCAGGAGATAATTTTGAAAGGGCCAGCCTCCAGAGTGCCATTGATGGTCAGGATCTTGCCGGTGTCGATGGTAAGGACAGCTCCGTGAGCAAATTTCAGCGTCAGGTTGGCTGGGACCGTCAGATCTGCCGAGATGGGCCAATTACCGGCTGGAAGGCTAAGAACGGTTTTGGCGCTGCCAATGGCGGTGATCGCCGTGGCTAAATTTCCATTATACAGCGGATCATTAAGCCATTTTTCATTCGCCAGGCGGGAGTCAACTCGCTTCAGGCCTGATTCAAAATTGGCTCTTTCATTATCGCCCCTGGCTCCTGCAGCCGGTTGGTAAAGGAAGTTGTTAGGCGTCCAGGTGCCGGCCATAACCTGCGTAACCAATAACAGCGTGCTTGCAAAAGCTAAAAGAATTCGGCCCATACCTCGTTTCCTCCTTGCAGCGGAATATCCCTTATCTCGCTGATATATGACAGTAATTCGTCGTGATGGCCAGCAAAGATACGCCGCTTGTCACTGGATCCTCTTGTAAAACTCTCAAAAACTCTCTTGGGAGATGATTTGTTGAAAAATTAAGCCGCTTCGGCGCCTCGGTCCTAAGGTAATTTTAGCAAAAATACCGCAATCCTGGTGGAGCCGATGAAGCTTAGGGAAGCATTATCTGACTGTTGCATACCCATCAGCGTGGCGCTGACCTTGAACGCCAGTGGAGACGGGGTGCAGAAAATAAACAATACCCTGAATTGGAAAAATTATTATGCTGGCCTGGCAGGGAGACAAATTCATGAAAATTTGTGTTACCCTGGCTTGCATGAGACAATTTGGCTACAAGAGAGTAAACTTTTCAGGGTATAATTCGGTGCGAAGGCTCCCCAAAACCATTGCTTGACTGCGGTGGCGCACCCCTAATCTCGGTTAATTACGGATAAGTACCAAGTCAAACAGCGCTTCGAAGAATTAGGGGGGGCTGCTGTTGGCATCGGCAAGGGTGAAGCGGGCCACCGGCTTTACCCAGGTGTTAGAGGTTGTTATCCTGGCTTTCAGGCTGGAGAAACCGTTCCGCAGACCGACTTGAGCCGCGAGTTTCCTGGGGAGTAGGTGCACCAACTGGATCCAACGAGTCAAAGACCGCTCTTTCGGGTCAGTGCCGTCCCGGTTTCCACCTTGCCAGAATGATATTTCGGAATAAATTTAAGCAACTGATGCAAGATTGTGTCACAATGGGCCATAGATCGGAATCTCCCTTCTGTTTCTTGAGTAATGGGCTAATCTTTTCAAAAAGCTTCTGGAAGTTTTCGGACTTTATTGATTCAGTTAAACGGACCGTATTGAGCTCGGATAATAAATGTCTGAAAGAGAATGAAAAGCATAAAAATGGTTAACAATATAAAGATATTATTATTTCACTCCCCACTCCTGCAAAATCATTAGCTCTAAAATAGTTTCATTCTCCACGATGCTTAAACAATATGATCCGTTGCAGATGCGTGAATCATATTTATGGGATCTTTACTGGTATAATTGATTGAACTTTATTTAAAAGCTCCTCTAAACGGAATGGTTTAATCAGAATTTGATACAAACTCATCAAGGCAAAATGTTCTTTTAATTTGATCTCGTTATAGCCACTGGTAAATAATACACCAATTTGGGGTCTCTGTAATAAAAGTTTTTTAACAAGCTCGGGACCTTCGATATCTGGAAGTCCAACATCAACTATGCAGAGATCAAACTTAACTTTACTATTTTCAAATGTATCTAAGGCTTTTTCCCCGTTTGAACACTCAACCACAGTGTACTTATGTTGACGCAAAACCGTAGTTATAAACTGTTTTACTCCATCATCGTCTTCAACCAATAAAATTCTATTGTGTCCTCGCTTTTTATTGTCTGGTATAGCTAATGTTTGCTTTATCTTCCTATGAGATAATTTCAACGTGTTTGGAGAAATGTTGCTTTCAGGCAGGCAAATTGATTCATTTAACGCATAATGTGAGTTTTCGATTCTTTTATAAATATTGTCTGTAATTTGGCTAATGTGCTGAACTTCGGCAAAATCATTTTTTATCATATCACAGTAACCTACAACCACTGCTAATAGGTTATTAAAATTGTTCAATAATTTCTCAACATCAGTCAATTTATAAGATTTTGTCTTTTCTTTACTTGACTCATGCCGGATCATATATTCTGAACGTAATTCAATAAAGAATTCCAAGGCTCGTTCAAGTTGGTGATTTGCAAGCCAGGCATCGTCGAACTCCCCAGAATCATTGTTGAGGTGGATCCGGTTTTCTTGGACACGTGATTGGGAGATAATCAGTGACCCAGGAGGACCGAAAAGTGTCAAGGGATATGGATGATGAGCAGGTAAAGGGTGAGGCGAGCCCAGGGGGGAC